>ENA-USZI01001394-USZI01001394.1-human-gut-metagenome-genome-assembly--contig:-NODE-1394-length-16295-cov-12.519300_pt1 | contig 16295 bp, 29 predicted proteins | sample MGYA00250042_ERZ773532 | MGnify/ENA primary metagenome ERZ773532 (study PRJEB29103, sample SAMN06112036) | human gut metagenome | biome: human gut; feature: ankylosing spondylitis patient; material... | reverse complement strand
AGAAATCGTCCCGGAACTCTTTCATTGCTTCCATGCAGTCCATGTTATAGCATTTGTTTAACACAAACATCATGTATCGTCCTCCATTTCTTCAATCTCGATTTCCGCCCTCGGGTTTTTCCGGTCAAGCTCCACCCGGCTGCCATCGTGAGCGGCCACGATCTGGCTGTTATCGTCCGCCAGAACCTTGGCCTTCACCAGAATGTCGCAGGTGGCCTCGATAAGGTTGGCAAGGTCAACCTTGCGCCGGGTGGCCATGTAGTACACGCACCGCACGTTTACGCGGGCTGTGATGGGGTTGTAAGGCCGTTTGATCTGCCACAGGCACTTTTCCTGATACTGCATAAACGCCTCGCTGGGGGCCACAATGCGGCGGTTTGCGTGGGCCTTGAGGATACGGGCGGAGTTTTTCTTTGTGCGAGGGTCGCCGTAGAGGGTCAGCTTCATTCACCGCCCTCCACATAGCGCCAGCTCTGGGGCGGGCTGGTAATTTCCACAGGCCGCATACCAAACCTTGTCTCTTGCAAGCCAGTGAGTTCTCGCAGTTCGAGTGGTCGGTCATAAATTTTCAAGTTGGAAATGTGCCAGCTGTACAGGTCTTTCATGTCGGCATATTTCATACCGATACCCCAGCCGGCGTATTCCTTCACTTGCTTGATACTGAGGCAACTTCCAGCAATTGCTGTTTCAATATCTTCTTTGACGATGCAGTACTCAGGGCCGATGCGCCGGATGTCATCACAGATGAACTCTCCAATAACCATCTGGGTATTACCGCGTATGCTGTCCGGCAGTAGCTTATTGAACTTTACGAACACGGGCTTTCCGTGATGGATTTCGCCATCCATCGTTTCTTCGCCATCCTTGAAAATGGTGATGAGTTGCTGCGGAGCTTTTGTGCAGTAGATGTACGCCTTGAACGGTGTTTCCAGCTTCGGGCGGGTCTTGCGTACCTCAATGGTTTTCTTGCCCCGCACAATGAGGTCGCACCACTCAGGCCGAATGCTCAGCAAGATAGCTTTCATTTTTTCATCATTCCTTCCATTGCCAGCTGCTCGCACTGCTTTTCAGCTTCCCTACGCTGCTGGTCATACTCAAACAGCATATCTGTGTACTCATTACCCACCCGGCGGATGGCCGTTTCCAGCATCTCCGTCACAAGGTCGTGGTACTTGTCCGCGCCCTTGCGGCTGTTCCTGGCAGCTTCCCGGGCTTCCAACAGGTCGGTGAGTTTGTCCCGCCTGTCGGCAGTGATCTCGCCATAGCCGTAGGCATCCTGAATCTGATCCATGCTTTCCCAGCCTTCCAGCTCAGCAAATGGGTCAGCTTCAGCCTTTGCCATGCTGCGGGCTTTGGTCTTTTTCTTGACGTACCGGGTCAGCCCGTCCTGCATCACGGCGCGGGCATCGTCCATCGCCTTGCGGACGGCCTTGACCTCCCGCTCTCTTTTGAGCTGGTCTGGTTGGCTGGACCACTCGGCCATCAGCTCGGATTTCGTTTTCGGTTTCATGTTCTTCCTCCGTTCTCACAGCTTCCCGAATGCGCAGTCTGGCAAGCTCAGTTTTCGCATACCACAGCTGCCAGTTGCCAAACCATCCCTTGTGGAGCAGTTTCCCGCCGTAATAAACAAGTTCCCGCTCCATCAGATGATCGAGCGAAACGATATACTGTCCGGGCTTGTACTTCTGCGCCGTCTGAATGTTTTTCATTTTTTACCCCCATTGCTCAGCCATTGCTTTTGCAATTCCAGGATAGGTTTTGCTGCGTTCTTTTGAGTGGCCTTTCCCCATCCAGTGATTCTTCTCTCGCAATTTTGGCGGTAACGTCATCATGTAATCGTACACGTTGTCAGTTTCCTCAAGGATAGGAAGATTTTTAAGCCACAGGCAAGTTTTCTTTTGCTCCGGGTGCCCAAATTGCCAGGGATTGATAATCTGGTCCGGCTTTCGGTATAGAGTAGACATCACACACACGGGGTTTTCGATTGCGATTTGTGGGATATCTGCTTCTACAAATTTCATAAAGAATGCAGCAGCTTCATAGCGTAAGCTGAGTGGTTTTTTCCCCTCCGTGAACCACCGTGCACCAGAAACAGCCAGGTGTGTGCAGGGCGGGTGCGCAATGAGCAAGTCCCACTTGCCAACGTCATGCGTTACACCGTCCATGGTCACGACCTGCCCCCCCTCCAGAGCCTTGAGCGCATCCCCAAGAATGTGCCACTCAGGGTGTCCGCCGGACGGTTCTTGAATATCGCAGGAGTAGGCTTCGTGGCCTTTTGCCCGGAACGCCTTGCATACTTCCTGCGATTCCTCACAGGCAATTAGCACTTTCATACGCTTCTCTCCTTCGGCGGCAACGGCATCCAGCCAACCACGGGGCAGTCGATCTTGTTGTTGTAAACGTCATCCGGGTTGAAGTGGCGGTATTCCCACCAGCCTTCCGGGATTCGGTAGTCGTCCCGTTCCTCGTCGTATGTTCCCCAATCGGGGAGATCTTCCCAATTCCATTCGCTGTCCTCGGAGAAAGCATTGCCGTCCTCGTAGTGCGCCGTTGTAATGCCCAGATAGTCACCACGCCGGTACAAAACCAGAACTTCGGTTTCGACCTTCGGAGGGTCTTTGTCAGGATCGCGCCAGGCCGGGATTATCCTCTCCGGGTGGATGGTAGGCAGGCTTCCTAAATCTTCAAGCTCACACGCAATGGATTCGCTATGGGGTGCAAGCTCGTCCGAATCTGGCTCCAGTAGCTTTCTGTGCAAAGCTTCACGCAGATTCGCTTCCAGCTCTCCAACATCAGCCAGCCGGACAATCTTCTTTTTCTCAGCCACGTGTCAAAACCTCCGTTCTCTTGACATGAATATCCCGGTACTCCGGGTAGTGATCTCCCGCCATCTGGCAGGCGTGAAATTCTGCGGCCTGCTGACTGCTTGCGGTCAGACGGTAGGTCAGGGCCGCATCCCCTACCGGGCCGCTGCACAGCACAACAACGTGATATTTAGGCACTTTCTTCACCTTTCTTTTTCAGCCTTCGCAAGTTTTTTTGCAAGGGTATGTCCAAAAAGTTATTCCCGCTTGGTTTTGCACGATCAACTCTCAAGTTTCTGCCAGCCCCGATGGGGTTTGTCTTGCGGTACTCCTCCACAGACGTGCAGCCTTGCCTGTCGGCCTCTTCCAGCGCCTTGCGGACATAGGCCCAGCTTCTGCCGCCCAGATCCCCGCACTTGCGGATGATCTCGGTCACAAGATCAGCGCCCAGGCGTTCAATGTAACCGGTCAGCTCTTTTTCGCTGTTAGCGCTCAACTTACCGATGTTTTCTCTAAAAAAATCCACAGGCGATATCGTCGTCCTCGTCTCTGTATAGGAGGAGTCATCTTTAGATGACGACGACTTATCTATATCTAATATCTTATCTCTAATATCTGTATGGACATTTTTGTGGACGTTTTCGTGGACATCCTGTGGACAATGTCCACAGTTAGAAGAGCTGATTAGACGTTGGTTCGTTCTTTGCAGTTTTTTTTGCGTTGCGTAGTCTGTCGCGCTTCCGACCATTTCCGAGTGGTTTGCAAGCACGAGCGTGCCGTCTTGCTCCTGATAAATCAGCCCAAGTTTCGCGTAAAGACCCAGCGCAACGCGCACAGTATCGGTAGAAAACCACTTGGTATCACGCTGAATCTTGTCCACGTCATACGGAATGATCACCTCACCGATCTGCCGTGAAAGCCTGCCGTTGGTGTTGATGGTCATAAGGCAAAGCATCTGGTACAAAACCACGTAGTTTGCGCCGTTCTTCTGCCCCATAAGAAAATCCACCGCGTCAGACCGCATGAAACTGTCCTTGAGCTTTAGCCAGTAGTATCTTTTTCCGGTAGCCGTGTGTCTTCACCTCCTCCCGCACGCCCGTATAGCCAGATAGCACAGCTGGGAGGTCAGAACGGAAGATCGTCATCGTCTGTGATCTCTGCAAAATCATCTGCAGAACCCTGCGAGAAGCCCTGCGCCGCCTGCGGGGCGCTGTAAGAGGCTTTTGCTTCGGATGTGTAACTTTCCGTCTGCTTGTCAAAATCACGCACAGCGGGCTTGTCTGCCGCCTTTGCGCCGCAAAAGCTGACGTTGTTTGCCAGAACCTCCACTTTCGTGCGGTTGCTGCCCTGCTTGTCCTGATACGAGCGGGTCTGGATGCTGCCCTCAATGGCGATCATGCTGCCCTTCTGGAAGTACTTGCAGATATGCTCTGCCGTCTGCCGCCAGGCAACGACATCGATGAAATCAGCCTTGCGTTCCTCGCCCTTCGGAGTGTATGTACGGTCAACCGCAATGCCGAAGCTGCACACGCTAGTGCCGTTCTGGGTGGTCTTCAGCTCAGGGGTATGGGTCAGGCGGCCCATCAATGCAACGACGTTAAGCATGCGTCAATCCTCCATCTTCTTTCGGCTGCTTTTTAGCGCATTCCATGCACAGGATACGCCCATATTTTTTCTTGCTCCGGTCAGCCGCCTGCTGGGCAGTGACCTTTTCGCCCTTGTAAGTAAACCCTTCCACGGGCTTCCCGCAGCTGGCGCAGGTCGGCTTTGCCGGGGGTGGCGCTGTGGGCCTGTCGTACTTGGTCGGATCTTTCTCCCAGTAAACATCCGCGCCAATGCCCAGGGCCTTGCAGGCCACGCTCTGCGCGTCCGTGTAGGCCTTTTTATAGGCTTCGTCATCCGTGCGCTTGCCGTCTTTTTCTGTGGAGATCAGCATCGAGCCGCCCACGCCGGGAATCGGGGCGCTCCATTCGTTCTTTTCCCCGCTCTCATCGAGCTGCCGAATGTAAAGATTGGTGCAGCAGTGCACCATGATCTCCCCGTTTACCCCGGGCTTTTCCTCAAAGATGGGCGGATCGAACCGCCAACCAATGCCAGCGGGACCAAAAAGCTCTGTCAGCTTCTTGACTCTCCACATGGGATTGATGTCCGTCATCCCCTTCAGGCGGCCGCCGCCGATTGACTTCCGCGCCTCCTTGGGCACGCCACGGGCGCTTTCATAAATGGTCATTTTGTCCATGTTTGTACTCCACCTCCTTGCATCCGCGCTTCCGGCACATGCTCTCCAGCTCGGCGTAGGAGCTGTTATATGCAGTTTCTGCCATGTATGCCAGGTCTTTGGCCAGCCCGAAGCAGTCCGACTGTGAAAGCACGATCTCCACCGCATAGACTGCGCGGCCCAATGCCCTGGCCGCTTCCTGGCAGATGTGCACATAATCAGCCTGATCCTCGCCCGTGTATTCCCTGTCCGGGTGAAGTCTCATATACGACTGCCCACCAGCAACTGCCTTCTGAACCGTGCCGCAGCACCGGGATGCATCGCCCAGCTTTGCCAGAGCGTCCAGAATCAGCGCCAGCTTCCATTCCGGAATATTGGCCGCATAGTTCAGGCAGATTTCTTTTTTTTCATCACACTGCATAAGGATCACCTCATAGATACCTGCTGCCCGGAATCGTCCATGACAAGGTACACAAGCGTCAGGTCGGTCTTTTTAAGCTGATCTGCATACTGTTCCGCGTCCTGCACACACCGGAAAGGGATCTCGTTCAGAAAGTTCATATCTGCCCCATAGATCTGAACCGTGCTCATTTGCGCCACCTCCCGTTTTTCCATGCCCGCCAGACCAGAAAGACCACGACCAGAACGTTGAATCCGATCCATAAGGTCAGCCCACGGGCAACCATCTTTGCCGCCGGGGTGGAAAGTGCTTCCACGGCCCGGAACAGCAGCTCTGTTTTACTCACTGTAAAATCTCCTTTCGTTCAAAAATACTTTGCTTTGCCTTTGCTACGCGCGTCTCCGCCTCTACTTGCGTTTCCTTGCCTTTGCTCTTCAGCGCGAATCTGCTCTACGCCGTTGCGCATCTGTTCGTATCTATGCCTTAGCGAATCGTCGCGCATCCATGCCTTTGCATTTCCCAGGTCAGCCAGGCTTATCTATGCCTTTGCTGTGCGCCTCCGGGCCGTTCTCAACCATGCCTTTGCGCTGCATAGCAGAGCGGCGCGTATCTGCTCAACGCCATTGCGATGCCTTGCCGCCCACACCACGCCCAGCCTTGCCTTTGCTTTTCGACACGAGGCCCTGCATTTCCTTTGCTTTGCTTATCGAGGCAAGTCTGATCCAAGCGAGGCCTTGCCTATCTACGCCGTTGCGCTGCGCTTTCCAGCTGAGCCTTGCCTTTGCCCCGCGCTGCACTGCAGTGACTACCTGTGCCCCTGCTGAGCAAACTTGTCAGCACAATGCCGTTGCCGAGTTATGCGCACATATCCGCGCCTTTGCAAATCATATCATTGCCGTAGCAGATCAAATCTCATCCATGCAATGCCGTTGCTCAGTCAATGATGTCAAAGGTGAAGCGGCCCTTTCCGCTGTTTCTCCACTGGCCGATGCCGCGCAGAACGCCGTAGTCCAGCCACTCCAGAACCGCATTCTCGAGCGATTCGTCCATGAGAAGGATCTCAAACTCGCAGGTGCTGCCTGCCGGGATCTCCTCAGAGTTGGCCAGGCTCACACGCTCACCCTGGGCCGTCTGGGCACGCAGGGGGCGCTGGCAGTCGCCGATCTTGCCGTTGACCTTGATGGGGATCATGCGGGGCTGCGGGAAGATCAGGCCGTCGATGACCTTCTTGTAGGCGGAGAGCTTGCCGCTCTCGTTGACGGCCCGCTTCTTGCCCGTTTCTGTCTTGCCGCCCACACGGGCCAGCATGCCGCAGGAATCCTTGAAGAATCCCTTGATCTGGTAATCATACAGAACTGGCTCTCCGTTCTCGTTGCGGGGAAAGACGGTCATACCCTTGTCTGCCACGGCATCCGCGCCCAGAGCGGCCACCTCGTCCTCGATCGTGGCTGCATCCGGGCTCTTGCTGGCAATGAAATCCCGGGCAACGTTCTGGTTGGAGGGCCAAGTGCCCAGCACCGGCTCCAGGAAGGTGATCTTGACTTTCAGAATTTTGGTTTTCATGCTGATTTCTCCTATATCTTGTGGTTTGCGTAATTCAAAACGCATTATCTTGCATACAGCAGGTTTCCCAGAGCATCCCGCACCTGGATCATCTCATAGTGCCGGATGTTCTCGTCTGCCCAGTGCTGGGCCTTAACGCTGGCGGGCTCCCCGGGGTATTCGTCCGGCGTGAGCGGGTCTGTGAACTGCCTGACATCGCACCCCAGAGGGTTCTTGCGGTAGGCATAAGCATACACGATCATGCTCATGCGCCCCTCCGGTTCTGTCGGTACTCCGGCTCTTCGGTGCGGGCGTGGGTGCGGTCAACGCGGCCATAGCGGCGGGCGTTCTGCTCACGATCCTGGGCGGCAAAGCCCAGCCGCAGGAAAAGCACCGCTGCCAGAACCAGGCACAGGGCCGTGGCAAACTGGCCGTCCGAGATGGTTCCTCCCGTCTGTGCACCGCCCTCGATGCCCATGCCGTACAGCAGACTTGCGGCACCGCTGGCAGCAGCCAGCCAGTACCATACTCTTGATTTAATCTTCATCGTCATTATCCTTGTCCCCCTTATTCAGCTCACGAATCGTGCCGAAGAGAAGCCCGGACACCCACGCCATCTGCTTCTCGAAGTTGTGCGGAAAATAACTTTCCAGAATCTGCGCGATCGCATCCACCAGAAGATTCATAACCTCATTGGTGCCACCTTCAATCCTGATGGTCGATTTCTCACTGTCGATGTAAAGTTTTGCCTTCATTCTTCCATTTCCTCCTTATAGTTCTCATACGGGCGGACGATCTTGCATCCGCGCCGGTGCATATACTCGATAAAACCGTCGATGTAGATCGTTGCCTGCCGCCGTTTGGTATCTTCCCGGGGGACTACCCATCCGTCATACTCGCCGTGTGCAACATTATTCCAGAACTTGTTCGGGGTCATTGGAACAAGGTTTGCCCGGAACATCTCGCAGCACTCTGCAACGCCTTTCATTGTGATCCTTTCGCTCATGCCGCTGTCTCCTTCCTTAGAACATGCTGGTCTGGCCGTTGGTCTGCTGGATCAGCATCACGGTGTTGGTGCTGGGCTTCCAGCGCTGGATGTACTCCACGGCCTCGTCAAAGCGCTTGCGGGGAATGTTGTTTCTGCTGCTGACCCGGAACCACATCTGGATGTCCTTGTTGATCTCGCAGTAAACCATGCCCCGTACATGGGAATCGCCGTAGGCCGGGGCGTTCTTGCCGCCCAGAGCTTCCACAACAACGTGGTTCACGGCATTCTTGAGGGAAAGCTGCTGGTCATAGTCCACGACCATGTTATTTTCCAGCGCCGTGATCCGCTGCTCCTGCCTCTGAGTGCGGTCGTCCAGCAGGAACAGCGCCTGCAGCTCCTTGCTGAGCTTGGGCATCTGCGGAGTGGCCAGCTTCTTCTCCATCTCGTTGAACGCCTGGATGTACTTCAGCTTCCACTCCAGCGCCGCCTTGCCGGTAAAGCCCATCACCAGCAGGCTGAACCCGTCCCGGTTCATCAGGTAAGCTCTCTGTTCCCTGCCGTAGCTGTCCGGCACAGTGGTTTCGAAGAACATCTCCCCAAAATTGGGGACATCTTTTTTGATTGTGTCAATGTCACGAATCACATGATCGTGGCGCTTTTCAAAGTTCTCAGCGATCTGGCGACTGGATGCCACCGGCTCACCGTTCTGGGTAGATAAGATGATGTCTGTCATGCTTTCTTTCCTTCCTGCTGCTCTTCCAGCAGCTTGTCAACCGTGCAGCCATACAGAGCTGCGATTTTGGGCAGCATCGAAACGCGAGGATTGTTTGCGCCGGTCTCCCAAAAGGAGATTGCCGACTGGTCAACGCCAAGCGCGGCCGCTGCCTGTTTTTGCGTAAGTCCTGCTTTTTCCCGCAGTTCCGCGAAACGCATTCTTTCATCCCTTTCTAAATATTAGTTTTTCTCATTGACAAGAGAACGAAAGCTGTATATAATAAGGGTGCAAACAATATTAAAACAGTTTTCAAAGCATCAAGGTGATTAGTTTTGATTACTTTTCTCTTGGAACGAGATTAGTATATCTCATTCTGTCCCCGCTGTCAATTAGTTTTAATCATTTAGAATCAGTTTGTATGGTTGCACAAATGAGAAAGGGGATTTTTGTATGTTTTGGGATGTTTATACTCGTTTGTGCGCCAAAGATGGAAAAGCGCCAAATGTTATTGCGCGAGAGGTCTGTGGCGTTAAATCGACCGGAACAGTAACAGGGTGGAAAAACGGAGCAACTCCGCGCAACAATGTGCTTGGACAGCTTTCAGATTACTTTGGGGTCTCTGTTGATTATCTGCTCACCGGCGAAGAGCAAAAAGAAAAGCCCACTCCCAGTGAAGAGAGTGAGCTAAATGCGCACGCAAAAGCCATACTATATAAGTATGAGCAGCTTGATCCTGCGCAAAGGGTTATGTTTGAAAAGATGCTTGACGCTGCACTTGAGGCAGCGAAGGGGAAAGAGAATGGTTGAGTTAAATCAGGAAGAAGCTTTGCTGAAAGCTCTTTGCCAATTCTATGAGCACCCAGACCCAAACGTCTGTATCTATAAGGAATTCGTTTCCAGTGTTGTCGGAACGCAGGATACAGATGCCGTGTTGGACGTTCTGTGCGCCGATGGGTACGCAAAAGTCGAGGGTTTTAACCCTTTGATACGCATTTGCGAAAACAACTCCCCTACCATACGTCTGACCGACAAGGGAAAGACGTATTTTGTGGAGAAGCAGCGTAAACAACGCATTACCCGGCGGCAGGCCATCCAGAGCATCGTGCTCTCCTTGATCTCTGCCGTGATCGGCGGCTTTATCTCAAGATTATTTGCTTGAGAAGTCTAAACCAGAAACGCTCAGAGTGTGACCGTTGATTTTTGTAACGCACATCGTCTTTGCCCTTTCAAAATCCTTTTCCACCAGAGTTCCTGTATCGATTTTCTTTGCGATACCGTGTGAATCCTGCAGATACAGGGTTGTGTACGGGCATAGATGCAAAATATCATAAAGCGAAACCGTTGAAAATTGGGCGGTTACCTCGATTTTCTTTCGTTTGAAAATTTCTAGATCCGCCGCATCCACGAACAGATACACGATGATGCAGGTGACCAGGAAGAGCAAAATTGCAATCACTGCCAAAAGAAAGTTACTCAGCATTTTTCTGTACCTCATCTAAAAGTTCATCCACATCGATACCAAACGAAAGCGCAAGCTTGATTTTCTCAAGTATAACACATTCCGGGGCCGATTTCATCAATTTTGTGCTATGTTCTTGCACTTTCTTTTCCTCCTTTGGTCATTGAAAATTTGTTTTCTGGCAGCCGGTTGGCTGCCTATTTTTGCATATAGGGGTGTTTAAAAGCCAAATGTCTTTATTCGGAATAAAGGAACAATCTGAAATTCGAGATTTAAAAGCACAGCTCGAACAACTAAGAGAAATTGTTGCGGAAAAATCAGCAGAATTTGAACAGAAATCGACCGAACTAGATACCAAGCGTAAAGATCTTGAAGAGGAAAGAGAAGAACTCAAAAAGATAATTCCTCCCGAAAGCTTTGAGCTCGGTGATTTAAGAAAAGAAGTTTCCTCTCAAAAGGATTTGCTAAAAAAACTTCGTGCAGAGTCCAAAGACTTATCGCAAAAAATCGCAGCTTCCAAAAAGGAACTTGTCGAAGTCTCAGATGCCGTTCAGCTTCAGGATTTTGGCCTGTATACTCCGCACTACAATCTAATGCGTGCGGATGAGTATAAGGCTAAAATGATGGAGATCAGAGCCTTGCAGAAGGATATGGTTCGCAATGGCTCTGCCGTCACCGGCTCCCAGACCTGGACGGTCAACGGAAACGCTTCCAAGGGCAAAAAGATGGTGGCCGACATGCAGAAGCTGCTTCTGCGGGCGTTCAACGCTGAATGTGATGACGTGATCGAGCACGTCAAATACAACAACGTGGAAACCGCAGAAAAGCGCATCACATCCTCTCAGGAGGCAATCACAAAGCTGGGCACGATCATGGGGGTCTCCATTGTCCCTTCCTACTACCGACTAAAGCTGGAAGAGCTTTATCTCGCTTTTGAGTACGCTCAGAAAAAGCAGGAAGAAAAAGAAGAGCAGCGGGAAGCCAGAGCCCAGATGCGGGAAGAGGCCAAGCTCGCAAGAGAAATCGAAGAGGCACGAAAAAAGCTCGAAAAAGAGCAGCAGCACTATAATAACGCTCTTGCAAAGGTAAACGCCCAGCTGGATGCCGCTTCCGAAGAGGACCGAGCTGCCATCGAGGAAAAGAAGAGCATCATCGAGAGCCAGCTCCAGAAGATCGACAAGGAGTTCGCTGACGTGGATTACCGCCAGGCCAACCAGCGTGCCGGATATGTATACATCATTTCAAACATCGGAGCATTCGGAGAGAATGTATACAAAATCGGAATGACACGGCGGCTTGACCCTCAGGATCGAGTGGACGAGTTGGGGGACGCTTCCGTTCCGTTCAATTTCGATGTTCACGCAATGATCTTCTCTGACGATGCGCCGAAGCTGGAAGCTGCTTTGCACAATGCATTTGCGGACCGCAAGCTCAACTTTGTAAACCAGCGGCGGGAGTTCTTTAATGTAACGCTTGATGAAATCAAAAAAGTTGTGAAAGAGAACTTTGACAAATCCGTTGAGTTCGTCGAACTTGCCCCCGCGCAGCAATACCGTGAATCCATTCTGCTTCGGAAGAAAGCACATCAGCAAGATAGCTAATTTCCTACCACAAACGCATTATACATCTTTCGGTTGTAATATTCAATAGATATCACGAAATAAATTCGGTTTTTTCTGAAAATAGTTAGATTTTCACTTGCAATCGTCCAGCCGCTGCATTTTCTGCAGCAGCTCCCCAGCAAGCTCCCCGCCGGGGCAGTTGGCGGCATCCAGCAAGCGCCGGACGCTTTCCGCCTTGCGGGTTACATAAAGCCGGGCCTTGGTCTGACCCTCGGGCGGCATATCCTCGTAGCACGCCAGGGCGGCGCGGATGTGGGTGCAAAAGCTCTGCATTTTGTCCATAGATCATTCCTCCCAGGGCTTTGGAGTGGGCCGCGTGCCGGTGAGCACGCTGGCGGGCATTCCGTCAATGATGGCCATATCGGGATCCATGCTGACTGTCTGACTGTTTTTCATTTCATTTTTCTCCTTTTTTTGGTAATATTTGCATCTTATGCACCAGATTCTACCATGCGCCAGAGGAAAATGAAATCTGTGTAATTTTTGTCGAATGGCGCAGAGTTTTTCTGCGCCATTTTTCTTTTATAACACGCTGCGTTAAGGGGTGATAAGCATGAGTTATTTTACTGCTGATCAAATCGGGAAGGCGCTTTCAAAAGCGCGGGTATCCGCCGGGCTAAGTCAGAGAGAGATTGCGATCCGCGTCCAGAAGGGAGAGCGGACAGTGCAAAGCTGGGAAAAAGGTGACACAAGCCCAGACAGTGACGAGATCATGGATTGGTGCACAGCCTGCGGAGTATCCCCCATCACGGTTTTTATGGAAGTTATGCACCCGGATCTGTACGCAGTGCCAGACGGGCAGAAGGAAGATGCAGCCATAGATAAGGAGCTGCACACGCTGGTGCAGGCGCTTCCACCGCTCACCCGGCGGCTTCTGCTGTTTGTGCTCAAGGGCCGACATGGGAGCAGCCCGCCTGCGGTTATATCTGAAATGGCCGCAAACCTCCACTGCCCTCTCAACAACAGGGTCACTGTGTGCGGCACTATCATCGATCAGTACAGCTTTGCCAAGATCAGAGGGCTTGACCCGTGCCCGGACGAGCCGCATCCTCCGATAGAGGATTTGAAAATCGATTATAAGTCCGGGCGCACAGCGTCAGAGAACGGCGCTCTGGGCTATATAGGGCGCAGAAAGGAGTAGCGTAATGAAATGTATCAGATGCCATGTAAGCATCCCTGACAAGGCCCTATTTTGCCCGTGGTGCGGAAAGCAGCAGGATGCAACGTCCGCTCCCGTGCATAGAAAAAAGCGCCGCCGCCCGAAAGGGAGCGGCAGCGTGTACAAGCTGAAAGGTGTCCGGGCAAGGCCCTATGTAGCCGTGACCGGGAAAAAGGAAGTGCTGGGCACATACGGAACGCCCGGGGAAGCCGTCCAGGCGCTTGACGCATATAACGCCCAGAACACCCCGGCAGAGCGTCTGAAGTGTACTTTTGCGGATGCCTACGAAAAATGGCGGGCACAGCCGAAGTTTTCAAGTCTCAGCCGGGACATGATAAATGGATACGAGCTGGCTTTCAAAAAGGCCGCCCCGCTGTACAGCCGACAAATGCGAGACCTGAAAGCGGAGGACTATCAGCAGATCATAGACCAGATGGTCGCAGACGGTCTCTCCCGCAGCTCGTGTGAAAAGCAGCGCACCCTTTTCAGCCAGCTATGTGAGTGGGCAATGGCCCAGGACATCATAAACAAGAACTATGCCCAGCTCCTTCACCTTCCCGCCGCAGCCGGAAAGGCAGAGCGTACCCTTACGGCGGACGAGATCGCCAAGATCAGCGCCTACCAGACCGACAAGCGCTTCGGCCAGACAGCACAGATCGCTATGGTGCTTCTCTATACCGGTATGCGCATCGATGAGCTGCTTTCCATGCGCTGCGAGAACGTGTACCTGAAAGAGCATTACATGCAGGGCGGAGAAAAAACGGAAGCGGGCAAAAATCGAATTATCCCCATCCTCGACCCCATTTACAAGATCATCGCCTTCTGGATGATGGACAGCGGGTGCGAGTGGCTGATACCTTCCAAGGCTGGAACGAAGCTGGACAAGCGAAATGTTGCCACAAAGTTCCGGGCCTTGATGCAGGAGTGCCAGATCGATGGCGTGCACCCGCACACCCTTCGCCACACGGCCAGCAGCAAGATGGTGGAGTGCGGTCTTGAAAAAACCGCCGTGCAAGCTATCCTCGGTCACAAAAACTTTTCTACCACAGCAAACAAGTACGTTTCCCACAACGACCCGACATATTTGTTACAGGAGATGCGGAAGATGGAATACTAATTTTGTTAGCTCGTTTGTTAGTTTATTCCAGTTTTTTACCGTATTTTACCGTGTTTTCGCAAAAGAAAATGCCGTTCATGTGATTCAATATCACGAATGAACGGCATTTTTTGGAGCTGGTGACAGGAGTTGAACCTGCAACCCACTGATTACAAATCAGTTGCGCTGCCATTGCGCCACACCAGCATCGGTTACCTAGATAGTATACCACCAGCGGGCGGGTTTGGCAAGGCTTGATTTCTGATTCTACGGTTATTCCACGGTCACGCTCTTGGCGAGATTGCGGGGCTTATCCACATCACAGCCGCGCAGAACAGCCATATAGTAGGCAAACAGCTGCAGCGGAACGATGAGCTGCAGGGGCATCAGCAGGTCGTCGTAGTCATCCAGACGCACCACATAGTCGGCCACGCCATCGGGCACCACGGCATCCCGGGTGGTAAAGAGCAGGACTTTTGCGCCACGGCTCTTGGTCTCCTTGGCGTTGGAGATGGTCTTTTCGTAGACCTGCTTCTGGGTGGCAAGGGCGATCACCGGCACGCCGTCTGTTACCAGACTGATGGTGCCATGCTTGAGTTCACCCGCCGCATAAGCATCCGAGTGGACATAGCTGATCTCCTTCAGCTTCAGGCTGCCCTCCAGCGAGAGCGAATAGTCGAACCCGCGGCCGATGAAGAAGCAGCTCTGGGTATTGACGAAACGGCTGGCCAGATACTTGATCTGCTCACAATCAGCCAGACGGGGCTTGATGACTTCCCCGGCCCGGAGCAGCTCTGCCGTCAGGCGGCGGATCTCGGCATCGGTCTGCATTCCCCGGGCGTAAGCCAGCCGCAGGGCGAACAGGTAGAGCACGCACATCTGCACCATGTAGGCCTTGGTGGAGGCCACGGCGATCTCAGGGCCGGCGTAGGTGTACATGACATAGTCCGCCGCACGGGCAATGCTGCTGCCCACCACGTTCACAATGGCCAGCACCGGCACACCCCGGCTCTTGGCCAGCTTGAGGGCGGCTAGCGTATCGCTGGTCTCGCCCGACTGGCTGATGATGATGACCAGATCCTCCGGCCGCAGGATGGGGTTCCGGTAGCGGAACTCGCTGGCGATCTCCACCTGTGCGGGCACCCGGGCCAGCGCCTCGATGGCGGCCTTGCCCACCATGCCCGCGTGCATGGCCGTGCCGCAGCCCACCAGATGCACCGTGCCGATACGGCGCAGCCGCTCATCCGTCAGCTCAGGAACGCGCAGGTCGGGCAGACCGTTCTCCACACGGGGGCTCACTGTGGCCGTGATGGCCGCAGGCTGTTCGTTGATCTCCTTCAGCATGAAGTGCGGGTAGCCGCCCTTTTCAGCGGCTTCCTGATCCCAGTTGGCGGTCAGAACTTCCCGCTCCACCGGCTCCGCGAACTCATTGTAAAAGCGGATGCCGTCGGCGTTCACCACCGCCATGTCCCCCTCTTCCAGCACGCTGTACCGGCGGGTATATTTCAGCAGCGCCGGGATATCCGACGCAATAAAGTTTTCCTCTTCGCCCCAGCCCACGATGAGCGGGCTCTCTCGCTTGACCGCGAACAGGGTATCCGGGAAATCCCGGAACAGAACAGCCAGCGCATAGCTGCCCCGCACCATGGCCAGAGCGGCGCGCAGAGCCTTGAGGGGCTCTCCCTCATAGCAGCTGTCGATGAGCTTGACCAGAACCTCGGTGTCGGTCTCGCTCTCAAAGGTATAGCCCTTGGCCATGAGCCGCTCCTTCAGCACACCATAGTTCTCGATGATGCCGTTGTGGACGATGCTCACCCGGGGCGTGGAATGCGGGTGGCTGTTCACATCGCTGGGCTCCCCGTGGGTCGCCCACCGGGTGTGGCCGATGCCGCAGCCGCTCCGGGCCAGGGCCTCCACCGCCAGCCGCTTGCGCAGCTCCGCCAGACGGCCCTTGCTCTTGACCACCCGGATGCCGCCCTCCAAAGCCAGGGCCACACCGGCGGAATCATAGCCGCGGTACTCCAGCTTTTCCAGACCATCCAGCAAAACATCCTGTGCATTCCGTTTTCCAACATAACCAACAATGCCACACATACAAAACACCTCCATGCCGACAGCCCGGCGCAAAAAACGCGCGCAGTACAGCTGTCAGCCTCCTGTAACAGTTTATGTTCTTGTATGGCTTTCTTTGAGGGGATCTGTTACGGTATCACTGCTGCTCGACAAGGCACGGTTGGAGAAGCGGATTGCCGGCATGGAAGGGGAGCGCAAGGCCTTCCAGCGTGGCAAGGG
>ENA-USZI01001393-USZI01001393.1-human-gut-metagenome-genome-assembly--contig:-NODE-1393-length-16300-cov-5.268261_pt1 | contig 16300 bp, 11 predicted proteins | sample MGYA00250042_ERZ773532 | MGnify/ENA primary metagenome ERZ773532 (study PRJEB29103, sample SAMN06112036) | human gut metagenome | biome: human gut; feature: ankylosing spondylitis patient; material... | reverse complement strand
ACAGCCCCGCCAGCTCCTCCAAGGTCTCCGGCTCAAACCGCTCCCCATCCCGGTCCACCTCGTTGTCACACAGCCGCACGGAAAAGGCATACACCTCTCCCTCCGTCAGCTCCCTCCGGGCCAACCGGTTGATCTGCTCCAGCTCTCCCTGCCCCAGCCGGGTCTCCTCCCCGGCCAGAGATGCCTTCGTCACCCGCATCCGTCCGTCTCCTTTCCTTGCAATTCTTTCATTCATTCCGCCTGGTGTCTTCGGCGGATCTCCTCCGCCTGGGCCCGATACAGCTCCGCCCTGGCCTCCTCCACAATGTCCTGCAGATTGATGTCCTCCCAGTCGATCTTCACCCTGCCGCCAAAGCCGTGGAGCCTCACCCACAGCTCACAGATGCGCTCCAGGGCCGGCTCCACGCTGCGGCGGATGGCGGTGATCTCGCTGGTCAGCAGGTCGGCCTGCTGGGTGCTCATCCGCTCGGTGGACGACCAGGACAGCCCCAGCATAAAGGGCGGGATGCCCGTCCGGGCCACCAGCTGCTCCAGGATCTGCCGCACCGGCACCTGGCTGTCAAGAATGGGTCCGTCCGCCCCGATGACCTTCACATCCACGTCGCCCACGGCCACAAAGTCCCGTACCTGTCCGGCCCGGCCCGCCTGCATGGCCTCCGACCACTCCCCGGCGATCTGCCTGCACCGCTCCTGGGCAAAGGCCCCCTCGTCCTCCCCCGGCTTACACACCACCGCAAAGCGCAGGTTGCCCGCCCGCTCCCAGTTCTGTCCGGTGGCCTGAAAAATTTTCAGCAGGATGCCCGCCAAAAAGGGCATGGACCGCAGCATAGACACCCCGCAGGGGCAGTCCCCCGTGGGCTGCAGCGGGGTAAACAGCAGCAGCTCCTGCCAGGGCAGTTCTTTGGGCTCCCCCGCCTGACGCAGACACAGCTTAAAGTCCAGGGGGTTGTCCCCCCGCTTGGCCTCCACCTGCTCCGGGTCGGCGCACAGCACCGCTGCGATGTCCCGCCCGTCCCCGGTGAGGACGATCTCCCCCAGCCCGTGGCCGCAGGTAAACAGATCGTCCAGATACCGGTCCAAAAAGGCCTGGATGCCCCGCTGGCCCCAGCCGATGTTCACCTTCTGGAAAAACTCCTCCAGCCCTGCCTGGGCCGCCCGGTCCTCCGCGAACACCTTCACGCCGCCGCACAGCCGCACCAACTTCCAGATGGCCGCATCCAGTAGAGGCACCCCCTCCCGGATGGCCCGGTACAGGGCCACCTCACCGGTCCCCAGAGGGGTATACCGGTCCAGTACGCCGAAAGGATGACCCTCCCCCTGGCGCACCTGCACCACCGGGGCCGCCCCCCGCCGCTTCTTCCGCTCCCACCACTTCAAAGTGTGTTCCTCCTTTTTGTCTTTGCGTCTTTCGGGACCCCGTCCTCCGCAAAAACTCATCACTCCTACTTCCTAACGCCTAACTTCTCAAAATCTCCCTCGCTCCACGCACCCGGCATACACGCCCCCGCCCTTTCCCTCCGCCACCGTGGCGGCGAAATAGCGGATCTCGTCCATGGCGTGGTCGTTCTCTTTTCTCACCCGATCCTGTCCGTCCCCCTGCTCCTCCCAGCGGTACAGTGCAAACTCCCGGATGGCATCGCCGCATCCCGGGCAGATCACCAGTTTCCCCGCCTTCAAAAGCCGGGCCGTCAGACGAATGCCGGATAACACCCGGTTGTCCGCCCGGCGCACCCGCCAGCCCCGCCGCCGCAATGTCTCGATAAAGCTGGCCGCCGCCGGGTCCACGATCACCGCCCGGATGTCCCGGCCTCCGGCCAGCTCGGCCAGGGCATCGGCATACTCCTCGTCCGTCTTCTGCCGGTGTCTCTTCCGTGCGTCGTAATAGAATTCCGCCGTGCGGTACCAAATGCCGTCCTTCCTCCCCCACAGGCCCATGGACGTGGGGTTCACCGTGCCATAGTCACAGGAGATATACCACTCCTCCAGCCCCTCCGGGGCCGGGCGCACAAAGCTCTCGTCAAAAAAGTCATACACCAGGCCCTCCGCGGCCACCCACTCCCCCAGCACGAACCGGCGGTAAAAGGTCCCCTGAAACATGGTCCGATACCGCTCCAGCATCTGGGGAGACAGCCCCGGGTTGTCCTCCATGGAGAATGGGATGCGCAGCACCCCCTTCTCCTTTGCCTTTAAGATCCACTCCTGATAAAACCAGTGGGCGGGGGACTCCGGGTTGCAGGAGAACCAAAGCCTGCTCCCGCTCACCGAGCACCGGGCCGCCGCCTGCTCCACAAAGGACCGGGGCATCAGCGCCACCTCGTCCAGCAGCGCCCCCGCCAAAGTCAGCCCTTGGATCAGGGCCGCCGACCCCTCGTCCTTGCCGCCGAACAGATAAAACGTGTTCTTTCTCCTGCCCAGCCGCACCTCCAGCAGATTCTGCGACGTCTTCTGCCTGCACCGAAAGCCCATCCCCTCCAGCAGGGGCAGCAGTTCCTCCAGCAGATTCCGCCGCACCGACACGATGGTCCGCCCGCACAGGGCAAACCGCCTGTTCTGAAAGCTCTGCATGGCCCAGCAGAAAAAGGACAGCCCCGTACACAGGGTCTTGCCGCTGCGCACCGCCCCGTCGCAGATGATGGCCTGTTTGTCCCGGTCCGGCGAGCCGGGCCGCCACCAGGTCAGCACCCTGCGCTGCTTGGGCGAAAACTCCATTCGTCTCTCACTTCCCCTCTTCCTGGCGCTCCATGGCGCTTAAAAAGCGGTCCACCTGGTCCTCCCCGCTGTGGTCGGCGGCATCCAGCAGCCGCTCCAGCAGCCGGGCCCGGTCGGTGAACTTCAGCTCTACCACGCCGTTGCTCCCCCGCTTGAATTCCGTCAGGGCGTCTAAGTTCATGCCCTCCAGTCCGCCCCACTCCTCCGTGGGGAAGCAGGCCAGCTTCACCGCATCCTCCACCCCGGCGTTGGCCAGCTTCCACATTCTTCGGATGATCTGCTCCCGTCCGGGCATCGCTCCCTTTGCCACCTTATCCCTCCTCACCCCTGCTTCCCAAGCGTAAAAAGTTGTACGTTCCCGTCCTCTTTTCTGAAATTTTTCTTCTTTTTCTTGTTTCGACCTTCTTTTTCTTCTCCATGGACTAGTCTTTATAGCTGCACAGCCCCTCCAGAAAATTTTTCCCCGCATAGCCCGCCTGGTTTTTTCCTATCCTATGGACAAACACCGCCATCAAAACAGGAGGGACCCCTATGTATCAGCTCCGCCGCCTTTCCGCCCTGGCCCTCAGTCTGGCCATGACCTTGCTTCTCTTCTCGCCACTCCCCGCCGCAGCGGCTCAGGAGGACAACATGCCCCTCCCCCTCTCCTCCGCTTCCGCCCTGCTCATGGAGAAGGAGACCGGTACGATCCTCCTCCAGCAAAATGCCCATCAAAAATTAGAGCCCGCCAGCGTCACCAAGGTCATGACCCTGCTCCTGGTCATGGAGGCGGTGGACTCCGGCCGCCTCTCCCTGGACGAGCCCGTCCCCGTCTCCGCCCACGCCGCCGGCATGGGCGGCTCCCAGGTCTATTTAAAGGAGGGGGAACGGCTCTCTGTCTCCGACCTCATCAAGTGCGTGGCCGTGGTCTCGGGCAACGACTGCGCCGTGGCCCTGGCCGAGCGCCTTTCCGGCAGCGAGTCCGCCTTTGTGGAGCAGATGAATCAAAAGGCCCAGGCCCTGGGCATGGAGGACACCCACTTTGTCAACTGCACCGGCCTCCCCGCCCCCGGCCACCTCACCTCTGCCTACGACATCGCCCTCATGTCCCGCCAGCTCCTGCTTCACCACCCGGACATCCGGCAATACACCACCATCTGGACCGACTCCATCCGAAACGGTGCCTTCGGCCTCACCAATACCAACCGCCTGATCCGCTTCTACGACGGGGCCACCGGCCTGAAAACGGGCTTCACCGCCTCCGCCCAATACTGCATGTCCGCCGCCGCCCAGCGAAACGGCATGGAGCTCATCGCCGTGGTGATGAAGGCCCCCACCACCGCCCAGCGCTTCCAGGATGCCTCCTGCCTGCTGGACTACGGCTTTGCCAACTACGCCCTGCTTACCCCCCAGCCCGAAGGCCCCCTGGCCCCCATCGACGTACTCCTGGGTCAGAGCAAGACCGTCCAGCCTCAGCTCCAGCGGGAATGCCGTCTGCTGGTGGAAAAGGCCCAGGCCGATCAAATCACCACCCGCGTCGACCTGGCCCGGGATGTCCAGGCCCCGGTAGACCCCGGCCAGACTCTGGGGGAGTTTCAGGTCTATGTGGGGGAGCAGCTGCGGGACACCGTCCCCATCGTCGCCGCCCAGGGGGTGGAGCGTCTCTCCGTCCCCGGCCTGTTCTCCCAGCTTCTCCGCCGCCTGCTGTTTGCCGGCTGAATCGTCAAAGAAACGTCTGTAGCCTCCATCCCATCCGGCCCCTCCGGCCAGCCGGGTGGGGATACATCTCCCGTTTTCCCGCCCTGGTTTACCGCTATTTTACTTGACGGCTCCGCTGTATGGTTGTATAATTTATATAAATAATTCCAGTCACTTTCAATGTGGAATTGTGCTTTTTCGCCCATCCCACCATGGAAATCCCAACCAGAGGTGATCACTTTGTCCAAATATTTAGAAAATCTCAACCCCAATGACCTGTTTTTAGAGCTCCAGGCCTTTTCCGACGGCCGCTCCGCCCATGCCTGGCGCTGCTTCGGCTCCCACCCCGCCAAAACAGAGGACGGGACCGAGGGCTATCTCTTCCGGGTCTGGGCCCCCAATGCCCCCAAGATCACCCTCATCGGTGACTTCAACCACTGGGACCTCCAGGCCACCCCCATGGAGAAGATCGAGGGCGGCATCTGGGAGGTCTTCGTCCCCGGCCTCCAGCGCTACGATGCCTATCAGTATGCCGTTTTCCAGGCCGACGGCTCCTATGTGGGCAAGGCCGACCCCTTCGCCTTCCACGCCGCCACCCGGCCCGATGTCTCCTCTAAGATCTACGATCTGAACACCGGCTATGCCTGGGGCGACCAGGCGTGGATGGACCGCCGGGCCAAGCAGGTACCTTACACCGCCCCCATGAACATCTACGAGTGCCATCTGGGCTCCTGGCGGCGCACCGGCGACGGCGAGTTTCTCAGCTACCGGGACACCGCCTCCTACTTAGTGCCCTATGTGAAGGAGATGGGCTTCACCCATGTAGAGCTCCTCCCCGTCACCGAGTACCCCCTGGATGCCTCCTGGGGCTACCAGTGTACCGGCTACTTCGCCGCCACCAGCCGCTTCGGCATCCCCGATGATCTGAAATACCTCGTCGACCAGCTCCATCAGGCGGGCATCGGTGTCATCATGGACTGGGTCCCCGCCCACTTCCCCCGGGATGCCTTTGGCCTCTACCAGTTCGACGGCACCCCCACCTATGAATACGCCGACCCCCGCAAGGGCACCCACGCCGACTGGGGCACCAACGTCTTTGACTATGGCCGCAGCGAGGTCCGCTCCTTCCTCCTCTCCTCCGCCATGTTCTGGCTGGAGGAATACCACATGGACGGCCTGCGGGTGGATGCCGTCTCCTCCATGCTCTATCTGGACTACGGCCGCAAGGACGGGGAGTGGGTCCCCAATGTCAACGGCGGCCACGAGAATCTGGAGGCCGTGGACTTCCTGCAGAAGCTGAACACCGCCGTCTTCTCCGCCCACCCCGACGTGCTCATGGTGGCCGAGGAGTCCACCTCCTGGCCCAAGGTCACCCACCCCGTGGACCAGGGCGGCCTGGGCTTCAACTTCAAGTGGAACATGGGCTGGATGAACGACATCTGCCACTACATCAAGATGGACCCCTACTTCCGCCAGTTCAACCACAAGGACATCACCTTCTCCCTCATGTACGCCTTTTCCGAGAACTATATCCTCCCCCTCTCCCACGACGAGGTGGTCCATATGAAGGGCTCCTTCTTCGGCAAAATGCCCGGGGACGACCCTCAAAAGTTTGCCGGGGTCCGGGCCTTTTATGCCTACATGATGACCCACCCGGGGAAAAAGCTCTCCTTCATGGGGGCTGAATTCGCCCAGTGGAACGAGTGGCACTATGAATACTCCCTGGACTGGCACCTGCTCCAGTATCCCCCCCACCGCCAGACCCAGGATTTCTTCAAGGCCATGAACGCCTTCTACCTCCAGCAGCCCGCCCTCTGGCAGCAGGACGACTCCTGGCACGGCTTCCAGTGGCTGTGCGCCGACGACAACACGGCCAACACCGTCTCCTTCCTCCGCTGGGACAAGGACGGCAAGCCCCTTCTGGTGGTGTGCAACTTCTCCCCCAACCACCGCAAGGGCTACCGGGTGGGCGCACCCTTTGCCGGCGTCTGGGCCCCCGTGCTGAACACCGATGATGCCCAGTTCGGCGGCCAGGGTCTGGGAGATCACGACCCCGTCAAGACAGAGAAGGTCCCCTGTCACGACCAGGCCCAGTCCCTGGTCATCGACCTGCCCCCCATGTCCGCCATGATCTACCGCTGCACCCGCCGGTTCCCGGTGCGCAAGCCCGCCGCCCCCAAGGCGGAGCAGGCCGCAGCCAAAAAGGCCGCCCCCAAAAAGCGCGCGGCCAAGGCCAAAGCAGCCGCCGCCCCCGCACAGGAGGCGGCCCCTCAGGCCGCTCTGCCGGAAAAGCCCGCCCGGAAGGCGCTGCCCAAGAAAGAGCCCCAGCAGGCGCTGCCCAAAAAGGAAGAGAAGCAGGCCCTTCCGGAAAAGGAGAAGCAGCACGCCCTGCCCCAAAAGCCGGAGCAGACCGCCCTGCCCAAAAAGGAGGACAAGGCCGCCCTCACCGCTCCGCCCCAGCCCAAGGCGCTGACGGGCCGCAAAAAAGCCAGCAAGCGAAAAAAGCGCTCCTAAAGCTCCGCCTTCAGCCTCCCCTGTAAAAGGGAGGTAACACAGGCTCTGCCTGTGCCGGAAGGACCACACTCAGCGCCTTCGCTGCATGATATCGACCCAGTATTCGTAAGAGGTGACAGTATGAAAAAAGAAGTTGTAGCCATGCTGTTGGCCGGAGGACAGGGCAGCCGTCTCTACGCCCTCACCAGCCACGTGGCCAAGCCCGCCGTCCCCTTCGGCGGCAAATACCGCATCATTGATTTCCCTCTCTCCAACTGCGTCAATTCCGGCATCGACACCGTGGGTGTCCTCACCCAATACCGGCCCCTGGAGCTGAACAGCTACTTGGGCAACGGCCAGCCCTGGGACCTGGACCGGGCCGACGGCGGCGTACATATCCTCCCCCCCTACATGCGGGAAGGGGACCAGGGCACCTGGTACAAGGGCACCGCCAACGCCATCTATCAGAACATCGGCTTTCTGGACCTGTATGATCCGGAGTATGTGGTCATCCTGTCCGGCGACCATATCTACAAGATGGACTACACCCACATGATCGACCTGCACAAGAAAACGGGGGCGGCCTGCACCATCTCCGTGCTGGAGGTCACCATGGAGGAGGCCACCCGCTTCGGCATCATGAACGTGGACGAGCACGACCGTATCTACGAGTTCGAGGAGAAACCCGCCCACCCCAAGAGCAATCTGGCCTCCATGGGCATCTATGTGTTCACCTGGTCCAAGCTGCGGCAATATCTCATCGACGACGAGGCCGACCCCGGCTCCTCCAACGACTTCGGCAAAAACATCATCCCCAACATGCTCGCCGCCGGTGAACTTCTCACCGCCTACCGCTTCCATGGCTACTGGAAGGACGTGGGCACCATCGACTCCCTGTGGGATGCCAACATGGACATGCTGGCCCCCCACAACTCCATCGACCTCCACGACCCGGAGTGGCCCATCTACGCCCGCTCCCCCATCAAGCCCCCCCACGCCACCGGTCCCCATGCAAAAATTTCCCATTCCCTGGTCACCGGCGGCGGCCAGATCGACGGCACCGTGGAAAACTCCGTCCTCTTCCACTCCGTCGTGGTGGAGGAAGGCGCCCGGGTGCAGTACTCCATCCTCATGCCCGGCGCAGTGGTCAAAGCCGGGGCCGACGTGTCCTATGCCATCGTGGCTGAAAACGCCGTCATCGAAGCAAACGCCCATGTGGGCTCCGCCCCGGACGACAGCCCTGACTGGGGCATCGCCGTGGTGGCCGGCGGTGTCACCATCGGCGCAGGGGCCACTGTCGCCCCTCGCGCCATGATCCGCGAAGATGTGAAAGGAGGCGAGCAGGCATGAACGACCTCCACGGACTTCTCTTTGCCTATCGCGCTGATGCCAACCTGGGTGAGCTCACCCGTCCCCGCAACACCTGTTCTCTCCCCTTCGGCGGGCGCTACCGCCTCATCGACTTTATGCTCTCCAACTATGTCAACGCCGGCATCTCCGACGTGGGCATCATCGTCCACCAGAACTATCAGTCCCTCCTGGACCACCTGGGCTCGGGCAAGGACTGGGACCTGAGCCGTAAGCACGGCGGCCTGCGCATCCTGCCCCCCTTCAGCTATGCCCGCCGGGGCGGGGACTACCGGGGCCCCATGGACGCTCTGGCCGGGGTGTCCGACTACTTAAACAACATCCGTCAGGACTATGTCATCCTCGGCCGGGGGGATGTGGCGTTAAATCTGCCTGTGGCCGACGTGTTCCAGCAGCACCTGGACTCTGGGGCCGATGTCACCGTGGTCTGCACCCCCACCCTCCGGGGCGCGCCCCGCTCCTCCGAGTATGTGGAGGTCAGCGAGTCCGGCCGCATCACCGACCTGTCCATCCACCCCATCGCCGCCGGCGACCAGCTGGAATCTCTGGAGCTGTACGTTCTGTCCAAGCAGCTGCTGCTGAGCATGGTAGACTACTGCGCCGCCCACGATGTCACGGACTTCAGCCGGGGCGTTCTCCAGCCCCGCCTGGACTCTCTGAAGCTCATCCCCTATGTCCACAAGGGCTATGTGGGCCGCTTCCAGTCGGTGGATGACTACTACCACCGCTCCATGGATCTGCTGGACCCCGCCGTCCGGGCTGACCTCTTCAACCCCCAGCGCCCCATCCGCACCAAGGACCAGTCCAACCCCTCCACCTACTACGGCCCCAGTTCCACCTGCACCTGCTCCCTGGTGTCCGATGGCTGCCACATCGAGGGGGACGTGGAAAATTCCATCATCTCCCGTGGTGTCACCATCGAACCCGGGGCCAAGGTGGTCAACAGCGTCCTCATGCAGGGAACGGTGGTCAAGGCCGGTGCCTCTCTGGCCTACGTCATCGCCGACAAAAGCGTCACAGTGAACCAGGGCCGCATGCTTATGGGCCACAGCACCTATCCCCTGGCCATCGCCAAGGGTTCCGTCGTGTAAACTCTGACTTGCCCGCGCTCTTGTCCTTGCGAGGAGCGCAGCGGCGTGGCAATCCGTATTCTCATGTTTCTTCGGGGGCTCCGCCCCCGGAAAGGGGATATCTATGAACATTCTTTTCGCCTCCTCCGAGGTCGCTCCCTTCATCAAAACCGGCGGTCTGGCCGACGTGGCCGGCTCCCTGCCCCAGGCCCTTGTCAAAGAAGGACACCAGGTCACCGTCATTCTCCCCCTCTACCAGGGCATCAGCCAGTTCTGGCGGGACCAGATGACCTTCCTCAAGCACTTTAATGTCTCCCTGTCCTGGCGGCAGGCCTACTGCGGCCTGTTCCAGCTGGTGCGGGAGGGCGTCACCTACTGGTTCGTGGACAACGAGTACTACTTCAAGCGCGCCCAGGTCTACGGCCACTTCGACGACTGCGAGCGCTTCGCCTTCTTCTCCCGGGCCGTTCTGGCCGCCCCCGCTCAGATGGACTGGGCCCCGGACATCATCCACTGCAACGACTGGCAGACCGCCCTGATCCCCGTCTATCTGCTGGAGGAGCGCTACCGGGTGCCCCAGCTGGCGGGTGCCCACGCCGTTTTCACCATCCACAATATCGAGTACCAGGGCCGCTATGGCGAGCAGGTCCTCCAGGATGTCATCGGTCTGGACAGCAGCTATTTCAACGAGGGCATGCTGGCCTACTTCGGGGACGTGAACCTGATGAAGGGGGCCATTCTGGCCTCCAGCCAGGTGACCACCGTCTCCCCCACCTATGCCCAGGAGCTGCACACCCCCTTCTATGCCCACGGCATGGATGGGGTCATCTGCCAGCAGGACGGCAAGTTCTGCGGCATCTTAAACGGCATCGACATGGACCTCTACGACCCCGCCGCCTGCGCCGACCTTCCTGAGCACTACTCCGCCAAAGACCTCACCGGCAAGGCCGCCTGCAAGGCCGCCCTCCAGCGCTCCATGGGCCTGCAGGAGGACCCCTATGTCCCCCTCATCGGCTGCGTCTCCCGCCTGGTGGGCCACAAGGGCTTCTCCCTGGTGACCGATGCCCTCCACGACATCATGGGCCTGGACGTACAGATGGTGGTCCTGGGCACCGGCGAGTGGCAGTATGAGGAGGCGTTCCGCAGCGCCCAGGGTCAGTACCCCGGCCGCTTCGCCGCCCATCTGGCCTACTCCCCCGCCCTGTCCAACCTGGTCTACGCCGGGTCCGACCTGTTCCTCATGCCCTCCGTGTCCGAGCCCTGCGGGCTCAGCCAGCTCATCGCCATGCGCTTTGGCTCCGTCCCCGTGGTGCGGGAGACCGGCGGTCTGAAGGACACCGTCCCCCCCTACAACAAGTATACCGGCGAGGGCCGGGGCTTCACCTTCACCAACATCAATGCCGGGGACATGGTCTGGGTCCTGCGGGAGGCCGCCGCTCTCTACCGCAGCAACAAGCCCGCCTGGCGCTCCCTGCAGAAGGCCGGCATGACCGCCGACTTCTCCTGGGGCCCCTCCGCCAAGCAGTATCTGGAGGTCTATCAAAAAGCCATGGGCTGATCTCCCCGTCCGAAACGTCTCCCGCCAAACCCGGCGGGAGACGTTTTTTCTTGTGCATTTTTCGCCCGCAGCCCCCGAACTCCCCTGTGTTTACGCCCCTTTTGCCGATTGACGCACCTTTTGAAAGCTGATAAAATGTTTCAGCGGGGGAAAGATACGTTCCAGCCCCCACTTTTCTTGAAAATTCAATTAAACCGTACAGGAGGAACTGTTATGGCTGAATATACCAAAGCGCAGCTCACCGAAATGATCACCGGCAAGCTCCAGCGCAACTTTGGCCGCACTGTGGACGAGGCCGCCCCCTCCCACATGTTCAAGGCCTGCGCCCTGGTCCTGCGGGACATCATGTCCCGCCGCCAGATGGCCACCGACAACCAGGTGTGGGAGGGCCAACAGCGCCAGGTCCACTACCTCTCCCTGGAATTTCTCATGGGCCGCTCTCTGGAGAAAAACGCCTATAACCTGGGCCTGCTGGGCACCTTAAAGGACGCTCTGGAGGGCCTGGGCTTCTCCGCCTCCGACCTGTTCGAGCTGGAGCCCGATGCCGGCCTGGGCAACGGCGGTCTGGGCCGTCTGGCCGCCTGCTATCTGGACTCCATGACCACCCTGGAGATCCCCGCCACCGGCTACTCCATCTGCTACGAGCTGGGTATCTTCAAGCAGAAGATCATCGATGGCAAGCAGGTGGAGCTGGCCGACAACTGGCTGGGCCTGGGCGATGCCTGGCTCATCCCCAAGATGGACGAGGCGGAGGAGGTCCGCTTCGGCGGCAAAGTGGAGGACTGCTGGGACAGCGAGGGCCACAACCACCCCGAGCACACCGGCTACACCACCGTGCTGGCCATCCCCCGGGATATGGAGATCGCCGGCTACCAGACCCGCCACACCAACGTCCTGCGCCTGTGGGATGCCAAAAGCCCCGTCCCCGTGGACATGTCCCTGTACTCCCGGGGGGAATACCTCAAGGCGGTGGAGCAGCAGGCCATGGCCGAGGTCATCGCCAAGGTCCTCTACCCCGACGACAACCACTACGAGGGCAAGTCCCTGCGTTTAAAGCAGCAATACTTCTTCGTCTCCGCCACGGTGCAGTCCATCATCCGCAAGCACCGCGCCCAATACGGCACCCTGCGCAACTTCCACGAAAAGCACGTCATCCAGATCAACGACACCCACCCCACTCTGGTCATCCCCGAGCTGATGCGCATCCTGCTGGACGTGGAGGGCTACTCCTGGGAGGATGCCTGGCACATCGTCACCCAAACAGTCTGCTACACCAACCACACCGTCCTGGCCGAGGCCCTGGAGCGCTGGCCCCAGTCCCTCATTGAGACCCTGCTGCCCCGCATCTGGACCATCCTCAAGGAGATCGCCTCCCGCTATCAGCGGGAGCTGGAGCACCGCTACGGCAATGACACCGGCAAGATCGCCAACATGGCTATCATCTGGGGCGGCGAGGTGCGCATGGCCAACCTGTGCATCTGCGCCTGCCAGACGGTGAACGGTGTCTCCGCCCTCCACTCCGAGATTCTGAAGAAGGATGTCTTCCACGATGCCTATCTGGCCCGGCCCGAGCAGTTCACCAACGTGACCAACGGCATCGACCACCGCCGCTGGCTTTCCCAGATCAACCCCCGGCTGGATGCCCTCATCCGGGACTGCACCGGCGGGGATGCCTACCTCCTCCACCCGGAGGCTCTCCAGGGTCTGGAGAAATACCGCTCCGACAAGACCGTGCTGAAAAAGCTGGCGGACATCAAGCACGAAAACAAGCTGCGCTTTGCCTCCTGGGTGGCCCGGGAGTCCGGCGTGGTGCTGAACACCGATGCCGTCTTTGATGTCCAGGTCAAGCGCCTGCACGAGTATAAGCGCCAGCTGCTCAACGTGCTGCACATCATCTCCCTCTATCACCAGCTCCGGGATAACCCCAGTATGGACTTCGTCCCCCAGACCTTCCTCTTCGGGGCCAAGGCCGCCCCCGGCTATCATGTGGCCAAGGAGATCATCCAGCTCATCAACTCCCTGGCCGCCCAGATCGACCGGGACCCCGTGTGCAAGGATAAGCTCCAGGTGGTCTTTTTGGAGAACTACCGGGTCTCCCTGGCAGAGAAGCTCATCCCCGCCTCCGAGATCAGCGAGCAGATCTCCACCGCCGGCAAGGAGGCCAGCGGCACCGGCAACATGAAGTTCATGATGAACGGTGCCCTCACCATCGGCACCCTGGACGGCGCCAACGTGGAGATGCACCAGCAGCTGGGGGACGAGAACATCTTCCTCTTCGGCCTCACCGCCCAGGAGGTGGTCCAGCGCAAGCAGCAGGGCTACCACCCCATGGACTACTACCAGCAGGACCCCGTCCTCAAGCGGGTCATTGACCAGCTCTCCGCCGGCTTCGACGACCACGTCTCCTATGCCGACCTGGCCACCCGCCTGCTCTATGGGGCCGGCGGCTCCCCCGCCGACGAATACCTGCTCCTGGCCGACTTCCAGAGCTACTGCCAGGCCCACGACCGGGCCCTCCGGGTCTATGGCGACAGCAAGCGCTGGAACCAGATGTCCCTGACCAACATCGCCCGCTCCGGCATCTTCGCCGCCGACCGCTCCATCAAGGAATACGCAGAAAATATCTGGCACGTCCCCACTCGATAAGCCCCACTTTTTCTCCCCGCGCCCTTGTCCCTCTTTGGGAAAAATGGTATAATGATTCGTACCGATCAAGCCGCCTTTGCGGCCTCACTTTCCGCCTGTCGGAAAAAACAGAAGAAAGGTTGATCCTATATGCAGCCACTTTCTAATCAGCAGCTGGCGATCAAGGCCAACAAGGCCCGCATTCTGGGCCTGACCATGGTCCACGACGCCGCCTCCGGCCACCCCGGCGGCTCCATGTCCTGCATGGACCTGGTCACTGCCCTGTACTTCAATGTCATGCATGTGGACACGCAGAATCCCCAGGACCCTGACCGTGACCGCTTCGTCATGTCCAAAGGCCACTGCAGTCCCGCCCTCTACCCCGTCCTGGCGCTGCGGGGCTTCTTCCCCGTGGACGAGCTGCACATGTTCCGCCGCATCGACGGCCATATGTCCGGCCATGTGGAGATGCACCACGTCCGGGGCGTGGATATGTCCACCGGCTCCCTGGGCCAGGGTGTCTCCGCCGCCGTGGGCATGGCCCTGGGCGGCAAGCTCAACCACAAGGACTACCGGGTCTATGCCGTCATGGGCGACGGCGAGCTGGACGAGGGCCAGGGCTGGGAGGCCTTTATGTCCGCCGCCAAGTACAAGCTGGACAACCTGTGCGTCATTGTAGACGTGAACGGTCTGCAGATCGACGGTGCCACCAAGGACGTGATGCCTCTGGAGCCCCTGGACCAGAAGTTTGCCGCCTTCGGCTTCCACGTCATCACCATCAACGGCCACGATTTCGACCAGATCCTCTCCGCCTATCAGCAGGCTGCCGCCACCAAGGGCCAGCCCACGGTCATCCTGGCCAAGACCGTCAAGGGCAAGGGCATCTCCTTCATGGAGAACGATGCCGGCTGGCACGGCAAGGCCCCCAACGACGAGCAGCTGGCGCAGGCTGTCTCCGAGCTGAAGGCTAAGATCAAGGAATTGGAGGGGAACTGACATGTCTGAAAAGAAAGCCACCCGTAACGCCTACGGCGACGCCCTGGTCGCCCTGGCTGACCGCTATCCCCAGCTCGTCGTGCTGGAGGCCGACCTGGCCGGAGCCACTATGACCAAGGGCTTCAAGGCCGCCTATCCCCAGCGCTTCTTCGACATGGGCATCGCCGAGAGCAACATGCAGGGCGTGGCCGCCGGCCTGTCCACCTGCGGCTTCAAGCCCTTCACCAACACCTTCGCCATGTTCGCCGCCGGCCGCTCCTGGGAGCAGGTGCGCAACTCCATCGCCTACCCCGGCATGAACGTCAAAGTCGTGGGCTCCCACGGCGGCCTGTCTGTGGGCGAGGACGGCGCCACCCACCAGTGCATCGAGGACTTCTCCCTCATGCGCACCATCCCCGGCATGACCGTTCTGTGCCCCTGCGACGCCCACGAGATGACCCTGGCCGTAGAGGCCCTGCTGCAGTACGAGGGCCCCGCCTACATGCGCCTGGGCCGCTCCGCCGTGGAGACCGTCACCGACTCCATCCCCGGCTACCACTTCCAGCTGGGCAAGGGTGTCACCCTGCGTGACGGCAAGGACGTGACCATCGTGGCCGTGGGCATGATGGTCCAGATGGCCCTGAAGGCCGCCGACATTCTCTCCGCCGAGGGCATCTCCGCCCGTGTGCTGGACTTCCACACCATCAAGCCCCTGGATCAGGAGCTGCTGCTTGCCGCCGCCAAGGAGACCGGCGCCATCGTCACCTCCGAGGAGCACAACGTCATCGGCGGTCTGGGTGCCGCCGTGGCCGAGTTCCTCAGCGAGAACTGCCCCGTGCCCGTCATCCGCCACGGCGTGAACGACCAGTTCGGCCGCAGTGGCAAGGCCGACCAGGTCCTGGCCGCCTACGGCCTCACCCCCGAGGTGCTGGCCGACAAGGCCCGCCAGGCCATCGCCAAAAAGGGCTGATCCTCTCTAATCGCATAAAAATACGGCGATCCCAATATTTTGGGACCGCCGTATTTTTATGCTTTTTATTCATATTGGACCTGCCGCAGCATCTGTAAAAATCCACCCACCGCCTCTGACAGCGCCTGGCCGGGGCGGTACACGACGTACACGCCCCCGTTCATCGCTCCCTCAAAGCCTGCAACAAAATCCGGGTCAAAGGGCAGGGACATCACCTGATTCACCCGTTCCTGGTTGTTCACCGCCTGGGCCCCCACAGCCACCGCATCGGTCTGGGTCAGCAGATCATAAAAGGTCCCTCGGCTGGAGATATAGATGATCTTCCCGATCCGGCTCCAGTCCATATTCTTCATGCCCCGCTCCACCGAGGAGTGGATGCTGGACCCGCCGGGCATCAGCCAGTCCAGCTCGGGATAGATCACAAAGCTCTGGCCATACAGGTCCTCCGCCCGGATGGGCCGATTCAGCCTTGCCAGCGGGTGGCCCACCCGCACCACCAGATGGGGCACGGTATCAGACAACTTCTCCATGTACAGCCCCCTGCTCTCCACCTCCCGCCGGGCCAGCTCCAGCACACCGTTGTGCAGGTGGAGCACCCCCAGCTCCGACTCCCCGGTGAATACGTCTCCGATGGCCGCCAGGGGGTCGGTCTCCTTATAGAAAAATCGGAAGCCGTCTTTCTCTCCCCAGGTTCTTACATACTCCAAAAACACGTCGCAGGTAAAGGACAGAAAGGTTGCAGATATTCTGGCGCTGTTGGCCTGGTCCACCAAATACAGCAGTTTCTCTTTCCCCTCCGCCTCCTCCACAATGTCCCGGGCGATCTTTAAAAATTTCTGTCCCGCCTCCGTGGGC
>ENA-USZI01001371-USZI01001371.1-human-gut-metagenome-genome-assembly--contig:-NODE-1371-length-16455-cov-3.691354_pt1 | contig 16455 bp, 8 predicted proteins | sample MGYA00250042_ERZ773532 | MGnify/ENA primary metagenome ERZ773532 (study PRJEB29103, sample SAMN06112036) | human gut metagenome | biome: human gut; feature: ankylosing spondylitis patient; material... | reverse complement strand
ATGTATATGCCGCTGGAATGTATTGGCGGTACTCCGCGGAGCGCGGTAGTGCGGCAATGGTCGAATCGGAAGGCGGTGCGAAATGGGTTTTGAGCGGGAGGCGCTCAGCGAACTGTACGCCAGCGTGTGGGGCAACCGTTCCAAGATGCAGAAGGAGTTCGCGCGCGGCGCGCATGGCGAGCCATTCATTCTGCACGAGCTCGCACTGCGCGGCACCATGACGCCGTCGCAGCTTGCCAGTTCGCTGAAGGCCAGCTCCGGCCGCATCTCCACAGTGCTTGCCGCTCTGGAGAAAAAAGGGTTGATCACCCGAGACATCGACCCGGACGACCGCCGCATCATCCGCGTGAACCTTACGGATGCCGGGCGAGAGCGGTCCAAGTGCGACTTGGAGGAGATGCGTTCGGCAATCTGTTGGATCTTCTCGCAGATGGGGGAGCGGCGCACGCGCGAGTTCGTTGATCTGCTGTCGGAGTTCTCGACATACATGGCCATCTGCCATCCCGGCGCGCCGCGCCCGACCCCCGATGAGGTGCGGGCCGCGTTCGCCGAGCGTGACAGGCGTGTCGCCGATCATATGCGGACCGAGCGCGCGAAGGCCGGCGAGGAGTAGCTTCTTCCGCCGGCTGCGGATGACGTGGGGGACGGCGTGCGTGCCGTGTCTCTCGTGCGCAGCCAGCGCAAAGCGCGCCATTCACAGCGAATACACAGAATAATGCGTAATATCTTACACTGTAAGTAATCTAACAACAGAAACTAATTCGGGCATCGGATATCGATGCCGCGGCAAATAACGTAACCAATCACCAACAAAACACAAGGGGAAAGCCAATGCTTCGCATCCTGAAATACCTCTCCAAAGCGGAGATCGGTCAGATACTCATCGCCCTGGTGACCATCGTCGGGCAGGTCTTCTTCGACCTCAAACTGCCCGATTACATGTCAGACATCACCACGCTCGTCGAGACGCCGGGCAGCGCGATGAGCGACATCTGGATCGCCGGCGGCAAGATGCTGCTCATCTCCCTCGGCTCCGTCGCCTGTGCCATCGTCACCGGCTACATCTCCGCACGCGTCGGCTCGTCATTCACCCAGCGCCTGCGCTCGCTCGAATTCCGCAAGGTCGAATCCTATGGCCCCGCCGAAATGAGCAAATTCTCCACCGCGAGCCTCATCACCCGCTCCACCAACGACATCACGCAGATCCAGATGTTCATCACCATCGGCCTGCAGCTCATCGTCAAGTCGCCGATCATGGCCGTATGGGCCATATGCAAGATCGCCGGCGAAGGTTTCGAATGGACTCTCGCCACCGGCATCGCCGTCGTCATCCTGCTCGTCGCCGTCGTCATCATGATGGCCATGGTCATGCCCAAGTTCAAGGCCATGCAGAAGCTCACCGACAACATCAACCTCGTGGCCCGCGAAAACCTCACCGGCCTGCGCGTCGTGCGCGCCTACAACGCCGAGGACTACCAGGAGGCCAAGTTCACCAAGGCCAACAAGGACCTCACCGACACGCAGCTGTTCACCAACCGCGTCATGGCGTTCATGATGCCGCTGATGAACACCGTCCTGAACGGCCTGATGCTCGCCGTCTACTGGATCGGTGCCTATCTGATCGACGCCGCCGGCCTGACGGACAAGCTCAACGTGTTCTCCAACATGGTCGTCTTCTCCAACTACTCCGTGCAGGTCATCATGAGCTTCCTGCTGATGAGCATGGTATTCGTGCTCTGGCCGCGCGCCGACGTGTCCGCGCAACGCGTGCTCGAAGTGTTCGACACCGATCCGATCGTCAAAACCGGCACCAAGACCGCCGCCGACGTGGCGCGTCTGGGCGGCGGGAAAACCGGCACCGTCGAGTTCCGCAATGTGAGCTTCACCTACCCCGGCTCACGCGAGGCGACGCTCGAAGGCATCGACTTCACCGCCGAAAAGGGCCAGACCGTCGCGTTCATCGGCTCCACCGGCTCCGGCAAGTCCAGCCTCATCAACCTCGTGCCGCGCTTCTACGACGTGTCGGCCGGGCAGGTGCTCGTCGACGGTGTGGACGTGCGCGAATACGATCTGAAAGCCCTTCGCGACAAGATCGGATACGTGCCGCAGCAGTCCGTGCTGTTCAAGGGCACGGTCGCATCCAACGTGAGCTACGGCGACGACGTGAACGGGGCAAGCTCCGCGGACGTCGAAATGGCCGACACCTCCACTCCGGCCGGCCGCAAACGCGAAGCCGAACTCATCGCCGCGGGCAAGAGAGCGGAAGGCGCCGCAATGCCGACTGAACAGATGAACCGGGTCAAGGCGGCGGCCGGCGTCGCTCAGGCCACCGAGTTCGTCGAGCGCATGGACGGCACATACACCGCCCCGATCGCACAAGGCGGGTCCAACGTCTCCGGCGGCCAGAAGCAGCGCCTGTCAATCGCGCGCGCCGTCTACCGCCACCCCGAAATCCTGATCTTCGACGACTCGTTCTCCGCGCTCGACTTCAAGACCGACCGCGAAGTTCGCGACGCACTCGCCAAAGAAGCCAAGGGATCCACCAAGCTCATCGTCGCCCAGCGCATCGGCACGATCATGAACGCCGACCGCATCATCGTGCTCGATGACGGCAAGGTCGTCGGCCAAGGCACCCATCAGGAACTGCTCGACACCTGCGATGTCTACCGTCAGATCGCCGAATCCCAGCTCAGTCAGTCGGAACTGACCGCGTGAGATCAATACGGACTTTTAAGGAGTAACAAATGCCAGGACCAAGAGGACCAATGGGCGGCGGCCGCACGGTCGAAAAGCCTGCCAATTTCGGCAACGTGATGGGCAAGCTCGTCCACTACTGCCGCAACTACCTGCCCGTCATCATCATTGCGCTCGTGCTGGGCGCGGCCGGCACGATATGCCAGATCATCGGACCGGACAAGCTCAAGGACATGACCAACGAGATCGTCAAGGGACTGCCGGCCATCGTGAACGGCAAGCCGGTGATGAACTCGGTCGATTTCAACGCCGTCGGCCGCATCGCCTGGCTGCTCGTCGCACTGTACGTCGGCTACGCGGTGCTCAGCTACGTGCAAAGCTGGATGATGGCGAACGTCACCCAGCGCACCGCCCAGCGCCTGCGCGAATCGATCTCGGTCAAAATCAACAAGCTGCCGCTCAAATACTTCGACAAGGTCAGCTACGGCGACGTACTCTCCCGCATCACCAACGACGTCGACGCCATCGGCCAGACGCTCGGCCAGTCCCTCGGCTCGCTCATCACCTCGGCGACGCTGTTCGTTGGCGCGCTCGTCATGATGTTCTACAACAACGTCATCATGACCCTGTGCGCGATCGGCGCGAGCATACTGGGACTCATCATCATGATGGTCATCATGAAATCCTCGCAGAAATACTTCGCCCGCCAGCAGATGGCGCTCGGCGACGTCAACGGCCACATCGAGGAGATGTACGCCGGTCACCTCATCGTCAAGGCGTACAACGGCGAGGCCGACTCAATCCGCCGCTTCGAGAAGTACAACGCCGACCTGTACGAATCCGGCTGGAAATCGCAGTTCCTGTCAGGCCTGATGATGCCGCTGATGAACTTCGTCGGCAACTTCGGCTACGTGATCGTGTGCGTGGTCGGTGCGGCGCTCGCCATGGACGGGAAGATCGAATTCGGCGTGATCGTCGCGTTCATGATGTACATCCGCCTGTTCACCCAGCCGTTGAGCCAGTTCGCGCAGGCGTTCCAGAACCTGCAGCGATGCGCGGCCGCCGCCGAGCGCGTGTTCGGCTTCCTCGAAGAGCCGGAGATGGATGCGGAACCGACCAAGGCCGAACTCGGCGTGGCTGATGCCGCTGCGAGCACGGCACGGACGGACAGCGGCAAGCTGGCGCATCGCGGCACTCGCGCGAATGCCACCGCCGGTATGACGGCTTCGCAGCGTTCGCAGCTGCTCGGCTACGATGCGGCCGGCAACCCCCGGACCGTGCGCGGCGACGTCGAATTCAGTCACGTGCGATTCGGCTATGAGCCCGACAAGCCGATCATCCACGACTTCTCGGCAAGCGTCTCCGCCGGCCAGAAAGTCGCCATCGTCGGTCCGACCGGCGCCGGCAAAACCACCATGGTCAACCTGCTGATGCGCTTCTACGAGATCTCCGGCGGCTCCATCTCCATCGACGGCATCGACACCACTTCCGTGCCGCGCTGGAACGTACACGACCAGTTCTCCATGGTCCTGCAGGATACATGGGTGTTCCGTGGCACCGTGCGCGAAAACATCGCCTACTCCAAGCCCGGCGTCACCGACGAGCAGATCGTCTCCGCATGCAAGGCCGTCGGACTCGACCACTTCGTGCGCTCTCTGCCGCAGGGCTACGACACCGTGCTTGACGACAACACTTCACTCTCCCAAGGACAGCGCCAGCTGCTCACCATCGCCCGCGCCATGGTGCAGGACGCTCCGATCCTCATCCTTGACGAAGCCACCTCCTCCGTCGACACCCGCACCGAAGAACTCATCCAAAAGGCCATGGATGCGTTGACCGTGGGGCGCACGAGCTTCGTCATCGCGCACCGCCTCTCCACCATCCGCGACGCCGACATGATTCTCGTCATGAACCACGGCGACGTGATCGAGCGCGGTACCCACGAGGAACTGCTCGCGGCGGGAGGGTTTTACGCCGACCTCTACAACAGCCAATTCACACTCACCGATTGATGGGGCGCCCGTTGCGCTCGCTGGATTGATGAGGCTGACAGCCCGGTGAACTTACGCATGGCAGTGCGCCGTGCGTGGGCTCGCCGGGCTGTTTGCTATGTAGGCGAGTGATGGGCGGAGAATTTCCTATATATGGTGCGCGACGGGTTCGGGGACTGTGGTTTGCGTCCCTATGTGCGCACGGTCGTCGTTCCGGCGCGCACATAGCGACGCAAACGGGAGAAGGATTGTTGAGAGCGGATGCGCTGGTGCGGCAGATGGCCGGTGTGCTTCCATAGAACATGATTGTGACGAGAGCAGAGGGGCGTCCGGCGCGTATCGCCCTCTCGGTTTGCCACACAATGCGTTTTTCGATGGTTTTTGGGCTGGTGTGGTACGCGGGCATCGGAGGAGTCGTTTCGGGCCGTTGAAAAATGGCGGTTTTGCGGTGCATGTTGTGCCACACCACGTGATGTGAGGGTTCACATTTCATTGTGAGGCAGACTGGCTGGCCACACAATGCGATTTTGATGTGATTTTGCGCTGGTGTGGTACGCGACCGGCTGCGCTGACGACTTGGCCGGCCGATGGCGCGGATGGTGTGCTCCCGCTGTCAGGAGCTGCCGAGCGTAGCGAGGCTGGGGGCGGTCTTGCCGGCGGCCCTGCACCCTGTGATAATAATGCCAAGAATGTTACGTAATTCTGGGAACAACGGTATCCAGGGACTTTCTGAGAGCTGTGATTCCAATTGAAGACACAAGTCGCCGACGGACTTGATTCTTTTAGTAAACAATGTATATATTAACATAAACCGGCAAAGCTGCTGGCTGCCCTATAGGAGAAAGAACCAAATATGAAACATAAAGCGATGTCATCGCGTCTGATGCCACTGGTGGCGTCCTGCGCGACGGTCGGCATGCTGCTGGCCGGACTACCTGCGTCGGCCGTCGCGGTCGGCACGACGAGAGCGGCAGCGTCCGACGCCTCGTCCTCCACCACAGCCACCATCACTCCCTCCGCCGATACCACGTTGCAGACGTGGACGAGCGAGAAGAATTCCTCAATGGCATCCAAGCCGTACATCGGCGCACTGCAAGGGCCCTCGCAAGGCGTGTTCGGCGAGAAGTTCGAGTCCGCGGATGCCGCGGACACCACCGATCTGAAGACCGGCCTGCTGACGTTCGACCTGAGTGCCTACGACCATGCCCCCGATTCCGCAACGTTCGAGATGACGTACCTCGGCTACCGCGGCAACCCGACGGCCACCGACACCGACACCATCAAGGTGACCCCCGTCGACACCACCGTGTGCACCAATAACGCCACAGACTGCGGCGCGAATGTCGCGACCGGCGCGACCAAGCCGAAGTTCAGCATCAACGACTCCTCATTCGTCGCCGAGTCCAAGCCGTTCGAGTACGGTACGACGGTTTACGCGGGCGACGCCATCACCGTGGTTCCCGCCAATACCAAGAAGGTCACCGTAGATGTGACCGAAATCGTGCGCCAGCAGTTCGCCGAAGGCAAGAAGGTCATCACCCTGGCCGTGGGCGAGACCAAGAAGACCGAGGTTCGTTTCGCCAGTTCCGAAGGCACGACGTCCCTGAACGGCGCGACCGCAGACATGGCTCCGAAGCTGACCGTTTCCGTGTCCACCAAGGACGATCTCAAGCCCTCCGCCGACACCACGTTGCAGGCATGGGCCAGCGAGAAGAACGAGAAGAAGAACACTGCGGCCTATGTCGGCGCGCTGCAGCCGGAAGGCGATTACGGCGACTTCGGTGAGAAGTTCAAGTCCACCGACGTCAGTGATGTCACAGACGCCAAGATGGGTCTGATGACGTTCGACCTGTCCGATTACACCGCGGCGCCCGAGCACTCCATCCTCACCTTGACGTATCTGGGCTACGCCGGTGCAGACAAGACCGCCACGGCCACCGATAAGGTCAAGGTGGTCGCTGTTGACACGTCGCGGTGCACCGGCACCGCTCCCTGCGACACCAACAATGCCACGTGGGCGAACCGCCCGGACTTCGAGGTGACCGATACCACGAAGACCGCGACGTCCCATGCGTTCGCTTATGGATCTAAGAAGTATTCCGATGGCATGACCGTCGAATCGGGCAACGCCAAGAAGGTTCTGCTCGACGTGACCGACATCATCAAGGCAGAGTTCGCCAAGTTCAGCGCCGGCGCCACCGAGAAGAAGATCACGCTGGCCCTGGGCGAGCTCAACAAGTCCGACATGCGTTTCGGCAGCAAGGAAGTCACCTCGCTGACCGGCGCCACCGAGGCCATGCAGCCGACCTTGTCCGTCACCAAGAAGCCGAAGGCATACACGCTGAGCATCGAAGGCCCGACCAAGGTCAAGTACCAGAAGGGCGAGGCGTTCGACAAGGCCGGACTCGTGGTCAAGGCCACCAGCACGGCCGACGGCACGGTCAAGACGCTGACCGAAGGCAACGGTGAGGATAACTACACCATCGACACCAGCGCTTTCGATAGTGCCAGCATCGGCGTATACCCTATTACCGTGAAGTACAACAAGGACCCCGAAATCGCCGCTTCGTTCAACGCCTATGTCATCGCCAGTGTTGAGGACGGCGGAGACGGCGACACCAGCAAAGACGACTGGCTGTGGTACAAGCAGCCCGCGTCGCAGACTGACGCCACCGCCACCGCCGGCGGCAATTACGGCAACCCCGACAACAACCGTTGGCAGCAGACCACCTTGCCGTTCGGCAACGGCAAGATCGGCGGCACCGTCTGGGGCGAGGTCAGCCGTGAACGCGTCACCTTCAACGAGGAGACGCTGTGGACCGGCGGCCCCGGATCCTCGACCAGCTACAACGGCGGCAACAACGAGACCAAGGGTCAGAACGGCGCCACGCTGCGCGCGCTCAACAAGCAGCTCGCGAACGGCGCCGAGACGGTCAATCCCGGCAACCTGACCGGCGGCGAGAACGCGGCCGAGCAGGGCAACTACCTGAACTGGGGCGACATCTACCTCGACTACGGGTTCAACGACACGACCGTCACCGAATACCGCCGCGACCTGAACCTGAGCAAGGGCAAGGCCGACGTCACGTTCAAGCATGACGGCGTCACCTACACGCGCGAATACTTCGCGTCGAACCCCGACAATGTCATGGTCGCCCGCCTCACGGCCAGCAAAGCCGGCAAGCTGAACTTCAACGTCAGCATGCCGACCAACACGAACTACTCCAAGACCGGCGAAACCACGACGGTCAAGGGTGACACGCTCACCGTCAAGGGCGCTCTCGGCAACAACGGCCTGCTGTACAACTCGCAGATCAAGGTCGTCCTCGACAACGGTGAGGGCACGCTCTCCGAAGGCTCCGACGGCGCTTCGCTGAAGGTCTCCGACGCGAAGGCGGTCACGCTGTACATCGCCGCCGCGACGGACTACAAGCAGAAGTATCCGTCCTACCGCACCGGCGAAACCGCCGCCGAGGTGAATACCCGCGTCGCCAAGGTCGTGCAGGACGCCGCCAACAAGGGCTACACCGCCGTCAAGAAAGCGCACATCGCCGATCATTCCGCCATCTACGACCGCGTGAAGATCGATTTGGGCCAGTCCGGCCACAGCTCCGACGGCGCCGTCGCCACCGACGCGCTGCTCAAGGCGTACCAGAGGGGCTCCGCAACCACCGCGCAGAAGCGCGAGCTGGAGACGCTGGTGTACAAGTACGGCCGCTACCTGACCATCGGCTCCTCCCGTGAGAACAGTCAGCTGCCCAGCAACCTGCAGGGCATCTGGTCGGTCACCGCGGGCGACAACGCCCACGGCAACACGCCTTGGGGCTCCGACTTCCACATGAACGTGAACCTCCAGATGAACTACTGGCCGACCTATTCGGCCAACATGGGAGAGCTCGCCGAGCCGCTCATCGAGTATGTGGAGGGTCTGGTCAAGCCCGGCCGTGTGACCGCCAAGGTCTACGCGGGCGCGGAGACGACGAACCCCGAGACCACGCCGATCGGCGAGGGCGAGGGCTACATGGCCCACACCGAGAACACCGCCTACGGCTGGACCGCACCCGGTCAATCGTTCTCGTGGGGTTGGAGCCCGGCCGCCGTGCCGTGGATCCTGCAGAACGTGTACGAGGCGTACGAGTACTCCGGCGACCCTGCCCTGCTTGATCGCGTGTACGCGCTGCTCAAGGAGGAATCGCACTTCTACGTCAACTACATGCTGCACAAGGCCGGCTCCAGCTCCGGTGACCGCCTGACCACCGGCGTCGCGTACTCGCCCGAACAGGGCCCGCTGGGCACCGACGGCAACACGTACGAGAGCTCGCTCGTGTGGCAGATGCTCAACGACGCCATCGAGGCGGCCAAGGCCAAGGGAGATCCGGACGGTCTGGTCGGCGATACCACCGACTGCTCGACCGACAACTGGGCCAAGGGCGACAACGGCAATTTCGCCGATGCGAACGCCAACCGTTCCTGGAGCTGCGCCAAGAGCCTGCTCAAGCCGATCGAGGTCGGCAACTCCGGCCAGATCAAGGAATGGTACTTCGAAGGTGCGCTCGGCAAGAAGAAGGATGGATCCGCCATCAGCGGCTACCAGGCGGACAACCAGCACCGTCACATGTCCCACCTGCTTGGACTGTTCCCCGGTGATTTGATCACCATCGACAACTCCGAGTACATGGAGGCGGCCAAGACCTCGCTGAGGTACCGCTGCTTCAAGGGCAACGTGCTGCAGTCCAACACCGGCTGGGCCATTGGCCAGCGCATCAATTCGTGGGCTCGCACCGGCGACGGCAACACCACGTACCAGCTGGTCGAGCTGCAGCTCAAGAACGCGATGTATGCAAACCTGTTCGATTACCATGCGCCGTTCCAGATCGACGGCAACTTCGGCAACACCTCCGGTGTCGACGAAATGCTGCTGCAGTCCAACTCCACCTTCACCGACACCGACGGCAAGAAGTACGTGAACTACACGAACATCCTGCCCGCCCTGCCCGACGCCTGGGCGGACGGCTCGGTGAGCGGCCTCGTGGCCCGCGGCAACTTCACCGTCGGCACGACCTGGAAGAACGGCAAGGCCACCGAAGTCAAGCTGACCTCCAACAAGGGCAAGCAGGCGGCCGTCAAGATCACCGCCGGCGGCGCCCAGAACTACGAGGTCAAGAACGGTGACACCGCCGTGAACGCCAAGGTCGTGACCAACGCGGACGGCGCCTCGCTGCTCGTGTTCGATACCACCGCAGGCACCACGTACACGATCACGAAGAAGGCGAGCGCCAACGTGCCCGTCACCGGCGTGACCGTGACCGGCGCCAACACCGCCACCGCAGGCGACACCGTCACTCTGACGGCGACCGTCGCCCCGGCCAATGCGACCGACAAGACGGTCACGTGGAAGTCCTCCGACGCCACTGTGGCGACGGTTGACGCCAACGGCAAGGTCGTCGCGAAGAAGGCCGGCGAAGTGACGATCACCGCCACGGCCGGTGGCGTGTCCGGCACGCTGAAGATCACGGTGAGCGACAAGGCCCCGACCGTCATCCCGGTCCAGTCCGTGACCGTGACAGGCAAGCAGGAGCTCGTCGAAGGCGCCTCCACGACCCTGACGGCGACCGTCGCCCCGGCTGACGCGACCGACAAGACGGTCACGTGGAAGTCGAGCGACGAGTCCGTCGCCACGGTCGACAAGGACGGCGTTGTGACCGCCAAGAAGGCCGGCACGGTGACCATCACCGCCACGGCCGGTGGCGTGTCCGGCACGCTCGACATCACCGTGACGGCCAAGCCCGTCGAGACCGTCCCTGTCACCAGCGTGGAGGTCACCGTCGAGGCCGGCACCACCGTCTCCGTCGGCAAGACACTCCAGGCTACCGCGACCGTCAAGCCCGGCAACGCCACCAACAAGAAGGTGACGTGGAAGTCGAGCGACGAATCCATCGCGACGGTCGACGCCAACGGCGTCATCACCGCGAAGAAGGCCGGCAAGGTCGTCATCACGGCCACCTCGACCGACGGCACGGACAAGTCCGGCAGCGTCGAGATCACCGTCGCGGATGAGACCAAGCCGACGCCCGACCACAAGTCCGTCAAGGCCGATACCGGCGACGTGACCGCCGGCAAGACCGGTACGGTCACCGAGCCGAAGGACGTGGCGGGCTGGAAGAGCCGCTCCATCATCAAGCAAGGCAAGCTCGGCAAGGCCGAAATCGCCGACGGCACGCTCGTGTATGCGGCCGGCGACAAGACCGGTGACGACAGCTTCGTCGTGCAGTACACGATGGCCGACGACACGGTCATCGACGTGACCTACAGCGTCACGGTCAAGGCCGCCGAAACCGGCAAGAACGACGGCGACGGCAAGGGCGACGGTGTCGCGAAGACCGGCGCCGCCGTCGGCGCGCTCGCCGGCCTCGGCTTGATGCTGCTCGCCGTCGGAGTGAGCGTGGTGATGATTCGCCGCAAGCACTCCGCCTGATCCCCAGTCAGACCGGCCAGTCGTGACCGGTCGGCCTGACTGACTCTTTCTCCACCGTCCCCCGTCGGATAAACCCCGGCGGGGGACGGTGGCTTGTTGCGGCCGGTCTGCCGTCGCGCGCGGTGTGGCCTGCAGCCGGGTGCCGCACGTCACGCTCATGCGCGATACTGGAGACATGAAGATTTCCGCTGACTTCACGGTGATGCCCGACGACTTCGCCAAAGCCGCCGCGCCCGAATACCGCACCGACGGCGTGCCCGTCATCTCCTTCCCGTTCTATATCGACGAGATCGATCCCGCCGCCCGGTACCTGCACTGGGCGTTCACCGACCCCGACTCCATCCCGGTCTGCGGATTCGAATGGATTCACTGGACGGTCGCGAATCTGCCCATCGACGCGCTGATGTACGACTTCAACGATTCCCATGCACTGCAGATTCCGCCGGACTTCTCCCGGCAGCTGCCCTCCATGATTCCCGAGACCGTGCAGGGCCGCACGTCGGCCGCGAGCAAGCTGGTCGGCAGCACGAATCCGCAGGTGACGATGCGCTACAACGGGCCCCAGCCGCCCGACAAGGACCACGACTATTCGCTGCACGTGTGGGGCACCGCGAAGCCGTTGCCGGGTCTGAACCAAGGATTCTGGCTCAACGAGCTGTTCCACGCGCTGCGTGACATCGACCACGTCACCGATCAGGGTGTGATGTTCATCACCGGAAAAGCCTGAGGGCTGATGCCGTATACTCCCGTACGGAGTCATACACTCATGTGACAGGAGGCGCGCCGCGGATGCGCGCCGCAACGTGCACGCGACAGCGTGTGCACAGCAAGAAAGGACAGTACCGAATACTATGGCATGCACCACGATTCTGGTCGGCAAGGACGCCAGCTATGACGGTTCGACCATCATCGCCCGCAACGAGGATTCCGCCAACGGCGAATTCAACCCGAAGCGGTTCGTCGTCGTCAAGCCCGATGAACAGCCGCGCGAATACCGCAGCGTCATCAGCCACCTGACCATTGACCTGCCCGACGATCCGCTGCAGTACACCGCAGTGCCGAACGCCGACCTGAAGGAAGGCATCTGGGGCGAGGCCGGCGTCAACGAGGCGAACGTGGCCATGAGCGCCACCGAAACGCTGACCACCAACGAGCGCGTGCTCGGCGCCGACCCGTTTGTGGAATACCGGGCGGCACGCGGGCGGGAAGGTGACTCGGATTACGAGCCGGCCGTGCCCGGCGGCATCGGCGAGGAGGACTTCCTGACCATCGTGCTGCCGTACGTCACCACCGCGCGTGAGGGCGTGCAGCGGCTTGGCGACCTTCTTAAGGAATACGGCACCTATGAGATGAACGGTGTCGCGTTCTCGGACGCCGACGAGATTTGGTGGATGGAAACCGTCGGTGGCCATCACTGGATCGCCAAGCGCGTGCCCGACGAAGCGTATGTGACGATGCCGAACCAGCTCGGCATCGACGAATTCGACCTCGATGACGCCCTCGGTGAGCAGGAGAACCACATGTGCTCCGAGGATCTGGTCGAATTCATCGAGCGCAATCACCTTGATCTGGCCGTCGAATCGACGTCGCCGTTCAACCCGCGTGATGCCTTCGGCTCGCACTCCGACTCTGATCACGTGTACAACACGCCGCGCGCATGGGTCATGCAGCGGTTCCTCAACCCGTACGACGAGATGTGGGACGGCCCCGAGGCCGACCACCGCCCGGACAGCGATGACATCCCGTGGGCCCGTCAGCCCGAGCGCAAGGTGACGATCGAGGACGTAAAGTACGTGCTCAGCTCGCACTATCAGGGCACGCCGTTCGACCCGTACGGCCACCTCGGCGACGAGCACACACGCCACATGTACCGCCCGATCGGCATCAACCGCCAGAGCCAGCTGGCCGTCATGCAGATTCGCCCGTACCGTCCGCAGTCGGACCGCGCGATCCAGTGGATCGCCTACGGCTCCAACCCGTTCAACACGCTGGTGCCGTTCTACCCGAACGTCAACGAAACGCCGAAGTATCTGGAAGACACGACCACGCGCGTGACTTCCGAGAACTTCTACTGGGAGAACCGCATCATCGCCGCGCTGTGCGACGCGGCGTTCGCGGAGACCTCCAACGCCATCGAGCGCTATCAGGAGAAGACCGGCGCGATGGGCCACCGTTTGATCGCCGCCACCGACGAGCAGGTCGCGCGTCTGGGCGGTGCCGACGAGGCCGCGGCCGCCTTGGCCGACGCGGAGTTGGAGGCGGCGAACGCGGACGGCGACGTCGAGCCGATGGATCCCGAGGACATCATCGACGCGACCCGTAACGACGAGGTGCGCGACATCCTCGCCGCCGCCAACCAGACCATGGCCGACCAGCTCAAGACCGAGACCGACCAGCTGCTCGACACCGTGCTCTACACCGTGAGCATGAAGATGAAGAACGGTTTCAACCGCTCCGACAACTGATGCGCTGAGAGGCTCCCGGCCAAGCGTTTTCGGCCGCCAGCCGCTTCGACGGTAAGCAAGCGTCATACATCTACAGAAAGGTTCACCTACTGATGACTACTATCGAGGAGTTCACCAGCCAGTACGGGCTGGTCAAGAAGATCGACGCCTTCGGGTTTATGAAGTACCTGCACGACAATCCCGACGCGCCGCGCAAGCACGGCAAGGTCGTGCTCGTCACCGCCGATACGCCGCTCAAGGCGTCGCGCGGCGAGGGCAAGACCACGACGACGATCGCGCTGATCGATGCGCTGCGGGCTCGCGGCATCGACGCGACCGCCGTGCTGCGCCAGCCGAGCATGGGCATCACCGCCGCCGGTTCCAAAGGCGGTGCCTCGGGCGGCGGCAAGGCTTCGCTGACCCACCCCGAGCTCATCGACTGGGGCCTGTGCGGTGAGATGGCCGCCATCGCCGCCGCGCAGAACCTGCTCGTCTCCTTCGCCGAGAAGGCTGTGGACGAGGGACGTATCGACACGATCCTCGTGCCGCGCGTCTCCGAAGTGCCGTCCCGCTCGCTGCGTTCCATCACCGTGGACGCGGGCAAGAACAACGTCGCCGAGAAGGTCGTGCTCACCCCGACGTCCGAGCTGATGCAGATCGTCGTGCTGTCCCGTTCGATGGATGAGATCGGCGAGCGCGTGGCCGCGATGATCGCCGGCACGAAGGACGGCGAACCAGTCAAGTTCGGCGACTTCATCGACCTGTGGCGTATCACCGATATGCTCGCCGATGCGGTCAAGCCGGCGCTCACCGAGACGGTGAACGGCTCGCCGGTGTATGTGCATGGCGGCCCGTTCGCCAACGTGTCGATCGGCATCCCGACGCTGGTCTCCGTGGAGCTGGCGTGCGCCCTGCACGATGTGGTCATCGTCGAGGCCGGTTACGGCACCGACGCCGGAGCGCAGAAGTGGCTCGACATCGCCTGCCGCGAGTATGGCGCGCAGTGGCCGTCCGCGGCGGTCGTCGTGACCCGCGCCTCGACGTGGCGTGATGACCCGGAGCTGGCGTGGCGCTACCCGTTCCACGTGGATCGCTTGGAGAAGCTCGACATTCCGGCGTTCCCGCTGGTGAACCTGTGGGACGGCGAGGACGATCAGATTCCCGAACTGCGCGAGACCGCGGCCCGTCTGGAGCTGCGCGACCCCATCATCGGCAACCTGTATCGCGACGGCGGCGAGGGCCTGAGCGACCAGATCGACGCATTCGTCGATGTGCTGTCCAACGCGTCGATGCCGTCCAAGCACGACAGCCACAAGGGCATGGCCCTGCTGGAGAACGTGAAGTGGGTGGCCGAGAACGCCTACGGCGTGCCGGCCAGCCGTGTGCTGCTCAAGGACGGTTTCCTGGATTCCCTGGGTGCTGCGGATGATCTGTGCAAGGCCGCCGGCATGTCGCTGGACGATCTGGCGCTGGTCGCCGTCAAGTCCCCGGCCACGATGACCGACAACGACCGCGCTCCGGAAGACGAGCGTACGGTCACCCTGAAGAAGGTCGAAGTGCACGCAGGCGCCGGGCTGGTTCACGTGAACCTCACCACGTCCCTGACCACCCCGATGCCCAAGATCGTCTGATTGCGGCAGAGGCGTGCCGCCGGGGTGCCGGGGTACGCGTGCTGTGAGAGTGTGCGGCGGCGTGGCATGCGGAATCATGCCGCACTCGCGCTGACCGCACACCGTGACTGCATCATCACAACCCCTTTCGGATTGTCGGCCGATCATACGGGCCGACTGGCCGCAAGGGGCTCTTTCATTTATATATCGGCAACCTGTGTGCCGCAGAAAAGGCGTCACTGTGTGAGGGTTACGTCACTGTGTGCGTCCTCACACTCCGTGACGCACCCCCGCAACCCTTGCAAAATAAGGGTTTTGCGATTTACGTCACTGTGTGAGGGCTCGCAGCGTGACGGTGGTCGCGCACAGTGACGCCATGCGCGACAATATAGCGGCGGATACCATCACACCTGAGCTCAGAAGTTACCGCCGTTCCAGCCCCAGTCGGTGGTGGCGGTGTAGCGGATGTAGGTGCGGTCCTCGGGGATGCCGAGCTCGCTGTTGAGCGCGGCCATGATCGACTTGGTCAGCTTCTCCCACGCAGAACCGGGCACGGAACGGCCGAACACATTGACCTCGACGTATGCGGCCGGGGCATCGTCGCTGCCGCCGAAGTAGATCGGCATATCATCCTCGAATGGGCACATCAGCCAGCCCTCGGACTTGCCGGGGACGGCCGTGATCGCCTTGCCGTAGGCGGCCTTCAGCGCTTCGCGCTGCTCGGGAGTGGTCTTGACGGATACGTGAGTGTGGATAACGGGCATGATTCCTCCTTGATTGGGTTCGTTCCCTATCCTAATCGGTTCCGCGGCGGGCGCGGTCTGTGCGGCCATGTGTGAAATCAGTGGCGGTTCAGGAAAACCGCGGTGTGAAGTCAGCGATATGTATTAGACAATCAATGTGAGGAAATTGATTGAACAGCTGATGAAGTTCGGTATTGTCGGTGTGGTCGCGTTCATCATCGACTGGGGTCTGATGAACATTCTGCTGATGACGCATATGCATAACGTGCTGGCCACGTCAATCTCGTTCTTCGTCTCGCTGATATTCAATTACTTGGCGAGCATGAAATTCGTGTTCAAGCACCGGCCGGACATGGCGCGCTGGATGGAGATCGCGATTTTCTTCGTGGCGGCGCTTATCGGCTGGTTCATGAACGAGGCGATCGTGTGGACCAGCACGTCGTGGATGCCGCATGATTCCATGTATTCCATGCACACGAAGTACGTGCTGTGGACGAA
>ENA-USZI01001368-USZI01001368.1-human-gut-metagenome-genome-assembly--contig:-NODE-1368-length-16475-cov-5.061349_pt1 | contig 16475 bp, 14 predicted proteins | sample MGYA00250042_ERZ773532 | MGnify/ENA primary metagenome ERZ773532 (study PRJEB29103, sample SAMN06112036) | human gut metagenome | biome: human gut; feature: ankylosing spondylitis patient; material... | reverse complement strand
GCTCAGTGTGCAAAAAAGCGCCGCGCTCTTCCATTCTCAGGAAGAACGCGGCGTTTGCCGTGTCTGTTTATTTCTTTTTTATGTGCTTGTCGAAAAAGCCCTTCAGACCGGACTCCTCCTCCGCCGCACCCACGGCCTCGCCCATGGCCGCACCGAAGGCCCGCAGGGCCTCCTTCTGCTCGGCATTCAGGTTCACAGGCACCTTCACCTTCACGGTGACGTACTGGTCGCCCCGGCCACGGCCCTGGAGGGTGGGGATACCCTTGCCCTTCAGGCGGAAGGTGGTCCCGGGCTGGGTCCCGGCGGGCAGGTTCCACTTCACCTTGCCGTCAATGGTGGGGATCTCCAGTTCCGCGCCCATGGCCGCCTGGTAGAAGGACACCGTCTGCTCATACAGCACGGTACTCCCGTCCCGCTGGAAGATGGGGCTGGGCTTGATGCGGATGCCCACGATCAAATCGCCGGAGGGACCGCCGTTCTTACCCGCGTTGCCCTGGCCCCGGACGGAGATCGCCTGGCCCTCGTTGATGCCGGCGGGGATGTTCACCTCGATACGGCGCTTCTTGCGTGTCACGCCCGCGCCGCCGCAGCTCTTGCAGGGGCTGTGGATGATCTTACCCGTGCCCCGGCACCGCTGGCAGGGGGCCGTGCTGGTAAAGGCAAAGCCGCCGCCGCCCCGCTGGATGCGTACCACACCGGCACCCCGGCAGTCGGGGCACACCTCCGCCGTGGTCCCGGGCTGACAGCCGGAGCCGTGGCAGTCCTGGCACTCCTCCGTGCGGCTAAGCTCGATCTCCTTCTTGCAGCCAAAGGCGGCCTCCTCAAAGGAGATGGTCAGGTTGGCCCGCAGGCTCTCCCCCCGTTGGGGGGCATTGGCCCGCTGCTGGCCGCCGAAGCCGCCGCCGCCGAAGCCACCGCCGAAGAAGGACCCGAACAGGTCGCCCAGGTCGATGTCACCCATATCGAATCCACCGCCGCCATAGCCGCCGGCGCCAAAGTTGGGGTCCACCCCCGCATGGCCGAACTGGTCATACTTGGCCCGCTTGTCCTTGTCGGACAGGACCTCATAGGCCTCGTTCACCTCTTTGAACTTGGCCTCGGCCTCCTTGTCCCCGGGGTTCATATCCGGGTGATATTTCTTGGCCAGCTTGCGGTAGGCCTTCTTTAACTCCTCGTCCGTGGCCGTTTTGCTCACGCCCAGGACCTCATAAAAATCTCGTTTCTGTTCTGCCATATCTCTTCACCTTCTGTATCAGGAGGGACGAAAACGGCGGACGCCTGTGCGTTCCCTCGCCGCGTTCCCCACGGCGGAGCGACCTTATGCGCCCGCCTGAACGCCCCGAGTGGGGCGGAAGGATACCTCCCGCCCCACCGAAGCAATATTGTTGTGTTCGGCGCTCCAGAGGGTCTTATTTCCTCCAGAGGCTTACTTCTTGTTGTTGTCGTCGTCCACGACTTCATAGTCGGCATCCACCACGTCAGGACCGGCAGAAGTGCCGCCCTGCTGGGCCTGGCCGCCCATGTCGGGGCCGGGCTGACCGGCCTGGCCGCCCTGCTGGCCATACAGCTTTTCGCTCACGGCGTAGAAAGCCTTCGTCAGCTCCTCGGTGGCGTTCTTGATGGCCTGGGTGTCGGTGCCCTTCAGGGTCTCCTTCAGCTTGCCCAGGGCGCTCTCCACGCTGGCCTTGTCGCCCGCGGGGATCTTGTCGCCCATCTCCTCCAGGGTCTTCTCGGTCTGATAGACCATCTGGTCGCCCTGGTTGCGGATGTCCACCTCTTCCTTGCGCTTGGCATCCTCGGCGGCGAACTGCTCGGCCTCCTTCACGGCCTTGTCGATGTCGTCCTTGGACATGTTGGTGGAGGAGGTGATGGTGATGTGCTGCTCCTTGCCGGTGCCCAGGTCCTTGGCGGACACGTTCACGATGCCGTTGGCATCGATGTCGAAGGTGACCTCGATCTGAGGCACGCCCCGGCGGGCGGGAGCGATGCCGTCCAGGTTGAAGCGGCCCAGGGTCTTGTTGTACTGAGCCATCTCACGCTCGCCCTGGAGCACGTGGACCTCCACGGAGGTCTGGTTGTCGGCGGCGGTGGTGAAGGTCTGGCTCTTCTTCACGGGGATGGTGGTGTTGCGGTCGATGAGCTTGGTCATCACGCCGCCCATGGTCTCGATGCCCAGGGACAGGGGGGTGACATCCAGCAGCAGCAGGTCCTTCACGTCGCCGGTGAACACGCCGCCCTGGAGGGCGGCACCCATGGCCACGCACTCGTCGGGGTTGATGCCCTTAAAGCCCTCCTTGCCGGTGAGCTTCTTCACCATGTCCTGCACGGCGGGGATACGGCTGGAGCCGCCCACCATCAGCACCTTGGCCAGGTCATTGCCGCTCAGACCCGCGTCGGACAGAGCCTGGCGCACGGGGCCGGCAGTGGCCTCCACCAGATGGGCGGTCAGCTGGTCGAACTTGGCCCGGGTCAGGGTCAGGTCCAGGTGCTTGGGGCCGGTGGCATCGGCGGTGATATAGGGCAGGTTGATGTTGGTGGAGGTGACACCGGACAGCTCGATCTTGGCCTTCTCGGCGGCCTCCTTCAGGCGCTGCATGGCCACCTTGTCGCCGGTCAGGTCCACGCCCTCGGTCTTCTTGAACTCGGCGGCCATCCAGTCCATCACGCACTTATCAAAGTCGTCGCCGCCCAGGCGGTTGTTGCCGGCGGTGGCCAGCACCTCGATCACGCCGTCGTCGATGTCCAGGATGGACACATCGAAGGTGCCGCCGCCCAGGTCATACACCATGACCTTCTGGGCCGTCTCCTTGTCCACGCCATAGGCCAGGGCCGCGGCGGTGGGCTCGTTGATGATACGCTTCACGTCCAGACCGGCGATCTTGCCGGCATCCTTGGTGGCCTGACGCTGGGCATCGGTGAAGTAGGCGGGGACGGTGATGACCGCCTCGGTGACGCTCTGGCCCAGATAGGCCTCGGCATCCGCCTTCAGCTTCTGCAGGATCATGGCGCTGATCTCCTGGGGGGTATACTTCTTGCCGTCGATGTCCACCTTATAGTCGGTGCCCATCTCACGCTTGATGGAGATCACGGTGCGGTCGGGGTTGGTGATGGCCTGGCGCTTTGCCACCTGGCCCACCATACGCTCGCCGTCCTTGGAGAAGGCCACCACAGAGGGGGTGGTCCGGTTGCCTTCCGCGTTGGGGATGACCACGGCGTCGCCGCCCTCCATCACAGCCACGCAGCTATTTGTAGTACCCAGGTCGATACCAATGATCTTAGACATAATCAATTCCTCCAATATATGAAAAAGTGTGTGTTTACAAAGTTGCTATTTTCAAATTCCCGTTTGGCTTTCAGCCGGGCGGAAAAGTGATATCAAATTTATCAGTTGGCCACTTTCACCATAGCGAAGCGGATGACCTTTTCGCCGCACTGAAAGCCCGCCTGGAACACCTCAGCCACCACGTTCTGGCCCAGGCTCTCGTCCTCCACATGCATCACCGCATTGTGATACTTGGGGTCGAAGGGCTGGCCCTGGGCGGGGATCTCGGTGATACCCAGCTTGGTCAAAACCTCTTTCAGCTGGTTCATGGTCATCTCCACGCCCTTTTTAAAGGCCTCGTCGGCGGTATCCTGCTTCAGGGCCCGCTCCAGATTGTCATAGACGGGGAGGAAGGCCCCGGCGGTGTCCGCCTTCACGTCGGTCCAAAGGGATTCCTTCTCTTTGGCGGTGCGCTTGCGGTAGTTGTCATACTCCGCAGCCAGGCGCAGGTATTTGTCCTCCTGCCCGGCCACCTGGTCCTTCAGCGACTCCAGCTCGCTCAGCAGCGGATCGACTGCCGTCTCCTCAGGCTCGGCTGCCGCCTCCTGCTTGACGTCCTGCTCCTCCACTGCGGGCTCCTGCTGGGGCGTCTCGTTCTGCTTTTCCTTCTTGCTCATAGCTGTGCGCTCCTTTTATCTAGTTCTCATTGTCGTCCCGGCGCTCCGGCCCCAGCTCCTGCTGGACCTCCCCGGCGGGGAGCTCCCCCTTGCCGAACATCTTGGTCAGGCTCTCGGCAAAGTAGGACAGGCGGGCCGTCACCTTGGCGTAATCCATGCGGGTGGGACCCACCACGCCGATCACGCCCTTCATATTGTCCCCGATGTCATAGCTGGCCATCACCACGCTGGTGTCTTTCAGGGCCTCGCTGATGTTTTCGGGACCAATGAGGATATCCATGTTCTTGCCCGTCATGGGCACCGGCAGCTTGGACGCATCCTTCTCCTCGCTGAGATAGGTCATCAGGGGCTTGGCCTTGTCCAGGCTGTGATATTCCGGGTGCTCCAGCAGATGGGTGATGCCGGCGGTGTGGACCATCTGGTTTCCCTGCTGGGCCAGCACCTCCTGGGCAAACTGTACCACGATGGAGATGAGGTCAAAAGCGGCTGCCGCCGTCCGGGTCTCCATCTTGTCCAGGGTCTGCTCCATCTCCTCCCGGGACACGCCCACAAAGGAGCTGTTCAGCACAGCGGACAGCAGCTGGATCTGGGTGTCAGACACCGGCTCGGCCACATGGACCAGTTTGTTTTTCACCACGCTGTTGTCCGTCATGACCACGGCGATAAACGCCCGCTCCTCCACCACCAGCAGGTCATACCGCTTCACTGTCACCTGGTCTTTCACTGTGGCGGCGGTGAACACGGGGTAATCGCTGATCTGGGAGAGGACTTTGCCCGCCCGGTCAATGACCCGGTCCAGCTCCTCCATCTTCACGTTCAGCGCCTGGTTGATCCGCTCGGTCTCCTGCAAGGTCAGCTGGTGGCGGTCCATCAGCTCGTTCACATACAGGCGATAGCCCGCAGCGGAGGGGATGCGTCCGGCGGAGGTGTGGGGCTGTTCCAGCAGCCCCAGCTCCGTCAGGTCGGCCATCTCATTTCGGATGGTGGCGGTGGACACATCCAGCCGGGCCTTCTCGGCCACGACCTTAGAGCCCACCGGCTCGGCGGTCTCGATATAGGTCTCTACAATGGCCTGCAATATTCGCTTTTTACGTTCTGTCAGTTCCATTGCGCCGCCGTTCCTTTCGGTTTCGTTTCTTAGCACTCACTCTTCCCGAGTGCTAAAGATAATATACCCCCCGGGTGGGGAATTGTCAATAGGGACTTTATGAATTTATTTTAAACAAAACAATGCCGAGGCTTTCCTTGCAGAAAAGCTTCGGCATTGCTAATTTTATATTCTGTTTCAGTCCAGTGCTTTTGCCAGCGGATGGACCGCCGTGACGTCTCTCACCCACTTGCCGGAGCGCAGTCTGCTGATGCCCATCGAACACTTGATGACCTGTTCCAGGGGGAAGGCCAGATACACCCACAGCACTGGCAGACGCAGCACCAGGCCGCAGATGGCGGCATAGGGGATGGCGCAGGTCCACAGGGGGCCGATGTCGATCAGGGTAGCCGCCCGCACGTCGCCGCCGCCCCGGAGCACGCCCACGATGTTCACGCTGTTGAAGTCTTTCAGCGTCATATACAGGGCCATCACGGTGATCATCATGGTGGCCACCGACTCCGCCCCCTCGGACAGGTGGAACAGGGGGAATACCCACACCGGCGCAACAAACCGGGCAAACAGCCACAGCAGCACCCCCAGACAGGCTCCGCACAGGGCGGCCAGGGTGTTCAGAGTCAGGCCGGTGTTGTATACCTGGTCAGTCCGCCCCGCACCGATCTCCCGGCCGATGATGATGGCCGCGGTGGCGGCGATGCCAAAGGAGAACACCATGCAGATCTTCTCCACGTTGCCCGCAATGGTATAGGCGGCCAATATCTCGGTGGAGCCCTCCATGTGACCCATCACCGTGGCGAACATAGAGGTGCCCAGTCCCCACAAGGTCTCGTTGCACACCACCGGGCCGCCATAGCGGACAAAGCGTTTGACCATATCCAGGCCGGGCAGCAGCACCAGAGCGGGCTGCACCCGGAAGAATTTTGTCGTAAGCAGATGCACCACCACGATGACCAGCTCCGCACTTCTGGCGATGAGGGTGGCCAGGGCCGCACCGCGCACCCCCAAGGCGGGCGCGCCCAGATTGCCGAAAATAAACACCCAGTTCAAGAAGGTGTTCAGCGTCATGGATACCATCAGGATATACAGACCCAGCTGAGGGCGCTCCATACTGCGATAGGCCGTGACATACATCATGGTCAGCGCCGAAAAGACATAGGACAGCCCGGCCAGCTTGCCGTATTGGGCGGCCAGCGCAATGACCTCCCCCTGATTGCCGAACAGGCTTAAAAAGGGGATGGGACACACCAGCAATATGCCGGCAAACAGGGCCGTGATGGAAACGGCGATCCAGATGGACACGCCCATCACCCGATTGATGGCGCCCATGTCCTGCTTGCCCCAATATTGGCTCAGCAAAACGGTGGCGCCGCTCTGTACGCCGAAGATAAACAGCTGCACTACATAGAGGGGGATGTTGGCCAGGGCCACCGCCGCCATGGGGGTCTCCCCCAGCATACCCACCATAAAAGTGTCCGCCATGCCCAGGGCGCTGGTGATCAAGTTTTGCAGCACGATGGGGGTGGCCAGGGCCACCACCTCTTTATAAAAACCAGGCCGCTGCTTCATATAAGAAAACACGGTCTCTCTCCTTCCTGTTAGGGCCTCTTGGGCCGCAAGTTAAGACATAGCGGGGAACAGCTGCGCCTGAGCCGCCTGCAGTCCCTCCACCAGGGCATCGATATCCTCCCGGGTGGTGTCATAGGAGAAGCTCAGCCGCAGGGCTCCGTCCTGCTCCTTTTTTGGGAGCTTCAGGGCGGCATACACATGGCTGGGCTTGCCCTTGTGGCAGGCGGAGCCGGAGGAGATATACACCCCCCGGTCGCTTAAAAAGCGCACCACCACCTCGCTCTTATAGCCCACCAGGCTGATGGGCAGAATGTGGGGCGCGCCCCCCTCCACCAGCACCTTTCCCTGGGGGACGGCGCTCTTTAGCCGGTCCATGGCGTACTGCTTCAGGTCGGCCATGGCGGCCAGGTCCCGCTCCAGGGTAGCCCGTCCGGCGGTAACGGCGGCGGCCAGGGCGGCCAGCTGCCCCGTGGCCTCGGTGCCCGAGCGCAGACCGTTTTCCTGTCCGCCGCCCCGGATGAAGGGCGAAATTTTCAGGCCCTTCCGAATATACATGGCCCATATCCCCTTGGGGGCGTGGATCTTGTGGCCGCTGATACTCAGCATGTCCACCCCCAGCTCTTTCGGGGTAAAGGGCACCTTTAAAAAGCCCTGCACCCCGTCGCAGTGGAGCAGCGCCCCGCTGCCGGCCTCTTTCAGTACCCGGGCCGTCTCCGCCACCGGGAGAATGGTGCCCAGCTCGTTGTTCACCAGCATCATGGACACCAGAATGGTGTCCGGCCGCAGGGCCTCCCTCACCTGCCGGGCGGTGATGTTCCCGCTCCGGTCGGGCTGGAGATAGGTCACCTCATAGCCCTCCCGCTCCAGGGCCCGGCAGGGCTCCAGCACCGCCGCATGCTCGATGGCGGTGGTGATGATGTGCTTTCCCTTCCGCTTGCCCAGCTCTGCGGCGGCCCGGATGGCCCAGTTGTCGCTCTCGGTGCCGCAGGAGGTGAACACCACCTCCTCGGGCAGGCAACCAAGTCCGGCGGCCACCTCCCCCCGCCACTGCTTCACCTGCTCTGCCGCCCGGCTGCCCAGGGCGTGGCGGGCAGAGGGATTGCCCCACTCCTCCGTCATGGCCTTCACAGCCGCCTGAGCCGCCTCCGCCCGCACGGGGGTGGTGGCCGCGTTGTCCAAATAATGTCCCGTCATGTTCTTGTCTCCTGTATGAAAATCAAGGGCGGCCAAAGCCGCCCGTTTTTCCGATCGCGTTATCATTCTATCTGCTGCCATCAGGAAAGTCAACGGCTCCCCCAGGAAATTTTGCAGAAAAGAGCCCCAAATATGTCTTTCCTATTTCAAAAGCGGGAGCATCTGTGCTATAATGAATTTGATTCGCTCCACCTCAAGCCGCCGAACCCGATATGATCCCCTTTCCCGGCGGCGGTGGATCAGAAAACGCAGTGAATTAAGGAAGGTCCGTTATGGCAAATCAAGACCGTATCTGTTATGTAGTGGGGGCCATGTCTCTGTCCCTGTCCCTGCGCCCCTCCCCCGCCCCCGGGGACTATGTCATCGCCGCTGACCGGGGCTATGACTCCCTCATGGCCTATGGCGTCACCCCCGACCTGGTGGTGGGCGACTTCGACTCCCTGGGCTATATGCCCCAGCACCCCAACGTCACCCGGCTCCCTGCCGAGAAGGACGACACCGACATGGTGTTCGCCCTGCGCCGGGGGCTGGAGCTGGGCTATCGCCGCTTCGTGCTGCTGGGCGGCCTGGGCGGCCGGCTGGAGCACACCCTGGGCAACCTCCAGCTGCTGGACTGGCTGAGCACCCAGGGGGCCGTGGGCTTTCTGGCCGGGGAGAAGACCGTGGTCACCGCCCTGCGGGACAGCTCTCTCGCCTTTCCCCCCTCCATGTCCGGCTATCTGTCCGTGCTGTGCAGCAGCGGCACCGCCCACGGGGTCACCCTGTCCAATTTGAAATACCCTCTCACGGGCTATGACATGACCAGCAGCTTTCCCATCGGCGTGAGCAACGAGTTTCTCCCCGACCGGCCCGCCGCCGTCTCTGTGAAAGACGGCTGCCTGCTGCTGATCTGGGAGGACAAGGGCGACTTCTATGTCCGTCTGCCCAAGCTCTGGGCCCGGGGCGAAGCGCTGTAATCTGCCGTTGCCTTCCCCTGGGGGAGGACTATAGGGCTTGTCATTGCGAGGAAGCCCAACTGGCCGACGTGGCAATCCGCATCCCCCGTCCTCCGGGCGGATGGGGACATCCGCCCCTACGAAATGCAACGAACCTCGTCCGTAGGGGCCGCTGTCCTCAGCGGCCCGCCGCATCCCCCGTCCCCAAAACCTTCCCCACCCAGGGAGGCTTTCAGACCCCCAACTCAACAAAAGGAGACTTTCATATGGATCACAATGTAAAGGCCCTGGTGCTGGCCGCCGGCAAGGGCACCCGTCTACAGACCGAGGGCATTGACCTGCCCAAGGTCATGCGCCAGGCGGACGGCCACCCCCTGCTCTACTATGTGCTGCGGGGACTGTCCTTTCTCCCCCCGGAGGATATCATCCTGGTGGTGGGCTGGAAGAAGGAGAAGGTCCTATCCGCCTTTCCCCAGTACCCCCACGCCGTGCAGGAGACGTTAAACGGCACCGGCGGGGCCGTGCAGTACGCCGCCCCCCTGCTGGAGGGCTTCGACGGCCATCTCATCGTCTGCTGCGGCGATGCGCCCATGATGCGGCAGCAGACCTTCCAGTCCCTGGTGGACACCCATTTAAAGGAGGGCAACGCCTGCACCATGCTCTCCGCCCGCCTGGACGAGGGGGGCAGCTATGGCCGGGTGCTGCGGGAGCCGGACGGCACCTTCCGCTGCATCGTAGAGGCCCGGGACTGCACCCCGGAGCAGGCCGCCATCACCGAGGTGAACACCGGCACCTATGTCTTCCACGTCCCCGCCCTGCTGCGGGTGCTGGATCTGCTGAACAACAACAACGCCCAGGGGGAGCTCTACCTCACCGATGTCCCCGCCCTGCTGAAGGCCCAGGGCCTGCGGGTGGGCCTGTGCGATACCTGTGCCGAGGAGGAGATGCTGGGCGTGAACACGGTGGAGCAGCTCCGTCAGGTGGAGCTGCTGCTCCGTGCCCAGGGCTGACGGACTTGTTTTCCCCCGCCGCATCTGTTATAATGGCTTGTATTTTCCCCTTTTCTCCCCACGCGGGAGAGTGCCGCGGGCCCTGTCCCGCCTATGAAAGGAGACATCCCCATTGAACCGGAAGCTTGCGCGGCTGTTTCAACCCAGCTTTCAGCTGTATTTCGTCTGTCTGGTCCTGTTTGCCCTGATCTCCGCCTTTTTCTCCATCCCCCTGGCTGTGGTCGAGCTGGCCGCGATTTTGGCCCTGGCCGTCTACAGCCGGCAGCACACCAACCGCTGCCGGCGAGAGATCGCCCGCTATCTGGAGAACGTCACCGGCACGGTGGATACCGCCACGAAAGATACCATGGCCAACTCCCCCCTGCCCATGATCATCTTCCGCCCGGAGAGCGACGACATCATCTGGACCAACGACCGCTTTCTCCAGCTCACCGGCGAGCGGGAGCACCTGTTCGATGCCAAGCTGTCCGCCCTCATCCCCGGCTTCGACTCCCGGTGGCTCATGGAGGGCAAAACCGAGTGCCCCACCGAGGTGGAGTATGGCAGCCGCCGGTTTTTGGTCTTTGGCCATCTGGTGCGCACCGGGGGCCGCAGCGGCGGTTTTCTGGCCACCACCTATTGGGTGGATGTGACCGAGTTTTCTCTGATCCGGGAGCGGTATCAGGCCACCCGTCCCGTGGCCGCCGTGCTGCTGCTGGACAACTATGACGAGCTGATGAAGAACCTGACGGAGAACCAGCGCTCGGCTCTGGTGTCCGAGATCGATTCCCGCCTGGACGAGTGGGTGGCCGAATCGGGCGGTATGCTCCGCCGCTATCAGCGGGAACGCTATCTCTTCATCTTCGATGAACAGTATCTGGCCAAATTTATCGAAAACAAGTTTGACATTCTGGATGCCATCCACCAGGTGGTCAACCCCAGCGGCATCAACGCCACATTGTCCATCGGCGTGGGCAAGGACGGGGAGACCTATCGGGAGCTGTTCCAGTTTGCCAATCTGTCCATCGACATGGCCCTGTCCCGGGGCGGCGATCAGGCCGTCATCCGCAACAAGTTCACCTTCGAGTTCTATGGCGGCCGCTCCAAGGAGACGGAAAAGCGCACCAAGGTAAAAAGCCGGGTCATGGCCAACGCCCTGTCCGCTCTGGTGTCCGACTCCTCCCAGGTGTTCATCATGGGCCACCGCTCCCCGGACAACGACTGTATCGGTGCGGCGGCGGGCGTGTGCGCCCTGTGCCGGAAAAACGGCGTTCCCGTCCACATCATCAAGGAGGCCGCGCCGCCCCCGGCCCAGGAGCTCATCGACCGGCTCTCTCCCCTGCCCGAGTATCAGGACTGCTTCCTCACTGCCCAGGAGGCCCTGCTCATCGCCGACTCCCGCTCCCTGACCGTGGTGGTGGACACCAACCGGCCCGATCAGGTCCAGGCGGCGGAGCTGCTGGAGTCCTGCAACCGGGTGGCCGTGATCGACCACCACCGCCGGGCCGCCACCTACATTGAGGGGGCCGCTCTGAACTACCACGAGCCCTATGCCTCCTCCGCCTCTGAGATGGTCACGGAGCTGCTGCAATACATTGTGGAGCCCAACCAGATCCTGCGCTCCGAGGCCGAGGCCCTGCTGGCCGGCATCGTGCTGGACACCAAGAATTTCACCATGCGCACCGGTGGCCGCACCTTCGAGGCGGCGGCCTTCCTCCGCCGCTCCGGCGCAGACACTGCCGAGGTGAAAAAGCTCTATCAAAACGACCTGGCCGACACGGTGGCCAAATACGCCCTCATCCAGAACGCCCAGCTCTATCGGGACCACATCGCCCTGGCCGTCAGCCCCCAGCCGGTGAACCGGATCATCGCCGCCCAGGCCGCCGACGAGCTGCTGAACATCATGGGCATCGACACCTCCTTTGTGGTCGCCCCCGACGGGGACAAGGTGAATCTGTCCGCCCGCTCCATGGGGGATACCAACGTCCAGGTCATCCTGGAAAAACTGGGCGGCGGCGGCAACGCCGCAGCGGCAGGGGGCCAGGTGTCCGGCCAAAGCGTGGACGAGGTGGCCCAGGCGCTGAAGGGCGTGGACGTGGAAACTCTGTCTCTGGAGGAGATCATCCGCCAGTGCCTGAAAAAGATGGTGAAGTGAGTATGAAGATCCTGTCCGTGATTCTGCTCCTGGCCGCGCTGGCCATGGCCTTTCTGGCCATGATATTCGGAACCCGCTTTGCGGCCCTGCTCAAGAAGGGCCAGCAGCGCCACGGCCTGCCGGAAAAAGAGCGGCGGCAGCGCAACCGCAGCGGCGCGGTGTTCGCCCTGTGCCTGTGCGCGGTGTTCGGCCTGGCCTGGCTGGCGGTGCATCTGTTCCAGGCGGGCTGACCGCCCCGGCCGGAATTTTGGAGCACATTCAGAGCACATGAGGAAGTGAACCCATGAGCATCGACTTTGGAAACGACATCTATGAAGAGCCCATCGTGGCCAAGACCTTCCTGCAGGAGGACGCCCAGGAGGGGTCCCTCCGGCCCAAGACCCTGCGGGAGTACATCGGCCAGGAGAAGGCCAAGGGAAATCTGGAGGTGTTTATCCAGGCGGCCAAGATGCGCCGCGAGCCCCTGGACCATGTGCTGCTCCACGGCCCCCCGGGCCTGGGCAAGACCACCCTATCCGGCATCATCGCCAACGAGATGGGGGTGAACGTGCGGGTGACCTCCGGCCCGGCCATCGAGAAGGCGGGGGACCTGGCCGCCCTGCTGACCAACTTAAATGAGAACGACATCCTCTTTGTGGACGAGATCCACCGGCTGAACCGCCAGGTGGAGGAGATCCTGTATCCGGCCATGGAGGACTATGTCATCGACATCATCATCGGCAAGGGCCCCTCGGCCAACTCCGTGCGGCTGGACCTGCCCAAATTCACCCTCATCGGGGCGACCACCCGGGCCGGACAGCTGTCCGCCCCGCTGCGGGACCGCTTCGGTGTGACGCTGCGGCTGGAGCTGTACACCCCGGAGGAGCTGGCCCTCATCGTCAAGCGCTCGGCGGACATTCTGGAGGTGCCCATCGAGGACGACGGGGCCATGGAGATCGCCCGGCGCTCCCGGGGCACGCCACGCATCGCCAACCGGATGCTCCGGCGGGTGCGGGACTTTGCCCAGGTGCGGGCGGGGGGTGTCATCACCAAAAAGGTGGCCGACGAGGCCCTCACCGCCCTGGAGATCGACTATCTGGGCCTGGACACCATCGACCACCGGATGCTGCGCAGCATCATAGAAAACTATCGGGGCGGCCCTGTGGGCCTGGACACCCTGGCGGCCACCATCAACGAGGAGGCCGTGACCCTGGAGGACGTGTACGAGCCCTATCTCATGCAGCTGGGCTTTCTCACCCGCACCCCCAGGGGCCGGTGCGTCACGGCGAAGGCCTATCAGCATCTGGGATTGCCTGTCCCCGGCGTGATGGCGGGGGAGAGCAGCGGCCTGGACCAGCTGTCCCTGTAAACACAGAAAAACCGGCTTTGCAGGCCGGGTCAGTCTTAAAAAGAATGAGGAGATCAAACTATGGGAAAGTTATTTGGGACCGACGGCATCCGCGGCGTGGTCAACGCCGGTCTGGACGCGGATCTGGCGTATAAGGTTGGCTTGGCTGCGGCGCAGGTGTTGGCACGGGACAAGCAGCCGGGGGAGAAGCCCCTGGTCACCATCGGCAAGGACACCCGCATCTCCGGCGACCTGCTGAAGGGCTCCCTCATTGCGGGCCTGTGTACCGCCGGGGCCGACGTAATGGACCTGGGCACCCTGCCCACCCCCGGCGTGGCCTGGGTGACGGTGGACGAGGGGGCGGACGCCGGCATCGTCATCTCCGCCAGCCACAACCCCTTCGAGCATAACGGCATCAAGATCTTCAACGGCAAGGGCTTTAAGCTCTCTGACGAGCTGGAGGAGCAGATCGAGGACATCGTCCTCTTCGGCCACAACAATGTGCCCCGCAAGACCCACGGGGACATCGGCAAGGTGAGCTATGTGGCCCCCAAGGCCTCGGAGGACTACATCGACCACCTGGAGGGGACCATCGACTCCACCCTGGGTGGGCTGCGCATCCTGGTGGACTGCGCCAACGGCGCGGCCTCCGCCACCGCCGCCCGGCTGTTTGACCGCTTCTCCAAGCTGCGCACCGACGTGATCAACGCCGACCCCGACGGGGTGAACATCAACGACAAGTGCGGCTCCACCCACACCGATGCCCTGGCCGCCATGGTCAAGGCCGGCGGCTATGACATCGGCATCGCCTTTGACGGCGACGCAGACCGGTGCCTGGCGGTGGACGAGCTGGGCAACCTCATCGACGGGGACCAGATCATGGCCGCCTGCGGTCTGGATCTGCTGCAAAAGGGCAAGCTGTCCGGCGAGACAGTGGTGGCCACGGTGATGTCCAACTTAGGCCTGCACCGGTTTGTGAAGGAGCACGGCATGAAGCTGGAGTGTACCAACGTGGGCGACCGGAACGTGCTGGAGCGGATGCTGGAGAAGGGCTATGCCATCGGCGGCGAGCAGTCCGGCCACATGATCTTCTTAGAGCACGCCACCACCGGCGACGGCGAGCTGACCGCCCTGCAGATGCTGGCCCTGCTGAAGGAGAGCGGCAAAAAGGCCTCTGAGGTCTTTGGGGCCTGCCCCCGATATCCCCAGGTGCTCATCAATATCCCCGTGGCCAACAACGACGTGAAGAAGGCCGTCATGGCCAGTGCGGAGCTGGCCCAGGCTGTGGCCGGGGAGGAGGAGAAGCTGGGCGACGAGGGCCGTGTGCTGGTGCGTCCCTCCGGTACCGAGGCGCTGATGCGGGTCATGGTGGAGGCCAAGACCCAGCAGACCGCCCAGGAAGCCGCCCAGCGGCTGGCGGATCTGATCGCCAAGCTGTAAGCATCTGCCATGGATTTTGTCGGTTCTGGAAAAATGAACAAAATATTTCCACAGGCCACTTGACAAATCCGGCGATTTTGTTTATTATGGTTGATAGCAGAAGTGTTAATAGGCAAGCGGATCTGTCCCCGGACGATTTAGACCGGGAATTGTGTCTGCGGGCTGCCCGGGGTGACCCCCAGGCGGAGACCGAACTGGTCAGCCGCTATGGGCAGCTGGTTCGCGCCTGTGCCCGCCCCCTGTTTCTGGTGGGAGGGGACAGCGAGGACCTGATCCAGGAGGGTATGTTGGGTCTGCTCACCGCCATCCGGGGCTTTGACCCCCAGCGGGATACCCTGTTTCGGACCTATGCGGAGATCTGTATCCGCAGCCGTCTGTACACCGCCATCCGTGCGGCCCAGGGCGGAAAGCACGCCCCCCTAAACCACAGCGTCTCTTTTGAACCCCCTCTTTTTGATGGAAGCAACGCACACCTGTTTTCCAGCGTCGAAAGTCCCGAGGACGTCATCATCGGCAGGGAGGAACTGAAAGAGCGACTAGACGCTCTGAAGGGCCAGTTATCTGAGCTCGAAGGAAACATCTTACCCCTATACCTCAACGGCCTCTCCTGCGGAGAGATCGCCCGCCAGGTAGGCCGCCCCTCAAAGTCGGTGGACAACGCGATCCAACGCATTCGGCGCAAGGTGGCGCAGCAATTTTCTTCCGGCGTATCCAGCGAGAGCTGATCGCAATATTACACCGTTCGACCCTAAGCGGGGCCGGACAACAGTCAAAGAGAGGGAATTATCCATGTACGAAGACAAGATCCTGGTATGCAAAGAGTGCGGCAACGAGTTTACCTTTACCGCCGGTGAGCAGGAGTTCTATGCCGAGCGCGGCTTCCAGAACGAGCCCCAGCGCTGCAAGGCCTGCCGTGATGCCCGCAAGAACGCGGCCCGTGGCCCCCGTGAGTACTTCACCGCTGTCTGCGCTGCCTGCGGCGGCGAGGCCAAGGTGCCCTTCGAGCCAAAGTCTGACCGTCCCGTCTATTGCAGCGACTGCTTCGCCAAGATGCGTGAGCAGGGCTAATTCTAGCCGGAACACCAGCGGCGTGACGAATTTTCGTCACGCCGCTTTTTCACGCCATTTTTGTGACTAAATCGGCCCCACTCCGCGCACCCTAACAGAAATTCCGGTTTAGGAGGCGCGACTATGGCAGACATGGAACAGGATCACACACAGCCGGAGACCCCGGCCAACACGCAGAATTTGGTGGACCTGGGCACATCCCTCATCCAGCGGGAGGAGGGGCGGGTCTATGTGCTGACCATCGTGGGGCAGATCGAGGGGCATCAGCTGCTGCCCTCCGGCATGAAGAGCACCAAATACGAGCACGTGCTGCCCCTGCTGGCGGCGGTGGAGGGCGACCCGGACATCCACGGCCTGCTCATCCTGCTGAACAACGCCGGGGGAGACGTGGAGGCGGGGCTGGCCATCGCAGAGCTCATCGCCTCTATGTCCAAGCCCACCGCATCTCTGGTGCTGGGGGGCAGCCACTCCATCGGCGTGCCTCTGGCGGTGGCGGCCCGGCGGTCCTTCATCGCCCCCTCCGCCGCCATGACGGTGCATCCGGTGCGGCTGACCGGCCTGGTCATCGGCGCACCCCAGACCTTTTACTATTTCGAGCGGGTACAGGAGCGCATTGTCCGCTTCGTCACCGGAAACAGCCACATCTCCCGGGAGGACCTGACCCGGCTGATGCTGCGCACCGACGAGCTGGCCGCCGACGTGGGCAGCATCCTCTATGGAGAGGAGGCGGTGCAGCTGGGCCTCATCGACCAGC
>ENA-USZI01001367-USZI01001367.1-human-gut-metagenome-genome-assembly--contig:-NODE-1367-length-16476-cov-73.744680_pt1 | contig 16476 bp, 7 predicted proteins | sample MGYA00250042_ERZ773532 | MGnify/ENA primary metagenome ERZ773532 (study PRJEB29103, sample SAMN06112036) | human gut metagenome | biome: human gut; feature: ankylosing spondylitis patient; material... | reverse complement strand
ATGCTTAAGTCCGATGCTTTCAATTATATCGGTTGTAAAATCCAATGTGAATTCAATGGAAATACGTTCATGCAATGGAGAATTTATATAAAATGTCCTGTGTGTTACATTAACTGGAATGAATAGAACCATACCCTTTTGTATATTATATTGCTCATTGCCTATGTAAAATCTACACATTCCTTCCTTGATATAAAACATCTCATAGTATGAGTGGGAGTGGGCTGAATGCATGCTGTATGAGGAATTGTGTGACTGATGTGAAATTTCAAAACGTGATAAAAAACTCAAATTAATAGCTCCTTAAAAACAGTATTGTGCTAATTGATATGCCGGATATCAGTGTCAGGAAGTATATAATACCGGAAAATCATATCAGCTAATTAACAGTATTTATACTGCAATATGTGAACATTATAGTGCAATTTCAACAAAAATACAAGAAAAATTATGCTGAAAGTAACATTTTCACAATAAAAAGATTAAAAAAACAGTGAAATTGAGAATTATGCGGCTTAATAGTCTAAATACAAGTGGTAATTAAAACAGTATTGTGCTAGTTTATATCTAAATGGTCTTTTATAGAAGACAATTAGTAATTATAGGAGGAGAAGGCTATGAAAACAAAAAAGGGCAGAAAAATAATGTCCTTGGTTATGGCATTCCTAATGGTCGTAGGAATTATGCCAATGGACTGGACAGCCAGAGCTGTGTATGCAGCAGATACAGTTAATTATGTATTTGATGCATCTACAGAGACAGCGATAACATCAGCCGAGAAGAAAGCTGCAATAGCAGCGGGGAAGTATGGTACAAGTAACTACTATACACTTTCAGGTAATGTTATCAGAGCAAACAGTAATACATTTTCAGCAGAGTTAGGTTTAAAGAGTGACAGCGCTGATTTTGGTACACTTTCATTTACAGTAACAGGTACTGCGGATGTTAAGGTGGTTTCACAGAGTACAGGAGGCACTAATGTTTCTGAGATGTGTCTTTACAATAGTAAGGGCGATAAGATGGGAGCTGGAACGGTAATCGTTACAGGAACAGCTTCTAATACAGAGACAACTTATAAAGGTTTAACAGCAGATACATATACATTACAGGTTCCTACAGATTATGATGAGACTGCTCATAAGCGTGGTGTAAGAATTCTTTCTGTAACAACAGCACAGACAGCATCAGGAGAAAGAGATCCAAGAGCTGAGTGGAGCAAGGTTGCAGCACCTGTAATTGGTGATATCACAACAGAGGGTGGTAAGGTTACAGTACCATTCACAATGACAGTAGGATATGACGGAGCAGACAGTGTTGTAGTAACAATGAAAGATGCTAAAGGGGAAGTAGCAGCAACACAGACTTATGCTAAGGATTCTACAGAGGGAAGTGTAGTATTTTCACCTAAGGCTTCCGGTAATTATACATTTTCAATTGTAGCAAAAAGAGATGGTGAGCAGGATAAAGCAGGAGATGATAAGACTTTTAACGGATATAAGCTTCCACTTGCAACTCCATCATTTTCAAGCGCAACAAGCAAGGGTAACGGTTCTGTTGGTCTTGTATGGAATTCAGTAACAGAAGCAGATGATTACTATATTTCATATAGTGAGGATGGCGGAAATACATATTCGAATTCAGTTAAGGTTGAGGGAACTGAATATGTTGTTACAGGTTTAACAGTAGGTAAGAAGTATATATTCAGTTTAGTTGCTGAAAGACTTGATCCTAAGGCAATGTCAGAAACAGCAACAATAGAAGCAACAGCAACGGCAGATGAACAGATGCTTTGGTCATTCTCAGCATTCGGTCAGGGCGTAGTATCAGATTCTAAGAGCTGTGGTTATGAAGGTAATGCTAATGATGGTTCTGTAACAGTATGGGATCTTAATAGCAAGGGTAAACTCGTTCCTGCATCAACAGACGGTTTATCATTCTATTATGCAACAGTTCCGGCAGACAAGAACTTTACATTATCAGCAACAGTAAAGGTAGATCAGTGGACATATACTAATGGTCAGGAAGGCTTCGGTCTTATGGCTGCCGACAGAGTTGGTATTAACGGAGATGCTTCCGTATTCTGGAACAATTCATATATGGCATCTGCAACTAAGACAGAATATTATGTAGATGCACAGGGTAATGTTACAGATGATTCAACAGCTTCTAAGGTTACAATGAAGCTTGGTGTTGGCTCACAGGAAAAGAAGGGTGTAACTAAAGCAGACCTTGCCAATGACCCGACAAAGATTCCTGACAAATTTTCAACAAAGATGACTACTCTTGACACATCATGTGCTAAGAAGGGCTTTGGAACATATAATATTCTTGGTAATTATACTAATGCGGATTCAACATTCCTTGGAACAGTAGTTGAGAATCCTGTAACAGAACTTAAGTTACAGATTCAGAAGAATAACACAGGTTATTTTGTAAGTTATACAGATGCAGACGGTAAGACTGTAACAAAGAAATATTATGATACAGATGCATTACAGAAGTTAGATGAAGATAATGTATATGTTGGTTTCTATGCTTCAAGAACATTTAAGATGACAGCCAGTGATATCAAACTTACATTAGTTGATCCTAAGGATGATGCACCGGCAGAGGAAAGACCTGTTACTTATGTAACACCTAATTATCAGATTCTTTCATCAACAGCAGCTAATAATGAAGCTTATACATTAAAGTATAAGGGTAATGCCGATGGACACCTTGTAATTACGGATAAGGATGACAATAAGATAGCTGATACAGATGTTAAGGCAGGTACTAAGTATACATTTGATACTAAGTTAGCACTTGGTAACAATGATTATAAAGTTGAGATGACACCTGATGCTGATTACCAGCCATCAGAATTTGAGAAGTTATCTTCATATGATAAAGTAACATTTACACATACAGTATCATATGAGAAGTTTGATACAGATGATATCTATGTAACACCTGATGCATCTGCAACAGGTAAGGGTACTAAGGATAGTCCTGTAAGTATCTATACAGCAGTTAATTATGCACAGCCTGGACAGAATATTATTCTTGCAGGTGGTACATATAACTTAAAGTCAACATTAACAATCCAGCCGGGTGTTAATGGTACAGAAGACAAGAATATTACAATGAAGGCAGAGGATTCTTCTAACAGACCTGTTCTTGATTTTGGAAAGAACTGTGAAGGTCTTGTATTGGCAGGAAGCTACTGGACATGTAAGGATTTTGATGTTGCTAATTCAGCTAATGGCAAGGATGGTATAAGACTTAGCGGAAGCCATTGTACAATGGATAACCTTCAGATGTATAAGAATGGTAACACAGGTCTTCAGATAAGCAGATATATGTCTACAGATACTAAGGAAGACTGGCCATCATATAATCATATTTTAAATTGTACATCACATAACAATGCAGATGCAGGTTATGAGGATGCTGATGGTTTTGCAGCAAAGCTTACAATTGGTGATGGCAATGTATTTGAGGGTTGTATAGCTCATAATAATGCCGATGACGGATGGGATTTATTTGCTAAGGCAGAGACAGGACCTATTGGTTCAGTTACAATTAAGAATAGTGTAGCATATGCTAACGGATATCTTGAAGATGGAACAGATGCCGGTAACGGTAATGGTTTCAAGATGGGTGGTTCAAGTATTACAGGATATCATAAGCTTATTAATTCAGTAGCATTTGATAATAAGTCAAAGGGTATCGACAGTAACAGTTGTCCTGATATTCAGGTATCAAGCAATACAACATTTAACAATGAGGGTTCTAATATAGCATTATATACTAATGATGCAGCTAATACAGACTTTAGTGCATCAGGTATTCTTTCTTACAGAACACAGCATACAGATGTTAATGAGACATTTAAGCTTAAGGGAACACAGGATACTTCAAAGGTATATCAGGCTAATGATTATTATTGGAACTATGATGGAGAGACAGCTCACAAGAGTAATGACATAATTAATGATTCATTCTTTAAGTCAGTAGATACGAAGATGGATTATACAACACACGTTTATTCATCAGAACCAGTTACAAGAAATGAGGATAATTCTATTAACATGAACGGATTACTTGTTCTTACAGATGAAGCGAAGACAGCTCTTGGAGATGGTGTCGGTGGAGATGTGAATAAGGAGGTTGTTGAACCGGTTAAGCCGGAAGCATTAAAGACTATCTGGAAGACTCAGGAAGTCGGCAGCCATACAACAGAAGGCTCATATGCTTATGATGATAAGACAGGTACAGTAACTGTAACAGGTGCAGGTTCTAAGTTTGATAAAGATAATGGTAATGATGATCTTTATTATGCATACTTCCAGTCAAAGGGAGAAGTTACAGTATCAGCTAAGATGAAGGTTACAGGTAAAGGTCAGGCCGGTATCTTAGTTAAGAATTCAGCAGATGAAGCTAATAGTGCGGCAGCTTCTGTATATGCTGATTTAAGTAAGTCACAGGTAAGATATGCATATCACGGAACAGAAGCAGGTGGTGGCGCAAGCAATCTTAATGCTAACGTTACAACAGCTTCAGAGGATATCTATGTTAAACTTGTTGTATCTAATGGTACAGCTAAATTCTATGTTGCAACTAAAGCAGATTTCAGTGATGCAGTAGAAAAAGTACAGAGTATTAATGACATTGATGCTAAGACAGTTGGTTTCTTTGCTACAGAGGGAGCAACAGCAGAGTTTTCAGATATTAAGGTAACATCTAAGTATGATGTTGATGGAGTAACTAATAATAAGGTTATATTTGATTCAGCTACAGGTGAGCTTATACCTGAATTTACAAGCAGTAAAGAATATTCAGGCAATTATGATGCAGGTAACAGCTTTAACACATCAGTTGATGGTAATGTACTTACTGTTGAACATAAGAGAAGTGCTACAGTTAAGGGTAATATCAGAGATGATAAAGGTGTCGATTACTGGTTATTCCCAGCTACATCAGAGGATAGAACAATAACAGCCGATATTACAATTAAGTCACTTGATACAGGAACAGATAAGCAGGGTATTGCAATAGGTCAGTTCAATGCCAAGACAGGTTCTGCAATGAAGTGTGATATAATGCATTTCCAGAAGAATAAGGTAGCACAGCATACATATTCAACAACAGCAGGAACAGGTAATGGTGGAGATCCTAAGACAAGTATTGCAACAGACGTAACATATACTATCTCTTATGCTAAGAAGGGTAGTGAAGTATATGTAACATTAAAGGATGCTACAGGAGCTACATTAATAGACAATCAGGTAATTGATCTTGTAAACGATTATGAAGACCTCTTAGCCGGCAAGGAAGTAAGATATGGATTTGCATTTACAGGTGTTGTAGCAGATATTTCTAATGTATACATTAAGGATACAGAAGGAACAATTCTTTATGATATGAATGACTACTATGTTGCTGTTGGTGTTGCACCAGAGATTGCTAATGCTAAGGCGGTTGTAGCAGAGGACAGAAAGAGCATTGACCTTAGCTGGGATATAACTAAGGAAGGTTCAGGTAATGTTAAGTATTCAGTATATGTAAAGAAAGATGATGGTGAATATACTAAGGTTGGAGATTCTAAAGTGAACTCATTTAAGTTCGCAGGAATGACAGGTGATGGTTCATATACATTTAAGATTGTACCAGCCGGTGGAGATTCACAGGGAACAGCTATTGAAACAGCAGCTGTAACATATCAGACACCGCTTACAAGCGTAACATTAGACGCTAAGGCATCTTCTAAGGATGTAGTGCTTACATGGAATGCATCAGAAGGAGCAGAAAGCTATGATGTATACAGAAAGCTTGGTTCTGATGGAACATATGCAGTTGTTAAGAATACTACAGAATTAACTTATACAGATACAGATGTAACAGCAGAAGAACCATATTACTATTATGTAATAGCTAAGAACAGCAAGAATGTAAGTAATCCATCTGACACAATGCAGGTACTTACATCTGACGGACATAAGGGTCAGTATGTATACGAAAAAGATGCTACTGTAGTAACAGTAACAGACAAGTCTAATGATACAATATTTGCAGATAATGCATCTATGAAGCTTAATACTAATGAAGATGTAACAGTTAAGGTTAATATTAATGGAACATTAACAGATACAAAAGAAGTTAAAGCTGATACAGAAACAGCTTTTGAATTTAAGAACTTAAAGCAGGGTAGAAATACAGTAGAACTTCTCTTTACAGATAAAGATGGCAACACAACAAGAAAAGTATATAACTTTGTAAGCAATCCTAAGATTGATATGGTTGTAGATGCTTCATTTGATGGTGAGAATGGTACAGTAAAGGATGGATACCCAACATATAAGACAGTTCAGAGTGCAGTAGAGACAGTTGCAGCTGATAATACAGCATCAAAGGTAATCTTTGTAAAGAACGGAACTTATAATGAGAGAGTTACAGTAACAGCACCTTTCGTAAGTATCTTAGGAGAAGATGCTGTTAAGACTAATATTGGTTACGCAGTATGTGTAGCTAATGGCAATGCAACAAGCATGTGGGATAGAAATGCGATGTATGTAGATACAACAGCAACAGGTTTCACAGCAGAGAATATTACTATTGAAAATACTTATAATTATACAAATGGCAATGACCAGCAGGCAGATGCACTTTGTATCGTGGCTGACGAGACACTTTGTGTAAATGTAAGAATAGTAGGATATCAGGATTCACTCCTTACAGATACAAGAGTTAAGGGTGCTGATGGAAACTATCTTGTAACAAGACAGTACTTTGACAAGTGTTATATTACAGGTAATGTAGACTTTATCTATGGTGCAGGTACATCAGTATTTAATGATTGTGATATCGTTGCAAGATATACACAGTATAAGGCTGATGGTGTATATACAGCAGGTAGAACATATGCAGCGACAAAGTATGGTTATACATTTATTAATTGCAGCTTTACAGCTGAAGATGGTGTAGCTGATAATGCTTACAGAATGGCTCGTCCATGGGGCAAAGATGATTCAACAGTATTCATCAATTGTTACCTCGGCAGAGCAATTAATCCTAATGGAGCATATGGTGATATGAGCGGTAACAGCTTTAAGAATGCAAGATTTGCAGAATATGGTTCATATGGTCCTGGATATGTTGTAAATAATGACAGACCTCTTCTTTCAAGCAAGCAGGCAGCAGAATATACAACAGCTAATATCATGGGTGACTATGATGTTGAGAAGGTTATGAACCGCCTTTATAAGAGTGAAGTTACTAAGGAAGACTTAACAGTTAAAGCAACAGCAGATAAGACAGATGTTACTGTAGGTAATAAAGTTACAATTAAAGCAGAAGCTAATGGCGGAAGCGAAGGATATACATATAAGTTCATCATACATAATACAGATACAGATCAGTGGGCTAAGCTTCAGGATTTCAGTGCTAACAACACACTTACATGGACAGCAGGCAAGGCTGGAAACAGGGAAATATTTGTAGATGTAAAGGATGTAACAGGCAAGGTAGTAAGAAGCAGTGTAATTAAGGTTAAGGTTGCTGCTAAGGCAGAAGCACTTTCTATCAAGGCCACAGCAGATAAGACAACAACAGTTGCAGGTGATAAAGTAACAGTTAAGGCCGCAGCTAATGGTGGAAGTGGAAAGTATACATATAAGTTTATTATCCACAACTTAGATACTAATGAGTGGTTCAAGCTTAAGGACTTTAGTGCAGATAATACATTTACATGGACAGCAGGTAAAGTAGGAAACAGAGAGATATTTGTAGATGTAAAGGATGCAACAGGTAAGGTAGTAAGATGTTCAGCTATCAAGATTAAGACAACAGCTAAGAGCAATGTATTTGCAGTTAAAGCAACAGCAAGCAAGACTAATACTGTTATAAATGATAAGATAACATTTAAGGCAGAAGTTACAGGTGGAAGCGGTGTATATGCATATAAGTTTATTGTACATAACACAGTAACTAACAAGTGGTATAAGCTTCAGGACTTCGGTACTAACAGCACACTTACATGGACAGCAGGTTCTGTTGGAAACAGAGAGTTCTTTATAGATGCTAAGGACGCAACAGGCAAGGTAGTAAGAAGTAAGGCCGTTACAGTAATCACAGCTAAAAAGGATCTTGCAGTTACAGCTGGTGTTAATAAGACAACAGCAGTTAAGGGCGACAAGGTTGTAATAAGTTCATCAGCTAATGGTGGTAATGGCAAGTATACTTACAGCTATCTTGTACACAATAAGACAACTAACAAGTGGGCAAGACTTCAGGGCTTCGGTTCAAACAGTACACTTACATGGACAGCAGGTGGTACAGGAGACAGAGAGTTCTTTGTTGAAGTAAAGGATGCAACAGGTAAGGTAGTAAGAATTCCATGAATTGTTTAAAGATGAAGTCGGGTTGTTTGACTGGAGTGTGATATCCTTGCTTTTCTTTTTCAATGGACTTTCGGGTGGTTTCAGCCACCATCTCGCCATAAAAAGCTGAAGCAATGTGCAGCAGAATCTCTTTCTGGTATTTGTCGGGTGGAGTCTGTATCTTGTCCTCTATCAGTTTCAGGTACTGGTGAAACGTTTCATTCCGGTTTTCTCCAAAATGCTTGATGGGGTTTTCCTGTATGTAACATATCGACTTCCAGCTATATTTCTGAGTCTGGGTCAGCCGTTGGATAAAGTGGTTGGAGAAACAGAATACTTTTACCTTATGGTTGGGACTGGCCATTACCTGACCTATAATAGTATTGGGCAGGCTAATCAGCAGGTCGTTGGCCTGTAAGTGTCGGGCCACGTTGTTCAGTTCCAATTTTACTTCTCCTTCCTCACAATAGAGCATCAGAAAAACTTCCAGTTTGACATTCCGGTTTTCCGGGAACACATTCTCCAGGCGTTCGGTCAGAAACATGTAATCGTCAATATAGCTTTGGGCATCGCAATGTGCCTGAAGCATTTCTATGTGAATATGTCTAATAATCTCTTCCATAATTCTTTTTTGCAAAGATGAAGATTTTTGGTCAAGGTGCTATGTCTTATTTTCTCTCAAGAATGTCTTATTTTCCATATTTCATGATTTTGACGGAAGGGTGGAGAAAATTGAACATCTCTGTGCGAAAATCGGTTGCCTTCCTTTTTCCCTTGCTTGCTACTTTTGCGCGAACAAAAAAAGAAACGAATATGACGAAAAAGATTGGAAAATTAAACGTATGGCTGATGTTGCTAGTTAGCTGTGCGATGGGGATAACTTCCTGTAAGACGGAAACCAAAGAAAACACTCAGAAAGGCTATAATCTTGTAACGCTTACAGCAGATACGGATAAGGAAATCATGACTTCGTATTCTGCCTCTATTGAAGGTATGCAGGACATTGACATTTATCCGCAAGTGTCAGGATATATTGAAAAGTTGAATGTATCCGAAGGAGATGTCGTACGACAGGGAGAAGTCTTGTTTGTGATTGACCAGGTTCCTTATAAGGCGGCTTTGGAAACGGCAGTTGCCAATGTGGAAGTAGCGAAAGCCAGTCTGGCTACAGCTGAACTTACGTATAAAAGTACAAAGGAACTGTACGCCAAGAAGGTAGTCTCCAGCTTTAACTTGCAGACAACTGAGAATGAGTATCTGACTGCCAAGGCACAGCTGGCACAGGCTAAGGCACAGGAGGTAAATGCGCGGAATAACCTTTCTTATACGGAAGTAAAAAGCCCCAGCAACGGGGTGATTGGCATGTTGCCTTACCGGGTAGGAGCACTGGTCAGTTCCAATATGTCGCAACCGCTGACCACTGTGTCAGATAATGCCACCATGTATGTCTATTTCTCGATGACTGAAAATCAGCTTTTGGCTTTGGCACGTCAATACGGTACGATTGATAAGGCAGTAGAAAATATGCCGGCCATTCAGCTTCAGTTGAACGATGGCTCTGTGTACGAAGAAAAGGGAAAGATAGAATCTGTCAGTGGCGTGATTGACAAGGAGACGGGTACGGTAGGTGTACGTGCGGTATTTCCGAATGCTTCCCGTTTGCTGCACAGTGGGGCATCGGGTAACGTGCTGATTCCAAGTGTCTATAAGAAATGTATTGTGATTCCGCAGGGAGCTACCGTACAGTTGCAGGATAAGATTCTGGCTTATAAGGTGGTAGACGGAAAAGCGGTATCTACTTTAATAAAAGTAGCTCCGGTCAACGATGGGAAAGAATACATTGTGCTGGATGGACTGAAAGCTGGAGATGAGATTGTGGCCGACGGAGCCGGAATGATTCGTGAAGGAACGCAAGTAAAATAACAGACGATTATGAAAGGAAATATATTCATTAAGCGGCCGGTGATGGCCCTCTCCATATCGGTTCTGATTCTGATAGTGGGATTTATATCACTTTATACACTTCCCGTGGAACAATATCCTGACATTGCTCCGCCTACCGTACGCGTGGAAGCCACTTATACTGGTGTCAATGCCGATGCGGTGATGAACAGTGTCATCATGCCGCTGGAAGAAAGTATCAACGGGGTAGAAAACATGATATACATTACCTCTACGGCTACCAATGCGGGTACAGCCGAAATCCTGGTATATTTCAAGCAGGGTACCGACCCGGATATGGCAGCGGTGAATGTGCAGAACCGTGTGTCTGCCGCACAAGGTCTGCTGCCTTCCGAAGTAACCGCTATTGGCGTCAGCACCATGAAACGCCAGAACAGCTTCCTTCAGATTAACAGTCTTATCAGCCCCGACAAGCGTTATGATGAAACCTTCCTGGCCAATTACCTTGACATCAATGTGATTCCCCAGGTAAAACGTATTCAGGGCGTAGGCGACGTGCAGCTGATGGGAGATACTTACAGTATGCGTATCTGGATGAAACCCGACAAAATGGCACAATACGGACTGGTTCCTTCTGATGTGACAGCCGTATTGGGTGAGCAGAATACGGAAGCACCTACGGGCTCATTGGGTGAAAGTTCGGACAATGTGTTTCAGTACACCATGAAGTACAAAGGTCGTCTGAAGAGCGTAGAAGAATTTGAAAACATGGTCATACGTTCGCAGAAAGACGGGTCCGTGCTTCGGGTAAAAGATATTGCGGAGGTAGAACTGGGACGTGAATCCTATAGTTTCCATGGCGAAGCAGATGGAGTTCCGGGAGTTACTTTCATGGTCTTCCAGGTGGCTGGTGCCAATGCTACGGCTGTAAACCAGGAAATCTCCGACTTGCTGGATGATATTTCAAAAGATCTTCCGGAGGGAACGGAGTTTATTCAGATGATGAGTGTGAACGACTTCCTTTTTGCTTCTATCGACAATGTGGTTGAAACCCTGGTGATAGCTATTATCCTGGTAGTGTTGGTGGTTTACTTCTTCTTGCATGACTTCAAGAGTACCTTGATTCCTTCCATTTCCATCATTGTGTCACTGATTGGTACGTTTGCCTTCCTGTCGGTGGCCAGATTCAGTATCAATATCCTGACCTTGTTTGCCCTTGTGCTGGCCATCGGTACCGTGGTGGATGATGCGATTATTGTAGTGGAAGCCGTACAGGCTAAATTTGATGTGGGGTATCGCTCGTCTTATCTTGCCACAAAGGATGCCATGAGTGATGTGACGATGGCCGTTGTGTCGTGTACCTTTGTCTTCATGGCTGTATTTATTCCGGTGACTTTCATGGGAGGAACTTCTGGGGTATTCTACACTCAGTTTGGTATTACGATGGCGGTGGCTGTAGGACTCTCCTGTATTAATGCCTTGACGCTCTGTCCGGCTTTGTGCGCCATGATGATGAAAGCTTCTGACACGGAGAAAAGCATCAAGAGCTTCAGCGGTCGTATCCGTGCGGCTTATACCGTGTCATTTAATACGATGCTGGGCAAATACAAGAAAGGACTGATGTTCTTCTTCCATCATCGGTGGACTGTATGGGCTTCACTGGGTGTTGCCACTATATTGCTGGTATATCTGATGTCGACAACCAAGACCGGACTGGTGCCTCAGGAAGACCAGGGAACCATGATGATTAATATCAGTACCTCACCTGGTAACTCTTTGGCTGAAACCAATAAGGTGATGGACAAGGTGCAGGATATATTGAAAGCTACTCCAGAGATAGAGCATTATTCGCGTATTACGGGATATGGATTGATTTCCGGGCAGGGCACGTCATACGGTACGGTCATCATCCGCTTGTATCACTGGGATGAACGAAAAGGAAAGGAACATTCGGTAGAAGCTGTCATGAAGCGCCTGAATGCCCAGTTCAGCGAGATAAAAGAGGCGCAGGTATTCTGTTTCCAGCCTGCCATGATTCCGGGATACGGAACCGGTAATGCGGTGGAACTTTATATGGAGGACAAAACGGGAGGCGACATGCAGCCGTTCTATGAGTCCGTACAGAAATTTATCATGACCCTTAACGAACGTCCGGAAGTGGCAATGGCCTATAGTTCATACGCCATGAACTTCCCTCAGATTGCGGTGGATGTAGATGCAACTAAATGCAAGCGTGCCGGAATCAGTCCGAGTGATGTGCTCGATGTGGTGGGAGCCTATTGTGGAGGTTCGTACGTATCTAATTACAATAAGTATGGAAAGGTATACCGTGTCATGATTCAGGCTTCACCCGATGCCCGTTTGAATCAGCATGCGCTGGACAATATGTTTGTGCGTAATGGAACGGAGATGGCACCGGTCAGCCAGTTTGTGACACTGCGTTCTGTCTTAGGTCCGGAAATTGCCAAACGTTTCAACTTGTATAATACGATTGATGTGAATGTGAACGTGGCCGAGGGATATTCTACCGGTGAAGTTCAGAAAGCCATTAAGGAGGTTGCAGCACAGGTACTTCCTTCTGGCTACGGTTATGAATATGGAGGTATGGCACGTGAGGAAGCCAGCAGCGGAGGAGCACAGACCGTGTTCATCTATACCCTCTGTGTGGTATTGATTTACCTGATTCTTTCCTGCTTGTATGAAAGTTTCCTGGTGCCGCTGGCAGTAATTCTGTCCGTTCCTTTCGGATTGATGGGAAGCTTCCTGTTTGCCCGTGTGGCAGGGTTGGAGAACAACATCTATCTTCAGACCGGTGCCATCATGTTGATTGGTTTGCTGGCTAAAACAGCCATCTTGATTACAGAATATGCCATTGAACGCCGTCGTAAGGGTATGGGTATTATCTCTTCTGCTTATTCGGCAGCTCAGGCCCGTTTCCGCCCTATTATCATGACCGTCTTGTGTATGATTTTTGGTATGCTTCCGTTGATGTTCTCATCCGGTGCCGGAGCGAACGGAAACAGTTCATTGGCCACGGGTGTAGTAGGAGGTATGCTGATTGGTACGTTGGCCCTGCTCTTTGTGGTTCCGGTTTTCTTTGTGGTGTTCGAATACCTTCAGGAAAAATTGCGTGGCCCTATGCAGAAGGAACCCGACCAGCAGATTCTATATGAGAAGGAACAGACCTTGATTGAGAAAAGTGCCTTTAACACAGAAAAGTAAATGAATAATATGAATACATCAAAGATAATCGCATGTGGCGCAACGCTCTTGCTGAGCAGTTGCGGAATATATACCAGCTATGAACCGCAGACCTCGGTTCCCGAGAACTTGTACGGCGAAGAGGTCACAGTTTCCGATACGGCAAGTATCGGAAACATCCACTGGAGGGATTTCTTTACAGACCCTTATTTGCAGGAGCTGATTGAAAAGGGGCTGGCACAGAATACAGATGTGCAGACAGCCAGTCTGCGTGTGGAAGAAGCGAAGGCTTCTTTGCTTTCGGCCAAACTGGCTTTTCTTCCTTCCTTTGCTCTTTCTCCGCAAGGGGGTATCAATACGGTGGAAGGCAGCAAGGCTTCACACACCTATACGCTTCCGGTGACAGCCAGTTGGGAACTGGACATTTTCGGGAAACTACGTAATGCCAAGCGTCAGGCTAAATCTGCTTATCTGCAAAGTGAAGATTATAAGCAGGCAGTATACTCCAGCCTGATAGCCAATATTGCGAATACATATTACACGTTATTGATGCTCGATGAGCAACTGGAGATTTCCCGTCAAACGGCCGATACGTGGAAGGAAACCGTGGAGTCTACGCAGGCCCTGATGGATGCGGGACAGGCCGATGAGGCAGCCGTTTCACAGATGAGAGCTACTTATTATGAAGTAGAGAACTCGGTGATGGATTTGGAAGAACAGATTAACCAGGTGGAAAACAGTCTGTCTTTGCTGCTGGCAGAGACACCGCATAAGATTGCGAGAGGAAAACTTTTTGGTCAACAATTCACTTCACGTTTGTCTGTGGGAGTTCCACTTCAGATGCTTTCCAACCGTCCGGACGTGCGTATGGCCGAACGTGACCTGGAACAAGCGTTTTATGTGACCAATCAGGCTAATTCAGCCTTTTATCCGTCCATAACCTTAAGTGGAAGTGCCGGATGGACAAATTCAGTGGGTGGACTGATTACCAATCCGGGTAAGTTTGTTACCTCAGCACTGGCTTCTCTGACGCAGCCGCTGTTTAACAGAGGAACGTTGATTGCCCGCCGGCGCATTGCCAAGGCACAGCAGGAAGAGGCTCTTCTGGCTTTTGAGCAAAAGTTGCTGGATGCCGGTACGGAAGTGAACGAAGCGCTGGTGTCTTATCAGATAAGCAAAAGGAAAAAAGATAATTACGAAAATCAGGTGGCTGCCCTGGAAAAGGCCTTCACCAGTACGTTACTGCTGATGCAGCATGGCAACACGACCTATCTGGAAGTGCTGACTGCCCGGCAGACGTTGTTAAATGCCCAGCTCTCTCAAACCGCTAACTGTTTCAAGGAGATACAAAGCCTTATCAACTTGTATCAGGCGCTGGGTGGAGGACAGCATATTTAGTTCTCTTTTTTTAGTTTCTATTGTGTTTGCAGGCGAATGTTACTTGACTGCTTTTCCTCTTTTCTCTCTCATACTTATATTCATTTTTGTATTCATACCCTGAGAGGAAAACAGTCAAGTACATTTGTTCTTGTTTTTTATTGGTGCAATTTCTTATTCAAACATAATCTTACCGAAGAATTCCGGACAGTGGAAGCAGGGCTTCGGCAAGTCTATTTTGTTCCATGACAGGAAGTGCGGGGTGTGCTGCAAGTCGCCGCATTTGTAGAAATTGGCATGAGCAGTCATTCCTTTGAAACCTTTAAGCTGATGACGGAAGAATGCTTCCTTCGGGATGCAAAGGGCCAGCTGCCAGCCGCATTCTCCCATACGTTCTTCAAAAGGAGCTTTGTCGAGCGAGGTCCAGCGGTCTACTTTTCGGATGATTTCCACTGGTGCATGAGGTCTGTCGCCCGGTCTTCCACCGCCGATGAGCAAGGTTCCTCCACAGTTGCATTCAAAGTTGTAGTAGATATTTTCTTCCTGGTCTTCGGGAAGCTGGAAGAAGAATTCACAGCAGGAGTCTTCCCATACTCTGCCGTTATCTTCTGCTGCTACGGCACGTACGCTTTCTTCCTTGACGCGGTAGTTCAGCAAAATGGCATCTCCCGTGTGAGCGATGCGGAATTCCACTTCAGGACGGTAAGGATAGTCCTTCCAGTTTACACAATCGATAGCCTGAAATTCAATATGGTTTTCATCGAGCAATGCCGGAATGTCTTTTGCCGGGACAAGTGAATGTCCTGTAATTTCATGTACATGTAATTCTTTCATGGTGATTTCTTATTTAGTAATTGAATTAGATTTATTCTTGCTTGTTCAAGATTATTAAAGCTCCGATAACTCCCGGAATCCATCCGCACAGGGTGAGGATGAAGACAATCAGTACTGAGCCACAGCCTTTATCAATTACGGCAAGAGGCGGAAAAATAATGGAGAGAATAACTCTGATTAATGACATTTCTGTATCGTTTTTGGAAATTTGCAGGAAAGTTATTGAAAAGATTCGGAACTGGCAATAATTTGTGACAGATTCAGGAACTTTCTTTCAATATCATCTTATGTGAAGAACTATTTTGCAGGACTTTGGCTATCAATACAAAAAACGAGTGCATCGAAGCGGATACACTCGTTTTTTTATGATACCTCTGAAAGGTATTGTATACAGTAAACTTTACAACTTTCTGTCAAAAAGACCGAACATCCCCGGTCTGCAAAGGGGTTACACACTCATTAGCTGAGCATTACGTAACCCCAAATCATCGGGTCTCCCTTGAAGACCTTCTGAATGAAATTCTTCATCGTTTTCATGTTGTTACCCTTTCTTTTTAGTGAATAAAAAACTTTAATACCTTAAAATCTAAAACCTAATCCAAAAATACGTCGTCATCCCGACGAGGTAAAAACAATCTTTTTAAATCCTATAACAATCTTTTTTCCTGGTAACCGTTGAACTTTCGTTCTTGATTACGCTGCAAAGATAGGGCTTTTTCGAATAGAATATATGTTTTATAACATGAAATTTTGATTTTTCGGTGTTTTATTGATGTAAATCAAAAAAACGGCCTTAAACGGA
>ENA-USZI01001366-USZI01001366.1-human-gut-metagenome-genome-assembly--contig:-NODE-1366-length-16510-cov-5.410150_pt1 | contig 16510 bp, 15 predicted proteins | sample MGYA00250042_ERZ773532 | MGnify/ENA primary metagenome ERZ773532 (study PRJEB29103, sample SAMN06112036) | human gut metagenome | biome: human gut; feature: ankylosing spondylitis patient; material... | reverse complement strand
CAGCCGGGAACTGGGCCGGTGCGCCCTGGCAGATTTTCAAGGGGAGGAGTCCATCCCTGACACCAGCGGCCTGCGGTGCTATCGCCAATATCAAATCACCGGGGCCCGGGGCGTCGCCGCCGGGGGCTTCCAGAGCGTGCTGACCATCGGTCTGCCCGCCCTGCGCCGGTGGACAGAGCAGGGGCTTGCCCTGTCGGATGCGGCGGCCCTCACCCTGCTGGCCCTCATCGCCGGGACGGAGGACACCAACATGATCCACCGGGGCGGCCTGGCCCGGGCCCGGCAGTGCCGGGTGGAGGCGGAGGAGCTCTACCGCCGCGCCACGCCGGAAAACTTCCGCGCCCTTTTGAACGACTTAGACCGGCAATACATCCGGGAGCATCTCAGCCCCGGCGGCTGCGCCGACCTGCTGGCCCTGAGCCTGATGCTGTTCTTCCTAGAACAGAAGGAACTGCTGGCGTGATCGCAAGCTTGCACTTTTCCGCATTTCCATTATAATAAAAAATAATATACCAGCCCATATACCACGCTGGCGCTGATGCCGAAGACCAGCACCGGGCCGGCCACGGTGAACAGCTTGGCCGCCGTGCCCGCCACCAGACCCTCGGTCTTGAACTCCAATGCCGGGGAGACCATGGCGTTGGCAAAGCCGGTGATGGGCACCAGCGTCCCAGCCCCCGCCCGCTTGGCCAGCTTGTCAAACCAGCCCAGGCCGGTGAGCAGGGCCGCCGCCCCGATGAGGGTGACCGATACGGCCGTGCCCGCCATGTCCTGGTCCAGCCCCAGACGCCGGTAAAATCCCATCAGATACTGCCCCAGGGCGCAGATGGCCCCGCCCACCAAAAAGGCCCAGGTCATATCCCGGCCCAGGGGGGACTTTTTCGCTCGCTGCCTGACGAGGGCCGCATACTCTTCCTTTGTGATGTTCACCGCCGAAGCCTGCCTTTCATCATTTTCAACTAGTTTTCCACCGCAGGCGGCATTTATGTGGAAAATTTTCAGGAGGGTGCTTATGATCCTGTACGGCGCAGACGGCCTGACCCGACGGGACCAGGCCCACCGGCTGCTGACCCTGGCGGCGGCGGAGCACTGGGGCCTCTCCCCCCTGCCCGCCGCAGAGCGGGCCGAATTCGGAAAGCCCTTCTTCCCCGACCTGCCGGAGCGGCAGTTCAACCTGAGCCACAGCGGTCCCTATGCCCTGTGCGCCCTGGACAGCCGCCCCGTCGGGGTGGACATTCAGATCATCGGCCCCCACCGCCCCCGCATTCTCCAGCGGGTGTGCTCCCCGGCGGAGCGGAACTGGCTGGAGCGTCAGGGCGACCTGTGGACCGCCTTCGCCCAGCTTTGGGCCCTGAAAGAGAGCCGGGCCAAGTACACCGGCGCAGGGCTCACCTCCCCCATCGCCGAAATCAAGGTCCCCCTGCCCGCCCCCGGGGCGCTGGCGCTGGACGGGCTGTGCTTTCGCATCTACTCCGGCCCCGGCTGGCGAGCCGCCGTCTGCGGGGAGAGTCCACCGCCGGATATGATTTTGTGGAGAGCCCTTCAGGCCCCCCGGTTCCCTTAAAACTCCCCGGCCCCCATGCTAGAATGGTCTGGAAAAGCGCAGGGAGTTTAACTCCCCAGAAAGGGGTATCGAACATGAACGTATTACTGCTAAACGGCAGTCCCCGGCCCCACGGGAACACCGCCATCGCCCTGGACGAGATGGTCCGGGTGTTTCAGGCCGAGGGGGTGGAGACCGAAGTCGTCCAGGTGGGCCATCTGTCCGTGCGGGGCTGCATCGCCTGTAACCGGTGCGCCGAGACAGGCCGGTGCGTCTTTGACGACGTGGTCAACCAGCTGGCCCCCAAGCTTGAGCAGGCCGACGGCCTGGTGGTGGCAAGCCCCGTGTACTATGCCTCCGCCAACGCCACCCTCATCGCCGTGCTGGACCGTCTGTTCTACAGCACCCAGTTTGAAAAGACCATGAAGGTGGGGGCCAGCGTGGTATGCGCCCGCCGGGGCGGCTGCTCTGCCACCTTTGACCAGCTGAACAAGTTTTTCACCATCACCAACATGCCCATCGCCTCCAGCCAATATTGGAACTCCATCCACGGCCGTGCCCCCGGCGACGCCGACCGGGACGAGGAGGGCAAGCAGACCATGCGCACCCTGGCCCGGAACATGACCTTCCTCATGCGCAGCATCGCCCTGGGCAAGGAGAAATACGGTCTCCCCCAGCTTGAACCCCGGTGGGTCCCCACCTCGTCCGGTAAGTAAAACAAAAAACGCGCTGTCCCCCGGGAGCTTGGCCCTGGAGAGACAGCGCATTTCTTTTATGCATTGATAACGTGATCCAGCAGCACGGCGACGAAAAAAGCGATCTGCACAAACGCATAGGGCGAGACGACTTTATACTCCCGTTTTCTCCAGATCACCCCAAGGCTGATGATGGGGAAGAGGGCAAACGTGCCCAGGAGCAGTTCTGTCGGAAACCGGACTTCCATGGCTGCCAGCAGGCTCCACAGGCAGAAGACTGTTGCCGTGACCCAGAAGTATTGGAGATAGGCCAGGGGGTATTCTGCGTTCAGCTCCGGTTTTTTGAACCGCACCCCGGAGACGTATCCCAAAATCACTGCCCCAAGGGCGGTGCGGATGACCCCGGTGAAGAGGAAATCGCTGACGGCTGTGATCGTGAACGTGAAGAGCAGTATCACGCCCAGCATCTGATAGGTCCTGTCCCGAAATTCCTTTTTCATGGCCGCTCCTTTCCTGGTCTGTGCCTGTTCTTCTGTCTGTATTCTATCAGTTTTCCCGTTGGTTTCAAATTGTTTTTCTAAATTTAAACCTTTCTTAAAACTTTTTTGGCTTTTGCATAAAAAGGCAGACCCACGGGAATTTCCGCAGGTCTGCCTTTTATCTTGTCATTTTGTCCGCTTTCAGCCGCCCAGATAGGCCTTCTTCACGGCCTCGTCCTCCAGCAGCTCGGCTCCGGTGCCGGTGGCCACGATCTTGCCGGTCTCCAGCACGTAGCCCCGGTGGGCCACGGACAGGGCCATGTTGGCGTTCTGCTCCACCAGCAGGATGGTGGTGCCGTGCTGGTTCAGCTCCCGCACGATGTCAAAGATCTGCTCCACCAGGATGGGGGCCAGGCCCATGGAGGGCTCGTCCAGCATGAGCAGGCTGGGCTTGGACATCAGCGCCCGGCCCATGGCCAGCATCTGCTGCTCGCCGCCGGACAGGGTGCCGGCGATCTGGTTCTGCCGCTCCTTCAGGCGGGGGAAGCGCTGATACACGTCGGCGATACTCTCGTCATATTCGCTGGCGGGGCGGGTGAACGCGCCCATCTGCAAATTCTCCTCCACCGTCATCTGCAGGAAAATCTGCCGTCCCTCCGGGACCAGGGCCAGGCCCATGGGTACGATCTTGTGGGCGGGGATGCCCCCCAGGTCCTTGCCCATAAACTGGACGGAGCCGGTGCGGGAGGACAGCAGTCCTGCCACCGTTTTCAGAATGGTGGACTTGCCTGCGCCGTTGGCCCCGATGAGGGTGACCACTTCCCCCTCGTTGACCTCAAAGGAGACGCCCTTGATGGCATGGATGGCTCCGTAATAGACGTTGATGTCGTCTACCTTTAAGATAGTATTCATCCCTTGCTGCCCTCCTTCTTCTGGCTGCCCAGATAGGCCTCGATGACCTTGGGATTGGCCTGTATCTCCTCGGCGGTACCCTTGGCAATGATCTGGCCGAAGTTCAGCACACAGATGCCCTCGCAGATGCCCATGACCAGGTTCATGTCGTGCTCGATGAGCATGATGGCGATGTGGAAGGTGTCACGGATCTTGACGATGTTCTCCATCAGCTCCGCCGTCTCAGAGGGGTTCATGCCGGCGGCGGGCTCGTCCAGCAGCAGCAGGCTTGGGTTGGTGGCCAGGGCCCGGACGATCTCCAGGCGGCGCTGAGCGCCATAGGGCAGGGAGCCCGCCTCGTGGCCCGCCAGGTCCTGCATGTCGAAAATGGACAGCAGCTCCATGGCGCTCTCGTGGGCCAGCTTCTCCTGCTTCCAGAATTTCGGCAGGCGGAACATGCCGTCCCACATGGGATAGCGCACCTGGTTGTGCAGGCCGATCTTCACGTTGTCCTCCACGGACAGGTTGTTGAACAGGCGGATATTCTGGAAGGTACGGGCGATGCCCGCCCGGTTGGCCTGGGCGATAGACATGCCGTGGGTGTCCTTGCCGTTTAACAGGATGGTACCCCGGGTGGGCTGGTACACCTTGGTCAGCAGGTTAAACACGGTGGTCTTACCCGCGCCGTTGGGGCCGATGAGGCCGGCGATCTCCGTCTGGCCCACGGTGAGGTTGAACTCGTTCACGGCGGTCAGGCCGCCGAAGTCGATGCCCAGGTGCTGACACTCCAGCACCGGCATCTTGCCCAGGTCCCGCTCCGGCACGATGGAGTGGCTGGGCACGGGGACCATTTTTCCTTTTTCAAATTTCTTAGCCACGGTCACCCACTCCCTTCTCCGGGGCGGAGCGGACCAGCTTGCGCCGGAGCCCCGCGAAGAACTCCTTGGAATTTTCGTTGTTGGTGGCGATCATCACCAGGATAAGGACGATGGCGTACACCAGCATCCGGTATTTGTCCAGACCCAGGTTGCGCAGGAATTCCGGCAGTACCGTGAGAAAGGCCGCTGCGATGACCGAGCCCCGGATGTTGCCCAGTCCGCCCAGCACCACAAAGACCAGCACCAGGATGGAGGCGTTGAAGTCGAACTTCTTGGCGGCCACAGAGGAGTAGTTCATGGCGTAAAGCGCACCGGCGGCACCGGCCAGCACGGCGGAGGTGACAAAGGCCATCAGCTTATACTTGGTGGCGCTAATGCCCACGCTCTCGGCGGCGATGCGGTTGTCCCGCATGGCCATGATAGCCCGGCCGGCCCGGCTGTGGACCAGATTGAGCACCACAAACAGGGACACAAGCACCAGGACTGTACCAACCGTAAAGGTGGACAGCTTCACATTGGCCGTGGCCCCCATGGGGCCCTGAAGGATGGAGATGCCCCCTTCCCCCAGGTGCAGGGCGGCCTCGTTGGTGATGGAGAAGTGCAGCCCCTCGGCATCCACGCCCACATACAGGATATTAAAGATATTCTTGATGATCTCGCCAAAGGCCAGGGTGACGATGGCCAGATAGTCGCCCTGCAGACGCAGCACGGGCACGCCCACGACCACGCCGGCGACACCGGCGCACACTGCGCCCACCAGCATGGCCACTGCCAACCGGGCGATGCCGTTAGGGATGGCCTGCTGCAGGGACATGGCGGCCACGATGCCCGAGAAGGCACCCACGCTCATAAAGCCCGCGTGGCCCAAGGACAGTTCCCCGGAGAAGCCCACCACCAGGTTCAAGGACACGGCCATGGTGACATAGGCGCAGATGGGCACCAGCTGCCCGGCAATGGAGGGGGAGACCATCCCCGCCCCGTTCAGGACCTGGATGATGACGTAAAAGGCGATGACGATGCCGTAAGTGACGAATTTTCCCGCCAGCTTTCTCTTGGCGGATGCGGTCTGTTTCATCTCTGCCACCTCAAACTTTCTCTCGGACCACCTTGCCCAAAAGGCCGGTGGGCTTGACCAGCAGCACCACGATCAGCACCAGGAAAACCACGGCGTCAGAGATATTGGTGTTGAACGCCTTGGCAAAGATCTCGATGATGCCCAGCAGAATGCCGCCCAGCAGGGCCCCGGGGATGGAGCCGATGCCGCCGAACACGGCGGCGGTGAACGCCTTGATGCCGGGCAGAGAGCCGGTGGTGGGCATCAGATTGGGATAGCTGGAGCAGAACAGCACGCCGGCCACCGCCGCCAGGGCGGAGCCGATGGCAAAGGTCATGGAGATGGTGGTGTTCACGTCGATGCCCATCAGCTGGGCAGCGGACTTATCCTCAGAGCAGGCCCGCATGGCCTTGCCCATCTTGGTGTTGCCGGTGAACCAGGTCAGGCCCAGCATCACCACCACGCACACCACCACAGTGAGCAGGGCGGCATAGGTCACGGTGATCTGGCCCCCCAGCAGTTTGATGGAGCCGGTGCCCACCACAGAGGTGAAGGACTTTGGGTTAGAGGTCCACAGCAGCAGGGCGCTGTTCTGCAGGAAATAGCTCACGCCGATGGCGGTGATCAGCACGGCCAGAGACGGAGCCTGGCGCAGCGGCTTATAGGCCAGCCGCTCAATGACCACGCCCAGCACGGTGCACACCGCCATGGCCAACAGCGTTCCGGCCACGGCCCCCACCAGCAGAGAGCTGCTCATCTTGCTCATGGTGAAAAAGCAGATATAAGCGCCCACCATGATGATGTCGCCGTGGGCGAAGTTCAGCATCTTGGCAATGCCATAGACCATGGTATAGCCCAGGGCGATGATGGCATATACGCTGCCCAGGCTGATGCCGTTTATCAGGTTGTTGAGGATACTCAAACCACTCACCTCTCTCTTTTCTTGCCGGGGTGCGGCCCCGGGAACGGGTGCGGCCCATAGCGAAAACCTCGGCGGCAGATGCCGGTCCCGCCGACGTTTTCGCCATGGGAAAATGCGGCCAGGAGAGGGCCGCCAGTTGGGGCGGTCCTCTCCTGAGATGGATGAACTAAGGATGGCCGTTACTGGGTCACATACTTGCCGGACTCGACCTTGACCACCACGGGGTCCTTAGAGACCTCGCCGTTGGTCTGCCAGTGCATGCCGGAGCCGGTCAGGCCGTCCACGGCGAAGGAGCCGTCGGTAAACACCTTGGTCAGCTTCTCGCACACCTCCTGGGGGCCCATGTCGGCGGTGACACCGGCCTGCTGGCAGGCCTGATAGATGGCATAGATACAGTCATAGCCGTCAGCAGCGAACTGGTTGGGGATGCCGCCGGCCAGCGCCTGATACTCACTGACGAACTTCACGGTGCGCTCGTCCTCGCCCCAGGCATTGAAGGGGGTCATCAGCATCAGGCCCTCGGCCAGGCTGGCATCGAAGCCCTCCAGGTCCAGGATGCCGTCCATGCCGTCGCAGCCGAAGAAGGTGGGCTCATAGCCCATGGTCTTGGCCTGGTTCAGGATCAGGGAGGCGGGGGTGTAGTAGATGGGCATGAACACCAGGTCGGCGCCGGCCTTCTGGGCCTCGCCCAGCTGGACGGTAAAGTCGGCGTTGGTGTCGTCGGGGAAGGTGCTGGCGGAGACGACCTCCAGGCCGATCTCCTGGGCCTCCGCCTGGAAGGCGTTGAAGATGCCGGTGGAGTACGGATCGCCGTTGTTATAGATGGCGGCGACCTTGGTGCCCAGCTGGTGCTCCTTGATGTAGTCCGCCGCAGCCTTGCCCTGGTTGGGGTCGGTGAAGCAGGCCTGGAACACGTTGTCGCGGCCCTCAGTCACCTTGGTGGAGGAGGCGGAGGGGGTCAGCTGGAAGATGCGGTCGTTAAAGGTCTCGGCGGCCACGGCCACGCAGGGGGTGGTGGTGGTGGTGCCGTACAGCACCTGCATCCCCTTGCCCTTCAGGTTGTTATAGGCGTTGACGGCCTTCTCGGCATCGCCCTCGTCATCCTGAAAGTCCAGGGCAAACTGCAGGCCGCCCAGGGCGTTGATCTCATCCACGGCGACCTGAGCGCCCGTCTTGGTGGCGATGCCGTACACGGCGGCAGAGCCGGTCAGGGGGCCGATACCGCCGATCTTGATGACGCTGCTCTGATTGGCAGAGCCGTTGGAAGCGGAGCCGGCGTTAGAGGCGGCGCTGTTAGAACCGTTGCTGCCGCCGCACCCGGCCAACAGGCTGACGCTCAGGGCGCCGGCCAGAAGCATAGCAAGATACTTTTTCATTTTGATAACCTCCTAAGGACCCTATATAGAATAGGAATATCCACTCCGCCCGGCGGCCCGTTCCGCCGGGGGCCGTCCTGTCCGGCCCTGGATTTGTCGCTCATTATAGGTGCCAGAAAAACAAATGTCAATCGTAAAAGTACACAAGCTGTTTTTTCCCCAGTCTGTTCTCTCTGCAAAAATGCGACAGGAAAGTTGTCTCTTGTTGAAAAATTGTCGGTTATTTCACAAGTTTTCCTGCGTTTTTTCGCCATTTTTGCCCTTCCGCCCCCGTCCCGTCCAATTAGAATATAAACCATGTTACAATTCAGCGGTGTTTTATAAAAAGTTTCATGGCTTTTTTTGCCGCTCTCTCGATATTGTGTATTTTGACGGTGCTCTTTCCGCCTTTTTAGATGAAATTGTTGCGGCACACAGATTTTTCCCATTTGTTTCCTGCTTGACGTTGTTTTTTTATCGTCAAGGGTGTCATTTCCGTTGGAGCGGCAAGTCTCTGCAGCGGATGGCCTCCCCCGCATTCTAATCCGCAATGGGCCCCGGTCTGTTTCCTCCCTTATATTGCCGGCTCACCTCTCCCCGGCACTTCCCCCGCAGGGCCCCGAAAAGATTCACATATCCTTAACATATTGACCGATTGACAGGTGAAAATCTGCCGGGTATAATAAGTGACAGCTTGTCACAATGACAACCTGTCACATTGAGGAGAGAGACGATGCCAAGCAGTACCTTTTTCCGTCTGCCGGAGGAGAAGCGGCAGCGATTGCTGGATGCCGCCTGGGAGGAATTCTCCCGGGTCAGCTTTGCCGATGCGTCCATCAACCAGATCATCCACGCCGCCAACATCTCCCGGGGCAGCTTTTATCAGTACTTCACGGACAAGGAGGACCTGACCGCCTATATGCTGGGTGGGATGCGGCACTATTTTTCCAAGCTGATGTGGAACATCCTGGCCGAGGTGGAGGGCGACCTGTTCCAGGCGGTGGTCATCGCCTTCGAGCGATTTTTAGACCGCAGCGGCATCACCGACCCGGTCCTTGCCAAGCTCATCCACATCATCCAGCTAAACCCCGGTATGGACTTTCACCGCTTTATGTGCAGCGACCGGGAGGCCTCTGAGCAGGAGATATTCCAGCACGTCTCCAATCGGAACTACCGCAGCCAGGACCGGGAGTTTGTGGGAAATGTCTTTTTCCTGACCATCGCCCCCCTGGCCTCTGCCATGATGGAGACCCTGCGTGCCCCGGAGCAGTGGGAGCACCAGCGGGCGCTGCTGGAGCGGCGGCTGCAAATCATTCGCACGGGTGCTCTGGCCCCGGCGATTTCTGAATAACCGAATTCCAGATCGTGATCTAAGGAGGAATATGATGAAAGATCGTAGAACCATCGCCGCCATTCTGGCCGCCGCCCTCACCCTGACCATGTGCGGCGTGTCCGCCGTGGCGGCCGGGGAGGCGGGCAGCTCCGCCGCGCCGGACAGCTCTGCGGCCGTCCAGGCCGACCAGGCGGACAGCAGCGCCGCCGTGGGGGGCACCCCCGAGGATGCCTCCTCCGGGGATACCGCCGCCGACAGCAGCCAGACCGGCAAGGCCGGCGAGGACCAGGCCGCCCAGGATACCCAGGATTCCCAGACCGAGGAGCACCCAGAGCCGGAGATCATCCCCCCCGACGCAGTGGGCACCGTCTCCTTTGCCAACGTGAGCCGCCGCCTGCGGGAGAACAACCTGTCCGTCCTCTCTCTGGAGGAGAACATCAACGCCATCAAGGCCATCGACTACGAGAAGATGGGCGACGACATCCGCAAAAACCTGAACAGAATCGCCGATGCCCAGTGGTTCATGACCATCAGCGGCAATTCCTTTGCAGCCAAGAGCATGTCCAGCAGCTACGAATCCCTGAAGGACACCTTCGACGACATCCGGGACGGCAAGCTGCAGGAGGACAACGAGGCCGTGATCCGCCAGCTGGAGAACGCCCAGGACCAGGTGGCCATGGCGGGGGAATCCCTTTACATCGCCCTGACCGAGATGGAGCTCAACGGTCAGACCCTGTCCCGCTCCATCACCGCCCTGGACCGCACCATCAAAGAGCTGAACCTGCGCTATGACCTGGGCCAGATCTCCGCCCTGACCCTGGAGCAGACCAAGGCCGGCCGCACCAGCGCCCTCAGTGGCCAGGAGACCCTGACCATGAACATCTGCACCTATAAGACCCAGCTGGAGCAGATGATCGGCGCAGAGCTCACCGGCAAGATCAAGCTCCAGGGCCTGCCCCAGGTGACGGGTCAGCAGCTGGCCGCCATGGACCTGGACAAGGACCTGGCCGCCGCCAAAGAGGCCAGCTACACCCTCTTCGCCGCCCAGCGCACCCTGGACGATGCCCGGGACGACTTTAAGGACACCGCCGAGGCCAACATGTACAGCACGGGCAAGTATCAGTATGTGGCCGCCCAGCACCAGTGGCAGGCCGCCCAGTATACATACAACGCCGCCGTCCAGAGCTTTGAGACCAGCTTCCGCACCCTATATCTCCAGGTGAAGGACTATCAGCAGGTGCTCCAGGCCGCTAAAACCGCCCTGGCCACCGAACAGGACAACTTTGCCGCCGCCCAGAAGAAGCACGATCTGGGCAACCTGTCGGACAACGCCCTGGCCGATGCCAAGGACAAGGTGTCTGAGGCCCAGGACAAGGTGGATGGTGCCGCCATCGACCTGTTCTCCGCCTATAACAACTACCGCTGGGCCGTGGACCACGGCATTTTGAACTGAGACTCAGGAGGAACCAAACATTATGAATCAAAAACGCATTCTGTCCCTGGCCCTGGCCGCCGCCATGGCCCTGTCCCTCACCGCCTGCGGCAGCAAGAGCGACTCCTCCAGCAGCGCAGACGACACCCCCACCGGTGTGGCCGTCCAGGTCCAGCCCGTCACTGCAGACACCATCTCTACGGAGAACAAGGTCTCCGGCAAGGTCGTCTCTGACAACGAGAGCTCTGTCTTCGTGGCCAGCAGCGCCAAGTGCACCGCCGTGTATGTGGATGCCGGCGACATGGTCTCCGCCGGGCAGAAGCTGTGTACCCTGGACCTGGCCAGCACCATCTCCTCCTACAACGCCGCCAACATCAGCTACAACTCCGCCGTGCAGAGCTATCAGGACCAGAAGAACGTCTTTGACAGCCAGATCGCCCTGTACACCAAAAACGTCAACGATCTCAAGGCCCTGAAGGAGATCGGCGCCGCCTCTCAGACCGAGATCGACCAGGCCCAGCTGCAGCTGGAGTCCGCCCAGGCCACCAAAAACTCCACCCTGTCCCAGCTGGAGGCGGGGATGCAGAGCTATAAGTCCAACGTGGAGCAGCTGTCCACCGTGCTGGAGAACGTAGACGGAGCGGGCAACGTCATCGCCCCCATCTCCGGCACCCTGGTCACCCTGAATGCCGAGGAGAACGCCTTTGTCTCCCCCTCCATGCCCGTGGCCGTCATCGACGGGGTGGACCAGATGAAGATCAGCGTGTCCGTGTCCGAGGCCCTGGTGCCTAAGCTGACCATCGGCGACAGCGTGGATGTCACCGTCAGCGCCGCCAGCCAGACCTTTACCGGCACCATCCGCTCGGTGGAGCAGGCGGCCAACGCCCAGACCAAGCTGTACACCGTCACCGTGTCCGTGCCCAGCGACGTGTCCGGCCTGCTGTCCGGCATGTTCGCCGACGTGACCTTCCACACCGACACCGCCAGCGGGGCCATCGTGGTACCCACCGAGTCCATCCTCACCAGCGGCTCCACCCAGTATGTCTATGTGGTCCAGGACGACAACACCGCCAAGTACATCGAAGTGACCACCGGCCTCACCGGAAACGGTGTCACCGAGATCACCTCCGGCCTGTCCGCCGGGCAGCAGCTGGTCACCGTGGGCCAGTCCTATCTCAGCGACGGAGCCGCCGTTCGGGTGGTCTCCGGGGAGGACTAAGGCCAGATGAATATTGCAAAGGCGTGTATCAAGCATAAAGTGGCCACCCTGCTGGCCGTTATTATGGTGGTCATCTTCGGCGTGCTGTTCGGCACCCGGCTGCAGATGGCCCTGATGCCCAACATGGAGATGCCCATGGCCGTGGTCATGACCACCTATGTGGGCGCAAACCCCAGCGATATCGAGGAGCTGGTCACCTCGCCCCTGGAGTCGGCCATCATGTCCGTCTCCGGTGTGGACGAGATCACCTCCACCTCCGCCGAAAACGTGAGCACCATCCAGATCACCTATCTGGAGGGCACCGACCTGGACATCGCCGCCACCAAGCTGCGGGAGCAGTTTGACCGGGTAAGCCTGCCGGACGATGCCTCTGACCCCATCATCGTGAACATCAACATCAGCGAGCTGATGCCCACGGCCATGATCGCCCTGGTGGGCGACGACTTGTCCCAGCTGCAGGCCAAGGCCGAGGACGACATCGCCCCCGCCCTGGAGCGCATCGACGGCGTGGCCCAGGTGCAGGTGATGGGCGGCACCGAGCAGCACATCGCCGTGCGCATCGACCCGGCCAAGGCCGCCGGCTTCGGCCTGTCCAACTCCTATATCTCCCAGTTCCTGGCCGGGCAGAACCTGCTCTATCCCGGCGGCGACCTGCAAAACGGTACCCAAAAGCTCACCGTCTCCACCGATGCCAAGTTCCAGTCGGTGGACGACGTGGCCAACACCATCATCGCCCTGCCTGCCGGCGGCACCGTCCGCCTGTCCGAGGTGGCCTCTGTCGCCCTGGAGGACGAGGATTCCACCGCCATCGCCAAGGTGGGGGACACCGGCTGCGTGATGCTGCAGGTGTCCAAGCAGTCCGGGGCCAACGAGATGGCCGCCGCTCAGGCGGTGGAAAAGCGCCTGGAGGAGCTGAAGGCCGACGACCCCACCCTGCAATACACCATCCCCTACTCCGCCCGGGAGTATATCAGCCAGTCGGTAAACGCCGCCTTCAGCAACATCATCCAGGGCGTGGTGCTGGCCGCCATCGTGGTCTTCCTGTTCCTGCGCCGGGGCGGCCCCACCTTCACCATCTGCGTGTCCATGCCCGTGTGTATCCTGTCCGTGTTCGTACTGATGAACGTCTTTGACCTGACCCTGAACATGATGAGTCTGGGCGGCATCGCCATGGGCGTGGGCATGATCGTGGATAACTCCATCGTGGTACTGGAAAACATCAACCGCTTTGCCCTGGAGGGCCATGACCGGATGAGCGCCTGTGTGGACGGCACCAAGGAGGTCACCTCCTCCGTCATCGCCTCCACCCTGACCACCCTGGCCGTGTTTGTCCCCCTTGGGCTCTCCGGGGGCATCGCCGGCCAGATGTTCCGGGACTTCTGCCTGACCATCGCCTCCCTCATCGGGGCCTCCCTGCTCATCTCCCTGACCCTGGTGCCCCTGCTGTGCTACTTCACCCTCACCGATGAAAAGGTGGAAAAGCTGCGGGCCAGGGAGGCGGCCAGACGGGCCGCCGGGGTCAAGAAGAACCCCCTGTCCGGCTTCTTCTCCAAGCTGAACGCCGTCTATCTGCGGCTGCTGAACTTCTTCATCCGCCACCTGAAGATCGGGATGCTGGCCTCGGTAGGTCTGGTGGTGTTCTTTGCGGCCACCCTGGCCAGCACCAAGATGGTCATGATCCCCGACATGGACCAGGGCAGCGTGTCCGTGTCTATCAGTATGCCCACCGGCTCCTCCCTGGAGGAGTCCACTGCCATCGCCGACCGGGTCACCGCCATCGTCCAGCGGGAGGTGCCCGAGCTGGATGAGATGTATTACCTGGCCAGCAATGGTTCCTCTATGATGTCCGCGGGCAACTCGGTCACCATGGGCCTGAATCTGGTGGACAAGTCAGACCGCGACCGCTCCGCCTTTGACATTGTAGATGCCCTGCGCACGGCCCTTCAGGACATCGCCGGGTGTGAGATCACCGTGTCCGCCTCCTCCATGTCCATGGGCAGCACCAGCGGCGACGATATCGATGTGGAGATCCAGGGCGACGACTATGATACCCTGGAGATGATCTCCAACGACCTGGCCCAGCAGATCTCCGCCCTGCCCGATGCCATCAACGTGGAGAGCTCCCTGGCCGACAAGGTGGCCCAGGTACGGGTGACTATGAAGCGGGAGGCCGCCTCTCAGTATGGGCTCACCGCCGCCACTGTGGGCGCCGCCGTCCGTGCCGAGCTCACCGGTGCCACCGCCACCAAGGTGACCATCAACAACAAGGAGTATGACGTGATGGTCAAGGGCGACGGGGCCTCCTCCGTCAGCCTGGATGCTCTGCGCTCCATGCCCGTCCCCTCCGCCTACGGCGGCACCGTGCCCCTGTCCTCCGTGGCCGATGTCACGGTGGAGCAGGCCTCCCAGAGCATCACCCGCCACAACCAGACCCGTCAGGTGACCATCACCGGCGACACCATCAGCGGCGACAGCGCCGCCATCACCCAGGCCATCAACGAAATTCTGGACCAGTACACCCTGCCCCAGGGCTACACCGCCCAGACCGCCGGTGCCTATGAGGATATGATGGACAGCTTCGGCGACCTGGGGCTGGCCCTGGCCGTGGCCCTGCTGCTGGTCTACTTCGTGCTGGCCGTGCAGTTTGAGTCCTTCGCCATGCCCGTCATGGTCATGCTCATCCTGCCCGTGGCCTTCACCGGGGCCCTGTTCGCCCTGCCCCTCACCGGGCGGGACATGTCCATGATCGCCCTGGTGGCCATCATCATGCTGGCCGGTACGGTGGTCAACTCCTCCATCATCCTGGTGGAGTACATCAAGATCCGCCGGGGCATGGGCGAGGACCGCGAGACGGCCATTCTCCACGCCTGCCCCCTCCGTATCCGGCCCATTATGATGACCACTCTCACTACCGTCCTGGCCATGGTGCCCATGGCCCTGGGCCTGGGGGAGAGCAACGAGATGATGAGCGACATGGGCGTGACCATGATCTCCGGCATGGTGATCTCCACCATCGTCACTCTGGTCTTCACCCCCGTGTACTACTCCGTCATCGACAACCTGAGCCACCTGGGCCGTGGCCGGAAGAAAAAGCAGAAAAACAGCGCCCCCGCCGTCCAGGCGTAACGCCACACAAATACAAAGACAGCAAAAGACCGATGCACAGCCAAATAAACTGTGCATCGGTCTTGTTTTGCCTTATTCTCGTCAGATAGGCAGGTCCACGTCCACGTAATAGGTGTCCCCCTCGGTATAGACGCTGTCGCTGTCCCCCTCGTTGAACAGCTCCTGAAAGACCAGCTTGGCCTGGGTCACACCCTGGGGCACCTCAAACACCAGGCAGCCGGTGCGCTCCTCCCCCTTGACGAGGTCATACTCGTCGGGCAGCTGCTCCTGTCCCTGATACTCGATGGGACAGGTCCCGTCCTCCTCGCCGTCGCCCCACCGCAGGACAAAGTCCGCCCAGTTCATGGGCACCGCCTCGGAGAAGGTGCTGTCCAGGGTGAGATAGCACACCGCCAGGCGGTCGCCCTCCTGGGGCTGATAGTCCATCCAGCGCTCGGTGGTCTTTACTTGGTCCACGGTGAACTGGAACCAATAGGTCTCTACCTTGTCCCCCACCTGAAAGGTCGTCTGCTTCTCTTTTCCGCAGCCGGGCAGCAGCAGGACCGCCAACAGCAGAACAGCCAGAAATCTCTTTTTCATAAACGCCTCCGTTTTGCGTCAACAGGAAAAACAGAGCCCCGCCCAGGGGGCAGAGCTCTGTTAACAGGCATATGGAGAATGGGCCAAAAATCAGGCCAGAGCCTTCTTGGCGGTCTCGGTCAGCTGGACAAAAGCGGCCTTGTCGTTCACAGCCAGCTCGGCCAGCATCTTGCGGTTGATCATGATGCCGGACTTCTTCAGGCCGTTCATGAAGGTGGAATAGTTCATGCCGTTCAGCTTGCAGGCGGCATTGATCCGGGTGATCCACAGCTGACGGAAGTCACGCTTCTTCAGCTTGCGGCCGGTGTAGGCGTAAACGCCGGACTTCATCACAGCCTGGTTGGCCATCTTATAGTGCTTGGACTTGGAACCCCAGTAGCCCTTGGCCAGCTTCAGGATCTTGTTTCTTCTCTTGCGCGTCATCATCGCGCCCTTAACTCTTGCCATTGTTCGTTCCCTCCCTCTTCTTACTTATACAGGATCATGCGCTTGATGGCGGCCTCGTTGGTCTTGTCGGCATAGGTGGTGCCGCGCAGAGCCCGCTTCAGCTTGGTGGTCTTGCCGTGGCCATTGAGCAGGTGACGCTTCTTGGTCATGGCGCGCTTGACCTTGCCGCTCTTGGTGAGGGAAAAACGCTTCTTGGCGCCGCTGTGAGTCTTGATCTTGATCTTCGGCATAACAGAGAACTCCTTTACTTACTTTTTCGTATCTTTGGCAGGCTTGGGGGACAGGAAGATGGACATATGCCGTCCCTCCAGCTTGGGGCTCTTGTCCACAACAGCGATCTCGCCGCAATCCTCAGCAAACTTCATCAGCAGATCCTGGCCGATGTTGGTATGCGCCATCTCCCGGCCGCGGAAGCGGACCGTTACCTTGCAGCGGTTGCCCTCGGACAAAAACTTCTGGGCATTTCTCAGCTTCACATTGAAGTCGTTCACGTCAATGCTGGGGGACATCCGAACCTCTTTGATCTCCACCACGCGCTGATTCTGGCGGGCTTCCTT
>ENA-USZI01001364-USZI01001364.1-human-gut-metagenome-genome-assembly--contig:-NODE-1364-length-16521-cov-5.737898_pt1 | contig 16521 bp, 16 predicted proteins | sample MGYA00250042_ERZ773532 | MGnify/ENA primary metagenome ERZ773532 (study PRJEB29103, sample SAMN06112036) | human gut metagenome | biome: human gut; feature: ankylosing spondylitis patient; material... | reverse complement strand
CCCGATACAGATTCTCCGTTGAGAGGTCAGGACGATGATACCGGCTGTATGTGCCACAACCGGCAAACATCCATCCTTTTATGTTTACAAACGATACAATTTTTTATAAAAAACTCCTGGGTCTTATGCTTCCGATGATGCTGCAGAACCTAATGCTGGCACTGGTTGCCGTGGCAGATGCGTTTATGCTCGGAGGGATGGACCAGAATTACATGTCGGCAGTTTCACTTGCCACGCAGATTCAGTTTATTCAGAATATGCTTCTTTCTGCTGCAACCGGAGGACTGGCGATTCTCGGGGCACAGTACTGGGGCAGGGGCAATATCAAAACGCTGGATGATATTTTCTGTATGGCACTGCGGCTTTGTGGTCTGGTGTCGATTGCATTTTTCATTGCCTGTATCTGTTTTCCACAGTATCTGATGCTGTTTTTTACGGATGAACCGGTATTGATCGGTTATGGCGTGCAGTATCTGCGGATTGCCGGATTTTCTTATCTGCTTACAGGAATTTCCCAATGCTATCTGGTGGTTATGAAAATCAGCGAGCACGCATTGACAACGGCACTGATCAGTTCTGCTACGGTAGGGATCAATATTGCACTGAATGCCATTTTGATCTACGGAAAACTGGGCATTACCCCGATGGGTGTCCGGGGTGCAGCAACAGCGACATTAAGCGCAAGGATGATAGAACTGGCCTGTTGTATCCTGATTTCCAGCCGTCCGGGCTACATCCGTCCGTATCTGACCCGTCTGTTTCAAAGAAACCGGGAACTGGCACGGGATTTCCGGAAATGCGCAATGCCGATTCTCGGTGCGTCCCTGTTCTGGGGAGTCGGATTTACTTCGTATTCTTCTTTTATGGGACATCTGGGAGTAGACGCGGCCGCTGCCAATTCTGTGGCGGCGGTTGTCCGTGATATCATCTGCTGCCTGAGTGCCGGAATTTCCGGTGCGGCGGGGATTATGGTCGGAAATGAGCTTGGTGCCGGCAACCTAAAACGGGGGAAATTATATGGTACGCGGATGATGAAGATTTCCTTTGTGTGCGGAGTTGCCATGATGGTTCTCATGGGAATTTCGGCACCGTTTATTTTGCATTTTGTCAAACTGACACCGCAGGCAACCGTATATTTAAAGGGAATGTTTGTTGTGCTCTGCGTCTATATGATTGGCCGCTCCGTCAACGAAATTACTATCAATGGCGTGTTTGGTTCCGGCGGTGATACAATGTTTGATGTGTACAGCCTTGCCGTAACAATGTGGGGAATCGCGATTCCACTTGCTGCGCTTGGAACTTACCGGTTCCACTGGCCGGTGATTGTCGTATACGCGTGTACCTGTATTGATGAGGTTGGAAAAATTCCGTGGACGCTCTATCATTTTCGGAAATATAAGTGGGTGAAGGATCTGACGCATACGGGGATGGAGCAGAAAGAAAAATCATAAATTTATAAAAAATCAGCTGGTCGTATCCCTGCGGATCAGTACCGGTGTAATCTGTTTATGGATCGGTTTCGAAAGAGAAACCGGTCTTCTTTTTTTTCGTTCTTCCATCTGCTGCACCAGAAGTTCCATTGCGGTTTTGGCGATCAGGTCGATCTGCTGTCCGACCGTTGTGATAGGCAGAATTGCCTCGCTTGCAATCGGGGAATTGTCAAATCCGACCAGTTCATAACTGTCAGGAAAGCATCCGTATTTTTGGAAAATCAGGTTTAAAAACATATTTGCATAGGTATCATTGGCGAGGAAAATCCCCTTTTTTTTGCATGGATACTTCTCATCAATATCAGAGAAAATGTGCTTCATTTGTGCAAAAATGTCCTGATAAGAATCCCCTATTACATTTAAATTCAGTTCATAAGGAACGTGATATTCCTGACAGGTATCTTCAAAGGCACGGATACGGTCATAGGCAGGGATGGACTTTGGAACATCCGCATTAACGTGAATCAGTACATCGCATTTGTCCCGGATCAGAAGCGTTGCCGCCTGGAGCGCACCCATATAATTGTCGCTGGTTACGCCACAGATATGTTCGGCTTCGCGCTCAATGGCAATGACAGGGATCTGATAAGAAGCCAGTTTTTCGGAAGAAAGAGTGTGACTTAACACGATCAGACCCTCAATCTGGTATGCCATCAGTTCATCAATGTACTGTTCCTCCTCGGACGGTCCGTTGTCGCTGACGAATACGAGAAATTTATAATGAAAATCGCGGTAGCTGGAAAGAATCTGTGTAAGCATTTCCGAATAATAGTGCAGATAAAGGTTCGGAATAATGATTCCGATAAATTCACTCTTTCCATTGGCAAGAACCTTTGCAAGCTTATTCTTTTTGTAACCCAGAGTATCAAGAGCCTGTGAAATTTTCTCCTGATTTTCAAGCGTCAGGGAGTCCGGATGATTAAAATATCTGGAAATGGTTGTCTTTGAAAAATTCGTATATGCTGCAATATCTGCAAATGTTACCTGTTTCTTTCCCATCTGAAAGCTGTCTCCTTTATCTGTTTTATCCATAGTATAACAACCGGAAAGAAAAATAGCAATGAAAAAAACTGGTTACGTAATCGGTTACTTTAATAAATAAAAGTGTTGACACATCGCAAACTTTGTAGTACTATCAGAATATAAAGTAACCGGTTACTTTACCGGTTACATAAAAGCAGAACGAGTAATACGATGAAAAGGGAGGAGCAATCGCATGAAAAAACTGGCAAAACAAGTCGGCTCTGCGAAAAAACAAACCATGGGGAGTAAGCTGTCTTATATAAAGAAAAACTGGCAGCTGTATGTTTTTTTTCTGATGCCGGCACTGTTACTCACAATCATTTTCAAGTATCTTCCGATGGGAGGACTTCTGATTGCATTTGAGGATTACAATGTCATTAAAGGAGTTTTGGGAAGCCCGTGGGTGGGGCTGGAATATTTCCAGAGATTTTTATCATCACCGGATTTTATGAACTACCTGCTGAACACATTAAAGCTGAGTATCTTTGGTCTTCTCTGGAGTTTTCCGATACCAATTATTCTGGCGCTTTTACTGAACCGTATCCGCAAGGCGGGGATTAAGAAAAAAATCCAGCTGCTGATCTATGCACCGAATTTTATTTCCGTCATCGTGCTCTGTGGTATGGTGCGTATGTTTTTATCTCCGGTGGGACCGTTAAACCGTCTGCTGGGGATGAATACAAACTGGATGACCATGCCGTCCGCATTCCGTACCATTTATATTGCAAGCGGAATCTGGCAGGGAGCAGGCTGGGCATCCATCATGTATACTGCGGCATTATCCAATGCAAGCAAGGAACTGGAAGAGGCAGCCATTGTGGACGGTGCAAATCTTTTGCAGCAGATCTGGTATGTGGAACTTCCGGCAATCAAGGATATTATCGTGATCCAGTTTATTTTACAGGCTGGAAACATTATGAGCATCGGCTTTGAAAAGGCATATGCCCTGCAGACAGATATGAACTTACCGGCTTCTGAAATTTTATCAACCTATGTATACCGGATTGGTCTTTTGAATGGCGATTACGGTTATTCTACGGCAGTGGGACTGTTTAATTCGGTGATCAATGTGATCCTGCTTATATTTGTGAACTGGGTGGTAAAGAAATTAAACGATGGAGAAGGATTATAGGAGGAACGTGAAATGGAAACAGTTAGTAAAATGAAATATTCACGGACAGACCGGCTGGTGCTTGGAATCGGTTATGCCATTCTTGGACTGTTTGTTCTTTCAATTGTTGTTCCGCTGGTCTATGTTGTTCTGGCATCTTTTATGGACCCGACGGTATTGAATAATCAGGGACTGAGTTTTCACATCAAAGACTGGACACTGGATGCATACCGGCGTGTGCTGGAAAACGGAATGATCTGGCGCGGATTTTTAAATTCGTTTTTGTATTCACTGGCATTTGCGGCAATTTCCGTATTTGTCACATTGTTAGCAGCGTATCCGATGTCGAAAAAAGAATTTGTCGGAAGAAAATTTTTTAACGTGATTTTTCTGATCACCATGTTTTTCGGCGGTGGAATGATTCCGACGTTTATTTTGATCAATCAGCTTCATATGGTAAATACCGTGTGGGCAATTCTCATTCCGGGAGCATTTAATGTCTGGAATATGATTCTGGCAAGAACGTACTATCAGTCCATTCCAAAAGAACTGCGGGAGGCATCCGCAATTGACGGGGCAAATGAGATCCAGCATTTCTTCCAGATTATGATGCCGGTGTGCAAACCGATTATCGCGGTGCTGGCACTGTGGTCTTTTGTCGGTATGTGGAACAGTTATTTTGATGCGATGATTTACTTAAATGATGCAAACTTACAGCCACTGCAGCTGGTTCTGCGTTCCATTCTGGTACAGAATACACCGCAGCCGGGCATGATCGCGGATATTCAGAGTACCGCGGAGATGGCAAAAGTTGCCGAACAGTTAAAATACGCAACAATTGTAGTATCAAGTTTACCATTGCTTATTATGTATCCATTTTTCCAGAAATACTTTGACAAAGGTGTTATGGTTGGATCGGTAAAAGGTTAAGCAGAAAGGACAGGTACAGATATGTGGAAGAGAAAAATTAAAAAATGTCTGGCACTCGGACTGGCATTTGCTATGATGACCGGTGTGGCAGGATGCGGAAAAGAGCAGCATCTGGAGGCAGAGATCAATCCGGATATACCGGTTTCCGAAGTGCAGTTTCCACTGAAAGAACAGGCAGAATTATCATTTATCACAAGTGCTCCGGCAACCTCTACGCAGAATCCGAACGAGCGGATTATTTTTAAGAGACTCGAAAAACAGACGAATGTACATATTGACTGGACCTGTTTTGTGGCAGACCAGTTTTCCGATAAAAAGAATCTGGCACTGGCACAGTTTGGAAACCTTCCGGATGGTTTGTTTAATGCAGGAATGAGCGATTATGATCTGCTTCGTTATGCAAAGCAGGGAATTATTATTCCGCTGGAAAATCTGATTGACAAATATATGCCAAACCTTCAGGCGGTCTTTGAGAAATATCCGGAATACCGGACGATGTGTACCGCACCGGACGGACATATTTATTCATTTCCGTGGATTGAGCAGCTTGGCGCAGGGAAAGAAGCCATTCAGGCAATCGGGGATATTCCTTATATCAATAAAAAGTGGCTGGATTATCTGGGACTGGATATTCCAACGACAACCGATGAACTGGAACAGGTGCTGATTGCGTTCCGGGATCATGCGGATGATCTGAAAAAACAGTTTGATATCGAGGGAGATGTGATTCCGATGTCATTTATCATCAACAATGGCGATCAGGATCCGGCGATTCTCATCAACGGATTTGGCGAAGGATATGGAGATACGGGCGATCATTTTGCCGTAAAAGATGACGGAACCGTGATTTATACGACCGTGCAGGAAGGTTATAAAGAAGGCATCGAATGGCTGCATAAGCTGGTAACAGAGGATCTTGTAGATCCGGAGGCATTTACGCAGGAGTGGTCAACCTATGTGGCAAAAGGTAAAAATCACCGTTACGGTCTCTGCTTTACCTGGGATATTGCAAATATTGACAACAATACCGATTATGTGATGCTTCCGGCACTGACCGGTCCGGAGGGAGCCAGAAATATCACAAGACAGAATAACAGTGAAACAAGTGGATTTGACAGAGGCCGCTGCGTGCTTACATCCAGCTGCCGGAACACGGCACTGGCGGCAGCCTGGATTGATCAGATGTATGCGCCGCTTCAGTCCCCGCAGAATAACTGGGGAAGTTATGGGGAAAAGGATTCGTTTAATATTTTTGAACTGTCCACAAATAAAGATGGCGGTGAAATGTTGAAGCATCTGGATCTGGGTGACCAGTCACCGGTAGAGGTACGTGAGGCGCAGTCCGTCAACGGACCGCTTGCAGTTCTCAATGAGTATTATGATATGTATGTCACACAGCCGGCGGATGCCAAATGGCGTCTGGACAATATGCATGAAACATATCTGAAGGATATGAAAAGCAAGTATGTATATCCGAATGTGTTTATGAGTATTGACGATACCAATAAAGTATCCCAGTATGATACCGATATTAAAAAATATGCGGAGCAGAAAAAAGCAGACTGGATTTTAAATGGCGGAATCGACAAAGAGTGGGATTCCTATTTAAAGAAAATGGAGAAATACGGGCTTTCCGATTATCTGGCAATCAAACAGAAATATTTTGATCAGTATCAGGAGTCATTGAAAGAAGAAAAATAGGTACTGTTCACAGTAACGATAAATAAACAGGAGAATTTGCATGAGTGAGATGTTAAAAAAAGCAAGAGCATATGAGGCAGAAAAAGCAGCACAGACCGATCAAAATACCAGACCGTTGTTTCATATCTCGGCACCTGCCGGATGGATCAATGATCCGAACGGTTTTTCCATTTACGATGGAAAAATCCATCTGTTTTACCAGTATTACCCATATGCAAGGGAGTGGGGACCGATGCACTGGGGGCACAGTGTGACAACGGATATGATAAGCTGGGAACAGCTTCCGGCAGCACTTGCACCGGATCAGGACTATGACCGGATCGGATGTTTTTCCGGAAGTGCTATTGAAGCGGATAACAAACATGTGCTGGTCTATACTGGTGTCACAAAGATTACACTGCCGGACGGCAGGGAAGTGGAACGACAGAACCAGTGCATCGCATTCGGGGATGGCAGGGATTATGTAAAGTATGAAAACAACCCGGTTGTGACCGGGGAGATGCTGCCGGAAAACTGCAGCCGGATTGATTTCCGTGACCCGAAAATCTGGAAGGAAGAGGACACCTATTATCTGATTGTCGGAAGCAAGGATAACAGGCAGATCGGACAGGTCGTGCTCTGTTCCAGCAAAGATTTAAAAGAATGGAAATTTGAGACCGTTCTTGCGGCAAACAGTACCGGAAAAGTCGGAACGATGTGGGAATGTCCGGACTTTTTCCCACTGGGAGATAAACATGTACTGATCTGTTCCCCACAGAATATGAAAGCGGAAAAATATGAATTCCACAATGGAAATAATTCTGTTTATTTTCTTGGAAATTATGATAAAAATTCGCATATATTTGAAAAAGAAGAACCGCATACGATTGACTACGGACTGGACTTTTATGCACCTCAGACCACACTTCTCCCGGATGGGCGGCGTGTGATGATTGCATGGATGAAGTCATGGGATGCCTGTGTGGTGCCGGATACGCAGGACTGGCAGGGCATGATGACTCTTCCGCGGGAACTGGAAGTAAAAGACGGACAGATCTGGCAGCAGCCGGTACGGGAGCTTGCGCAGTATCATAAGAATCCGTGTCATTATGAACATGCAGAGATTGATGGTGAGACAGCACTTTCCGGCATTTGTGGACGGACGATGGATCTGACTGTTACAATGGATGAACAGGATTTTAACGTTTTTTCCATACAGCTTGTCGCAGATGAGGAATACGAGACCGCTTTTACTTATCATAAGGGAACAGGAATATTGGAGATTGACCGCACATACTGTGGTGTGACAAAAGATGTGGTCTGCGTGCGCAAAATTAAAATTGCAGATCCAAAAGGACTTAAAAAAATGCGGTTTATTCTGGACCGTCAGTCCATTGAGCTTTTTATCAATGACGGGCAGCAGGTGGCAACAACGGCGGTCTGTACCCCTTTGGAGGCAGAGGGAATCCGGTTTTTCAGCGATAAAAAGATGTATATTACGGTCGAAAAGTATGATATTGTATTATAAAAAGTAACAGGAGGAAGAGAACATGGACGTAGTGGCTTTGGGGGAACTGCTCATTGATTTTACCGAAAACGGAGTCAGCAGTCAGGGCAATCCGCTGTTTGAGGCAAATCCGGGAGGCGCACCGTGCAATGTGCTGGCAATGCTGTCGCGCTTAGGACACAGGACGGCTTTTATCGGAAAAGTAGGAAACGATTTTTTCGGAAAGCAGCTGGAAGATGCGATCACGGAAGTCGGGATTGATGCAGCCGGACTTTTAAAGGATGACAAGGTGCACACAACGCTGGCACTGGTACATACGTATCCGGATGGAGACCGGGATTTTTCCTTTTACCGCAATCCGGGCGCGGACATGATGCTGACGGAAGAAGAACTGCCGGAGGAAATAATCCGCGGAGCAAAAATCTTTCATTTTGGAACGTTGTCCATGACGCATCCGGGTGTCCGCGCAGCAACGAAAAAAGCGATCGCGGTCGCAAAAGAAGCAGGTGCGCTCATTTCCTTTGATCCGAATATCCGCAAACCGCTCTGGGACTCCATGGAAGATGCCAGGGAACAGGTGTTATATGGTCTGGGACAGTGTGATATTTTAAAAATATCGGATAATGAAATCCAGTGGCTGACGGGTAAAGAAGATTATACGGATGGAGTCTGCTGGATACGGGAACGCTATCCGGTTCCGCTTATTCTGGTTTCCATGGGAAAAGAGGGAAGCCGGGCGTATTATAAAGACAGAATTGTGGAGGCAAAGCCGTTTCTTCAGCCAAATACGATTGAAACGACCGGCGCGGGAGATACGTTCTGCGCATGTGTCCTGCATTATGTGCTGGAGCATGGACTGGAGGGGTTTGAAGAGAAAGATTTGAAAGAGATGCTTCGTTTTGCCAATGCGGCCGCTTCTCTGATTACGACGCGTAAAGGCGCGCTCCGTGTGATGCCGGAGAGGGAAGAAATTGAAAAAATGCTATAAGAAATGGGAGGGCAGTGCCCTCCCGTTTCTTACAAAGAAAATGGTTCTATCTTACATGTATGAATCCTGCTTTTGGTATCGTAATTGATTCCGACCAATAAAAGGTTTCCATGATACTCTTTCAGGCTTTCACAATATTGTTTTTGTTTAATCTGCGTGATTGCGCCCTGTGCACTATGATCCCATTTTAATTCGATAACAAGTGCTGGTTTATCCGGAAACTTCTTCCGTGGAAGAAATACCATATCCGCAAATCCCTTACCGCCGGCAAATTCCCTGTGTATCGTATAGAAATTGCGTGCGGCATAGAGTGCCAGTGAAACCGTATAACTTAACGCATTTTCATCATTATACTGGATATGTGATGTCTCAAAATGCGCCTGCTGAATCCCAAGTGCTACCTGTTCTGGTCTTCCCTGCCAGATTGCCTGCAGGGTGTCTGCTGAATTTTTCAGGGCTTTAGAGATTTCGCCCCAGTCGGATACGGAAACACTGTTAACGTATTCTTCACGCACTTCATTGTTTGGTATTTTTACGGTTTTGTTTTCGTAGTCATAGCTAAGATAGCCCAGATGGATTAAAAGAGTCAACACATCATCTTCGGTGCGGAAGGTTGTCATATCATTGGTAAAACTTCCGGTATTGACAGGAACGGATTCCCCGGCTATCATACTGAGAACATCATCTTTTAATCCTTCAAAATTCATATCGATATAAATCTGCAGGGCTTCAAATGTTTCTGTCTGGTTCCAGTAATTTCCAATTTTCCCAAAACGCATGCAGCTTACAACAGACCTCGGATTATAGATGGATGGTATTTTTTCAAAAGAGTATCCATTATACCATGCTTTTATTTCATCCAGATCCATATGATAATCTGTACAAAGGGCAGCGACTTCCAGTTCGGTAAAGCCAACATAGGATGCAAGAGGTCCCGGATTTATCATGGAAAATTCATCAAACATATTTAAAGCGGAATGGGTTCCGTATTTTTTGATCGGAAGAATTCCTGTCATATAAGCGAGTGCAATACAGGACTTATCTTTTAGCATATCCCTCAAAAAATCCAGATAGATTTCCTGGGCTTCTTTATCCTGTTTGTATTCCCGGAAAATACAGTCCCATTCATCAATGATTACGACAAAAGGACAGTTAGTTTCCTGATATACATCCTGCATGGATTCAATAAGATCTGTATCATCAAAATAATCAACATTCGGGTATTCCCGTTTTAAATCCCGCAGTACCAGCCGTTTCATGCGATCAAGCAGTTCATAGATGTTTTTCGTCCGGCTTAAAAATTCCTGCATATTTAAAAACAGGGTGTTGTATTTATTACGATAGGTGTCAAAATCCAGATTCCGGGCAATTTTATATGGGGAAAAGAGTTCTTTTGCATCACAGCCACGGCTGTAGTAGGCAGCAATCATGCTGGCGGTTATTGATTTCCCAAAACGGCGGGGACGGCTGATACATATATATTTCTGCAGAGTCTGTAAGACAGAATTTGTATAGGTCAATAATTCTGTCTTATCCACGTAGATATCAGAATGTGTAATTTCGTAAAATTTTTTTCCATCCTGGTTTAAATAATTTCCCATGCAGTACCCTCCTCTAATTACACGTTTGCCCGTGTAAATGTATCATATCACAGGAATGCCTGCAGACTCAACTATTTCCGCAGAAACAGCACACTTACATACTATTATGCGATTAAATATACAAAAATAACAGGATTATGTAAATTATAATCTGATATTCTCTTGGAAAATCTGGAAAATACCAGTATAATTTTCTTAAATGAAGATCGGAGAAGGAAATCATGATTAATCGGGAAGACATGCTCGAACTGACACGGCGCATGACTCCGGCGCGGTCACACATTGACCGGATCGCCGGTGCATATTATGATGCAGAAGGATATATAGATGGTACATTCAACACGCATTTTTTAAAACTTTCCACAGCAGAAAAAACGAAAAATCTGGAACTGGCGAAAGCAGTTTTACAGGCAGAGACCAACAAACAGCTGAAGGATTACCGGATTCCGGAAACCGCAAGAAAACCGGGAAGTATCTGGCAGCTTCTGGATGGAATCAAAGAGTCCGGGCTGCAGAACGATGCGTTTTTGGATCTGCTTTATGAAATGATCGGGGAACGTGTTGCACCGGGAAAAGTAAAGTTATTGTTTTTTGTTTCATGGAATGTATGATGTATCGATGAAAGGAACCGATAAGCAATGGCAGGAAGGTTCCGAGGAAGTATATAATTATCTGCTGTGTGCCGTGGGACCGCTTGAGGGAGAATATGAGCCGGGACTGCCAGAAGCAGGATTTTTATATCCGGCATTCCGGCAGAGAAGTACGGCATGTAATTATATAAATCTGTATGAAACAGCTGCTTATCAGAACCTGTGGAATCTGTTATGGAAATAGAAACTACATACGGAAACATTTTTGAAGTTCTTTATATTCACCGAGAACAAGCAATGTGGTACCAGACTGGAATACGGTATTTGGAGAAATTGCCATATTAATTTTGCTGTCTTCCCGGATGGCAACAATATTGATTCCGAATTTTTTCCGGATATCCAATTGACCGATTGTTTTGGAAATCCAGTTTTCCGGAACTTCCACTTCAAAAATTGCATGTGCCTCATCCACCTGAATATAATCACGTATGTGATCGGCAGTATACCGGATAGCAGCCCACTCTGCAATCTGTTTTTCCGGATAAACAACTTCGTCTGCACCGTTTCGCAGAAGAAATTTTTTCTGTACATCCCGTTCTGCACGCGATACAACCGTTTTTGCACCGAGTTCCTTGAGCAGGGAAGTAGTTTCAAGGGAATTCTGGAAATTTCCACCTATCGTTACCATACACACATCAAAATTACCAATGCCAAGGGATTTTAAGAAATCGGCATTGGTACTGTCACCGATTTGAGCATTGGTGACAAACGGAAGAACCTCATTGACACGTTCTTCGTTGTTGTCGACTGCCATCACTTCGTGACCGAGACTGTTCAGCTGTATGGCAACATGTCTTCCAAATCTTCCTAATCCAATTAATAATATATTTTTCATGGTATTTTCAACTCCTTTTTAACCAACTGTTATCTTTTCGAGCGGCAGTTTTACTCCGTTTTGTTTTACGGAAATTGCCGCATAAATTAAGGTAAGCCCACCGACTCTGCCGAAAAACATCAGAAGGATCAGAATCAGCTGGGATGGGATGCCGAGAGTTGGTGTAATTCCAAGTGTAAGTCCAACGGTTCCGATAGCGGATGCCGTTTCAAACAGGCAGTCCAGAAGCGGAAGGTGTTCGATGGAACTGATGGCAATCCCTCCAATAAAGAACAAAATGATATATAAAGCAACGATGGTGGCCGCATTTTTAATGGCATGACTGTCAAGCCGCCGACCGAAAATTTCAATGTCCTCTTTCTGGCGGAACGTGGCAACCATATTTAAAATAAGGACTGCAAAAGTTGTTGTTTTCATGCCGCCGGCAGTAGAGCCGGGAGATCCTCCGATCAGCATCAGCATAATCATAACAGATTTTGATGTCGGTGTCATTGCTGTAAGATCTGCGGTATTAAAACCGGCAGTTCTTGTTGTTACAGACTGAAACGTGGAGGCCAGCAGTCTGGTGCCGGTTGATGAACCCGTAAAATCTACAACAAAAAAGAATACGGCCGGAATTATAATAAGTAAAGCCGATGTCCAGAGAATGACTTTGCTCTGTACGCGATAACGTCTGATATGCCATTTATGGCTGCAGATATCGTCCCACGTCAGAAAGCCGATGCCACCAATTATGATCAAAAGCATAATTACGAGGTTGATCAGTGGGTTGGCAATGTATCTGCCCAGAGATACAAACGGCTGGCTGGAAGTTCCCAGAAGGTCAAAACCGGCATTGCAAAATGCAGATACAGAGTGAAAGGCTGCCATCCAGATGCCTTTGATGCCATAATCACGGAAGAAAACCGGAAGCATGGCAGTCATGCCAAGCAATTCAATAAACAATGTACCCTGTACGCTGAATTTGGTCAGGCGGACAATACCGCCGATTTTCGGTGCAGAAATTGCATCCTGCATCGTACTGCGCTGCATGAGCGAAATTTTCCGTCCGGATAAAATGGCAAAGGAAACAGCAACGGTGATGACACCCAGCCCGCCGGTCTGGATCAGCAGCAAAATAACTGCCTGTCCAAAAGAAGACCAGTAACTGCCGGTGTCCTGTACAACAAGCCCTGTGACACATACCGCTGAAACAGAGGTGAATAGTGCCTCATGAAAAGGAGTCTGTTGGGCTTTTACAAGGCCTTTGTGGACGGGGGCCGCTGGCAGCTGTATATCGACGGCGTGCTGAACACCCTGCGCATCACCGCCATGGCCCTGATCCTGGGCGTGATCCTGGGTATTTTGGTGGCCGTGGTCCGCACTGCCCACGACCAGCAGCGCCCCGGCCGCAAGAACCCTGTCCTGGGTCTGCTCAACACCGTCTGCCAAGTGTATACCACCATCATCCGGGGCACCCCCATGATGGTCCAGCTGCTGATCATGGGCTTTGTCATTTTCAGCAAGAGCCGGGAGTTCACCTTGGTGGGCACCCTGACCCTGGGCATCAACTCCGGGGCCTATGTCGCCGAGATCTTCCGGGGCGGTCTGATGAGCGTGGACTCCGGCCAGAACGAGGCCGGGCGTTCCCTAGGGCTGAACTATCTGGACACCATGCGCTTTATCGTGGTGCCCCAAGCCTTTAAGAACGTGCTGCCCGCCCTGGGCAACGAGTTCATCACCCTGTTCAAGGACACCGCCCTCATCAACATCATCGGCGGCAAAGAGCTGGTCTATGCGGCCAAGGCCGTGGGCAGCAAGACCTATGATGTGATGTATCCCTATCTCGGCATCGCCGTCATCTACCTGGTCATGGTGATGCTGCTCACCTGGCTCCAGGGCAAGCTGGAAAGGAGGCTGCGTCAAAGTGATCGACGTTAAACATCTGTCCAAGTCCTTCGGCGACCACCTGGTACTGGACGACATCTCCGAGCACATCGCCCCCGGCGAAAAGGTGGTGGTGCTGGGCCCCTCCGGCTCCGGCAAGTCCACCTTTCTCCGCTGCCTGAATCTGCTGGAGACCCCCACCAAGGGCACCATCACCTTCCAGGGCACCGAGATCACCGACCCCAAGGCGGACATCAACAAGATCCGCCAGCAGATGGGCATGGTGTTCCAGCACTTCAATCTGTTCCCCAACATGACCATCCGCAGGAACATCACCCTGGCCCCGGTGCGCACCGGCCTGATGGCCCAGGCCCAGGCCGACGACCTGGCCACCACCCTGCTGCGGCGGGTGGGGCTGGAAGAGAAGGCGGATGCCTATCCCAACCAGCTCTCCGGCGGCCAGAAACAGCGCATCGCCATCGTCCGGGCCCTGGCCATGCAGCCCAAGGTGATGCTGTTTGACGAGCCCACCTCCGCCCTGGACCCCGAGATGGTGGGCGAGGTGCTGGAGGTCATGAAGCAGCTGGCCGATGAGGGCATGACCATGGTGGTGGTCACCCACGAGATGGGCTTTGCCCGGGAGGTGGGCAGCCGGGTCCTGTTTATGGACGGCGGCCATATCCTGGAGCAGAACACCCCCAAGGAGTTCTTCGACCACCCCCAGAACGCCCGTACCCAGCTGTTTTTGTCCAAAGTGCTGTAACGTTTCCAAACGAAAAAACGTCCTGCCGCAAAGCCTTTTGGCCCCTGCGGCAGGACATTTTTGCTTTTCTTTTAATAGTTTTCCGCTCTCAGCTGGAAGTAGGACTGGGGATGGGCACAGACGGGGCAGACCTCGGGGGCCTGCTTGCCCACCACGATGTGGCCGCAGTTGCTGCACTGCCACACCATGTCTCCGTCCCGGGAGAAGACCAGGCCGTTCTCTACATTAGCAAGCAGCTTGCGATAGCGCTCCTCGTGCTCCTTCTCGATCTGGCCCACCTGCTGGAACAGGTCGGCAATGTGGTCAAAGCCCTCCTCCCGGGCCTCCTGGGCCATGTGAGCGTACATATCAGTCCACTCGTAGTTCTCCCCCTCGGCGGCGGACCTCAGGTTCTCCTCGGTGGAGCCGATGCCGCTGAGCAGCTTGAACCAAATTTTCGCGTGCTCCTTCTCGTTGGCAGCCGTCTCCTCAAACAGCTTGGCGATCTGGACATAGCCGTCCTTTCTGGCCTTAGAGGCAAAGTAGTCATACTTGGTGCGGGCCTGGGTCTCCCCAGCAAAGGCGGTGCGTAGGTTCTGCTCAGTCTTGCTCCCTTTCAATTCAGGCATCTTGTTTTCCTCCTTATTTCTACTAACAAGAATTATTCTTATCTATGGCCTTAGTATACGCCTATTATTCTGCCCTGTCAAGCGCTATCTCAGCAGAAATTTTCTCTGTCACCCAAACACCACGCCAACCGCCCAGGCGGAGGCCAGAAAGCCCGCCGCATCGGCGCACAGGGCGGCCGGAAGGGCATATCTTGTTCGGGTGATGCCTGCGGCACTGAAATAGACGGCGATGGTGTAAAACGTGGTCTCGGTGGAGCCCAGCATCACCGCCGCCATCCGCCCCAGGTCAGAGTCCGGGCCATAGGTGTTTATCAGGTCGGCCCCCACACCCAGGGCCGCCGAACCGCTGATGGGCCGCACCAGCATCAGGGGCAGCAGCTCCGGCGGCAGCCCCAGCCACCCCAGAACCGGGGACAGCCAGCTTGCCAGCGCCTCCAGCAGGCCGGATGCCCGGACCATGGACACCGCCGTGAGCAGGCAGATCAGGGCCGGGGCGATGCGGGTCAGCGTCTCCAGCCCCTGCCCCGCCCCCTGGACCAGGGCCCCGTATACATCCACCCGGCGGAGGGTCCCATACAGGGCCGTCCCCGCCAAAACACAGGGGACCAACAGCTGGGTCATCAGTGCCACGCCCTCACCTCCCCCGCCACAGCCGGGAGAGCAGCCTGCAGGCCCATATCCCCGCCGTTACCGACAGGGCGGAGGCCAGCCACACCGCCGGCAGAATGTCGAAGGGGCTCCGGCACCCCGCCGCCGCCCGCACTGCAGCCACCGTGGTGGGCAGCAGCTGGATGGATGCGGTGTTGCACACCACCAGCAGGCATAGCTCGTCGCTGGCTGTACCGGCGCACTTCCGGCTCATGCCCTTGGCGGCCTCGATCCCCAGCGGAGTGGCCGCGTTGCCCAGGCCCAGCAGATTGGCGGACACGTTGGCCGACAGGCTGTCCATCACCGCCCCGTCCTTCGACGCATCGGGGAACAGCCGTCCCAGCACCGGACGCAGCAGTCGGGACAGCCCGCCGGCCAGCCCGGACTGGCGCATGACCTCCATCACCCCCGTCCACAGGCACAGCATTCCGGCCATAGACAGACACAGCTCCACCGCGTCTCCGGCCCCCGTCACCGCCGCCGCCGCCACCGCCTCTCCCCGGCCCCCAGCTATTCCAAATAGTATGGATGCCGCCGTCATCCCAGTCCACAAAATCGACATAACCACGCTGTCTGCCCCCTTTTTTCCACTATATGCCGTATAATCCGGTGTTATACCAGAACATATGTTTTGTTTTATAAAATTTTCTTCATTCTTTCAATAAAATGTAATGAAAACAGTTGATAGTTTTCCCCTTTTTCGCTAAAATGTCAATGTTGACGAAATGACGACAACTCGCTTACATAGGTCACGAAAAGAGAAAGGATTTGGTGGTATGAAATCTACCGGTATCGTGCGTAAGGTGGACGAGCTGGGACGC
>ENA-USZI01001355-USZI01001355.1-human-gut-metagenome-genome-assembly--contig:-NODE-1355-length-16579-cov-417.406436_pt1 | contig 16579 bp, 8 predicted proteins | sample MGYA00250042_ERZ773532 | MGnify/ENA primary metagenome ERZ773532 (study PRJEB29103, sample SAMN06112036) | human gut metagenome | biome: human gut; feature: ankylosing spondylitis patient; material... | reverse complement strand
ATCATCGACTGCGACGAAATAGCGTAGTTGCCGTCCGAATCCTTGTTATCGTTGTAGAAGAGGAAGCCCATGATATGGTCGTTTACCGACACAGATGTGGCGCGTGTCACGTTGTAAAGGGTTTCGCCGTCCGAATCCTTCGGCGAGTCTGGATTGACGAAAACATGATAGTCGGCGAGGTTCACACCTTTCTCCTTCAGATACTTGTATGCGAATGTGCCTTTTCCGTTTTGGTATATATAACCCAAATTGTTGTCCTCACACATTACAGTGCCATGGTTGCTAATGTCAAAGAAGTCGAGGTCATCCTTAGTACCTGCCGGAAGTATTGCCGTCTTCCTGCCCGTCTCCATGTCGTAGATTGCCCATGCTCCGTGTATCTTGTCTGCTCCGCCTGCCTCTTCGTCGGTCTGCCAACCGCCGAAGTAAAGCAATTTTTTGCCATCGGGCGAGAACTTCTTGCCCACGCAGAACGGCGACTGCTGGTCGGAGAGTGTTGTGAAGTTGCCGTCGGGTCCCCAGAAACAAGCCTGGCGGTTCTTGTTCATAATCCATCCTGTCACGTATTGTCCGTCAGGCGATATAGCGTAAGGCATTGCTATTTTCTTGTTATCTTTCAACTGGCGGAATATCTTACCGTCCTTCCACACATAACCCGAGTAGTTGCTGCCTACAGCCACGTTACCAGTGATATAATGTCCGTCGGGCGATATGCCAGCTGCGCCACTGCTGTTTACTGCGTCGGACGGCATCTCAAGGCGATTCCAGCGGTCGTTGCTCCAATAGCCGGCGAGCTGTATCGACGCTCCGTTCTTCTTGAAGCTATTGTCGGTGTACACACCTACTACGATACCATCGTTAGAAACGCCATACGCCTGTGATGGCGACGAGGGGTTAAGCAGGTCTATCTCGCCGCTCTCAAGGTTCCAACGGAAGCCGTATGCTTCATTGCTGGCATCGTAGTACATACCACAAGCCCACTTACCATTAGGTGAAGCTGACATAATGTTATAGTCGGAGGGTGTGACCATCACGAATGGTGCGGTCTGTGCGAAAGCTGCGCCACTGAAGAGTAGCGATGCAAGTAATGCTTTTGTCTTCATTTATTGCTTATTATGGTTATATTCATAGTGAAAGGAGCGTACCAAGTTTAGAGGCACGCTCCCTTTGGTTTCAAAATAATAGTTTTTATCTCTTTACATTGTACTTGTAGAGGTTCTGCTTGCCGCCCTTCTCTATACATATTATATATATAGAAGCAGGAAGCTGTGCGAGGTTTACGCTACGTACGTTCTGCTTAGCATACACCTTTGCGCCAGCAGCTGAGTAAACGGACACGTTTGCAGCCTCGCTGAGCTGAACAAGATCATGTGCGAAAGTAGCCTTCACTGCACCGTCTACAGACACAGCGTCCACTCCGTCAGGGACCTCAATATCTGTAATCTTCACGGTGATGGAGTTAGAGTAAGCCTTGCCATATTTATAGCTTGTGATAACATAAAGCTCTACCTCATCGTCCATAATCTGCACCTTTGCAGTATTCACTGTCGGATCCTTTGTCTCTACGTCAGCCAAGCCTTTACCTACGAAAGCCAAGCTATTCTTTACGAAACCAAGTTCTTCAAGATTTTCAGGGTTCTTCCATTCAAGGTTGGCGTAGTATTCAACCATCGGATTCACAATAGAACCAACTCTCTTCACTTCACCACTTACAAACTTAAGATCGGTAACGGCAGGAAGCTCCTTTGCGAGAGCCACATTCACGTCCATCGGAGTTGTGCTGTAGTAGCCCACCCACTCTGAGTCGGCAGTAGGATTTGCTATCTCGCCGTTTGTTAAAGCGAACAACGGCTGAACGAAATAGGTGTACGTGCTATTCTTCAGTTCCTTGTCCTGATATGTGCACTGCTTGGTTGCAGGGTTCATAACGTCGGCAAGCTCGAGAGTGTCGAGAGCCACACAGTCGCGATATACAACAAACTTACAACCGTGTACGAGTCCTGCCTGCGGAGTGGTAAACTGGAGGTTGATGGTATTCTTGAGTGTCTTGTCGGGTGTTGCCGAGAGCAGCATCATTGATGTAGCGTCCTTCAATCCGCTGAAGTTGCGATAAGTATTGCGCACGGTAAGACCCCATTTGCTCCATTGCTTCTTAGTGGCATTATAAGAGTAGTCGCTGACATCCATAAGGTTCATATTTCCACCCACCGGAACATACTCGGTCTTCGTATCTGGTATTTCAGTACCTTTACTATCGTAGCGATACTTCATATGAAGCGTGAGCACGCCGTCGGTGTATGTCCATACCTCGCGCTGCTTTGGCTTCTTCACTTCACCCGACACGGTGTACTGATATTCTTCTATCTTATTGCCGTCGGCATCGTATTTCAGGTCGGCTTCAAACTCATAGTACTTTCCGGTAGAAGAATAATGAGTAGCTCTACCCTCTTCGTAGCTGTAAGTTATCTCCTGTGCAAGCTTCTTTGTCTGCTTGCTGTAAGACGTAACCTTAGCCAACGTACCATCGTCGTTGTACGTGTACTCGTTGATGCGCATTGATGTGGTGTCGGTAGCCAGTCTGCCCTGAGCATCGTAGGTATAGCTCTCGCAGTTGTATGTCTTATGGAAAGCGAAGTCGCCGTCATCATAGTCGCCCCACTGATACGAGTCCTTGTTTGTCATCTTGCCATCAGCATCAAAGACAGACTTAATGATGTTGGTCAACGAGAACTCGTCAGAATAGCCTTCGTCGGTATATTTACGACCAAAGGTTGAACTGCCTACCAGCTTGTTGTCGGTGTTGTAGTAATAATACTCGCGCTTCGAGTCAAGATCTTCGGGCACATCACCCATCTGACTACCAAGCGTAACCGACTTTACCAAGAAGCGATTCTGGGTTTCTACGTTCTGTGCAAAAGACTGTGTTGACGAGCCAAGCATCATCGCCAAGGCTGCAACCGAATAAAGTAAACGTCTTTCCATAATACTGTGTTTTTATTAATTATTAATTATTTCGTTGACAAGTTGACGAATTGATATGTCCACTTGTCTACTACGTGCAAAGATAATATTAATTTTTCAAAGCCAAGACTATTTATATCTATTTTCTACGAAATTGTTGCGTATATTTGCAAAAAACCGTACATTTGCAAGCAATAAGTGGTACGACACCTATAATATAATACTTTTACCACCCACTTTTTAAAAATAACGTAACTAACAAATAAATAATAAACAAAAATATATAACATGAGAAAAATCTTACTCAGTATCGCTTCCCTACTGATTTTCGCAGGAAGCATCAACGCCACAAACATTGGCTACTCGAAAGACGACATTGATAAATTGAACACATTCCGCCTCGGCAGCAGCCATAAGCAGGGCCAAGCAATACGCTTCAGCCACGCCAAGTTGCAAGCTCTTAAGGGCAAGACAATCGACTTTGCAGAGTTTGTAGTAGGCAGCAAGAATACGACAGACAACAAAATAAACGTATTCCTCGCCACCACACTCACCGGCACACCGATTGCCGAGGGTACACTGGAGGTAAAGAGATCACTCACAAAGGTAAAATGGACACTCGACAAGCCATACACTATCACTGGCGAAGAGGAGTGTCTGTACATCGGCTACACAGCCGAAATTGGCACAACATACAACCTTCTCATATCGGACAAATCGTACGACATCGAGGGCTGCAACTTTGCATACAACAATGGCGCATGGGTTGATACCTACGACATGAACCGTGGTAGCGCGCTCATCTTCGTTAATGCGGAGAATGCGGACGACTACACCGACGTAATCGTAGGTCGCAGCAAATTTGACGGATATTATAAAGCTGGCGAAGAATGTAAACTCACGCCATGCTTCATCAATGCCGGCACAACAGCAATCAACAGTTTCGATGCCATCATTAATGTAGATGGCAAGACAACCACAAAACACTTCGCCGACCTCAACATCGAGCCGAAGGACAACTATAGCTTTTCTATCACAGACTTAGACACAAGCAAAGAGGGCAAGCGAGACATCAACGTCACTATAGCCAACGTGAACGGAGCAGACAAAGAGGCTGACACTTCCGACAATAGCCTTACTGCGTCACTTTTCTTCTATCCGAAGAACATGGAACGCTCACTGCTGCTCGAATCATTCACAAGTCAGACCTGTTCACAATGCTTTAGAGGTCATCTGAATATCGCAGATGCCATCAAGACTTCAAAACAAGACATCATTGAAGTAGCCCACCACAGTGGCTACGACCCCGACATATTCACGATGCAAGAAGACATTAATTACCTGTTCTTCTACCCAGGAAGTGGAGGTACGTTCGCTCCTGCAGCTATGGTAAACCGCCACACTTACGCCAATGTTAGTTCATCACCAATCGTACAAGCGACATCTACAAACAATGTTCTCTCTACAATCTATAATGCAGCGACAACAAAGCCATACGTCTCGTTCAACCTCGAAACAAAATTGAACGAGAGCACACGCGAGCTGAAAGTTAAGGTGCAGATACTGGCACACACCGATGCGCCTTCAAAACAGTCTATCTTCAACCTCTTCCTCGTGCAGGACGGCATAATTGCATCACAAACAAATGCTGGAGAAAACTATACTCACAACCACACATTCCGCGGAACGGTGACGGGCAACGCATGGGGTCTGCTCGTGAATGACGTGAAGGCTGGACAGATGTTCACATGGGAGAAGACCATCACTATACCCAAGCAGATTCACTCAAGCTATTATACCGACGAGACTAAGAACAACATCAAGGCTGTGCTTGAGGACATGAGTGTAGTAGCCTATATGGGTTCGTTCGACCAGAACGACAACACCAAGCACACTATTTACAACTGCTGCAAGGCACGCCTCGGCGAATCGTACAAGCAGGGTGGTTTCAATGTAGCTACAGCCATCAACGAGCCCGAAGCAGAGCAGACCCTGAACATCTTCGTAAATAATGGTAAGGTGTGCGTAGAGGGCGACTACAGCCGTCTGTCAGTATATAACCTCGCAGGTGCGCAGGTGGAGAACGCCGCTCTTGCCAAGGGTGTGTACATCGTGAAAGTTGTAGCTGGTAGCAAGCAGACCACAAAGAAGATACTGGTTAGATAGACCGTATTACACATAATAAAACAAGGTGTATCATGCGCAAGTCATACATATATATAATAGGTGCATCTATGCTGCTCGCGCCCACCTCCATGTGGGCGCAAGCATCCCTGTCGCCGCGTACTGCCGTAGCGCTTTCAAACACAAACGAGCAGAAGGCGCACCACTCAAAGCTCAAAGCCCAGAACTCAAATCTCAAGACTCTATACGTAACCATCGACCCTGCACGCACATCGTGGCAGGCACTGGGGCTGACACCGGTTGCTCTGCACGCCAACACCGCAACGGTGCGCCTCTCAATCGATGCACTTCAGCAGTTGGCTAAGCAGGAGGGTGTAGAGTACATACAGCTGACATCGGGCGCAAGCCAGATGCTCAACCTCGCACGCCAGGAGGCTGGCACCGACCAGATACACAAGGGCACCTCGCTGCCGCAGGCTTACACCGGCGAGGGCGTAGTTGTTGGCGTGGTTGATGCAGGCTTCGACTACATGCACGCTGCGTTCCGTCGTCCAGACGACGGACAGTTGCGCATAAAACGTGTTTGGGAGCAAGGCACCCAAACGCTCGACGGTGCTACTGCACCAACGAAGTACGGCTACGGCATCGAACTGAACACACCAGAGCTGATTGAGAAGGCGCAGGGCGACAGCGACACCAACTCGCACGGCACGCACGTGGCAGCCATTGCTGCCGGCAGCGACGCATACAAGGAGGGGGCTTACGTGGGCAACGCGCCCGATGCGGACATCGTGCTCGTGGCACTCGACCTCAACGAGAGCACCAACGCCGACATCAGCAACGCCGTGCAGTACATCTTCGACTATGCCGACGAGGTGGGCAAGCCGTGCGTCGTGAACCTCAGTTTGGGCAATCAGGACGGACCGCACGACGGCACTTCGACGTTCGACACCATGACCGATGCCATGCAGGGACCTGGCCGTCTCATCGTGGGTGCAGCCGGCAACCACCGCACCGACGCGTTCCACATCGATCATACATTCGCCTCTACAGCTGACGCTCCGCTGCGCACATTCGCGAAATACAAAGTTGCGCCGTCCAACTCTGTCTCGGGCGGCACAATAGAGATATGGGGCGAGAAGGGCACCGACTTCACCGTAGACATCGCAGCCTTCAGCACGGTAAATAAGAAGGATGCAGTATCGACTACGGTCTACCCTGCCGAGGGACTGACGGAGACATCGTTCGGCAAGTACACCACGGGTACATGGAAGGTGGCATCGGAGGTTAGTCCGCTCAACGGCAAACCGCACGTGGTGCTCACATCCGCACTCACCGGCATCCGCAACAACTACGCCATAGCACTCACCATCACGCCGAAGACAGCGGGCAGAGTGAACATCTGGTCGGACAACACGTACCTCGCACTGGAGTCGCGCGACATGGAGGGTTTCTCAGCTCCCGACGCCGCTTCGTCTACGCTCTGCGAGATTGGCGGAACGGGCAAGCGCATCCTCACCGTCGGCTCGTACACCACGCGCAACGAGTACACCACGAACAGCGGACAACAGGCTACGCTGCAGGAGACCATAGGCGACCTCAGCTCGTTCTCGAGCTACGGACCAACAGTCGACGGACGCATGAAGCCGAACATCACTGCGCCTGGTTGCTTCATAATCTCGGCGGTGTCGAACAACGACGCATCTGGCAATCTGATGTACGCCGAATACAACGAGAACTTCGGTCGCTACAACCAATACGGCTACATGCAGGGCACATCGATGGCATCGCCGTTCGTGGCAGGCATCGTGGCTACATGGCTGCAGGCTTATCCGCAGCTCACGCCCGAACAGCTGCACGAGATTGTGCAGGCTACGGCTCGCAAGGACAACTTCACCGCTACGGCACCCGACAGCAACTGGGGATACGGCAAGATTAACGCGCTCGACGGACTGCGACAGTGCATCGAGAAGCAAACAGCGGGCTGCGAGCGTATCGACATGCCGTTCGATGGCACCATACGCATCGCCGACGGCAACATCCTCTTGGGCTTTGCACGCAACACGAAGGCTACGCTGAGCCTCACAAGCATGACGGGCAGCACGGTCTTCACTAAGGTTCTCGGCAACCGCTGTGCCGGTGAGATGCTATCCATCCCTATGCCGCAGTTGGCTAAGGGCGTGTATCTGCTCAGCGTAAAGACTACTTCTGCTACGAAGACCTTCAAGTTTGTATTGCAATAACCGCATACTTTGCCATCGTCACCCGAACGGAATCCAATCGGACGGCGGACGCAATCCAATCGGACAGCGGACGCAATCCGATCAGACAGCGGACGGTTGACGATGGCTTTTGTCTACATAAAAGTGTGGAATAGTTCTACATTTGTTCCACACTTTTCCACATTTCACCAAACCATACCAACGCGCCCAAACAACCGTTACGAATTGTTACTCAACCACTTATACAAAACAACACTTTTTCTGGCACACCGATTGCATTTTATTTAGTGAACGACGCAACGAACAACAGTTCGAAACAGAGTTTCACAGATAAACGCAATATTAACAATTTAAAATTTAAAGCATATGAAGAAGTTAGTTTTTGTAGCTCTCGCAGCTTTCGTAACGGTATCAGTAAGCAACGTATTTGCAGGTAGCTCTAAGGCAGAGCTTGGTTTGGGAATGCCGGTTGACACAACCGTTGTGGAGACTCCCGACACTCCGGTGGTAGACGACCAACAGACAGAAGCAATGTTCTCTGACTCTACCGACTCTGTCGACCCTGCCGCACAGCTCTTCTCAAGCGTAGTGCTCTCTGACTCTACCGACACTGACACTACAGGTACAGAAGCACCGGCTGTAGTGTAAAGAAGAGAAGAGAAGGTAATGATTTCAGACATAAAACAACACTAAATCCTTTTTTAGCCTGCATCGTTCTTGTGCGAACAAGAATGGTGCAGGCTTTTTTCGTAAAATAAAATAAGAGATTTTGCGTTATAATATATAAAAATAAAATATTACAGCACATATATGTTCAGCACCAGAATAAAAATACTTGTAGGATACGCCTTGCTCGCTGTCGTGTTGGTGTCAGCCACATGGATGGTTTACGACAACACACGTTCGTTATCTGCCGTCAACGAGGCATCGGAGCGGCTGATGGCTCGCCGCGACATTGTCGACTCGCTCGTGTTCACGATGCTCGAGACCGCCAATGCCGAACGCTCTGTACTGCTCGGCGATGCCGGCAAGTGGCAGCGTTTCGACGAGGCTCTTAACAGTTCGGCTGCCAACGCCATGAGGTTGCGCCCACTGCTTATGGACACGCTGAAGCAGCAACGCCTCGACTCGCTCATTACGCTGCTAAAGGCGAAACGCGAAAACACGCTGCTCGTTATGAAGGAACTGAACAACGACTGCCGCGATATCTACTACAACAACAAGTTAGAGGCACTGCATAGCGGACGCGACTCTATAGTTATCAGTCCGCAGACGAAGGAACGCCACGAACAACACGAGACGGTGTATGAGGTAGTGAAGACGAAGCGTGGCTTCTTCCGACGCTTAGGCGATGCCTTTCGCAAGCAGCACACCGACACCGTGAGCACCACCCGACTGACGCATCAGCCGTCTACCGCCACCATAAACCACCGTCTGAACATTGCCGACTCTGTGGCTAACGTACTCGCGGAGATACACAGCGAGCAACAACGCGCAAGCAATAGACAGCAGGATGCGATCAGCTCACGCAACAGGCAGTTGCAGCGAGTAAGCATTCAGCTGACGAAGCGCACATGGCTACTGATTGAGGATATACAGAGCGATGAGCACAACGCACTGCAGCGTGTTGTGGGCAAAGCGATGAGTTCGCGGCGTGCAATGATTGTGAGGATAGCGGTGTTGGGTCTGCTCGCCATCCTCTCGGCGGCGATACTCGTAGTGTACATCCTGCGCGACATAAAGCGCGAACGCCGCGACCGCCAGCGCATCATCGAGGCGAAAGCGGAAACGGAGCGCATCATGCAGCAGCGTGAGCGGCTGCTGCTCACCATAACGCATGACATTAAGGCTCCGGCTGCGTCTATAGCCGGCTTCATCGACTTGCTCAGCGAATACGTCGACCAACCGAAGGCGGTGGGATATCTGCAGAACATATCGGGCTCGGCAAAACATCTGCTGCAATTAGTGTCGGCACTGCTCGACTATCACAAGCTGGAGAGCGGCAAGGCGGAACGCCACGAGGTGAGCTTCGCACCGGCTGTGCTCATCAGCGAGTGTGTGGCGCAGATGCAGCCGCAGGCTATGGAAAAGAAGCTGAAGTTGGCAACTGATGTACCGGTGACGGAGTCGATGCTCTGCCGATCGGACGCATTCCGAATCAAACAGATTGTGAACAATCTTGTTGGCAACGCCATCAAATACACCGACAAGGGCGAGGTACGTGTCGGCGTGAGCATCGCAAACCGACAACTCAGCATCAGCGTGAAGGACACGGGATGCGGCATGAAGCCCGACGAACTGCAAACGGTGTTCAACGCTTTTACACGTCTGCCTGGCGCACAAGGCAAGGAGGGCGTGGGACTCGGACTGACCATCACGCGCGAGATTGTGACGCTGCTCGGAGGCGAAATAAACGTGCAGTCAGCAAAGGGTAAGGGCTCGACATTCACCGTGAGTCTGCCCGTGAAGATTGTCACCAATCAGGGGGTGCACCAACAAAGCAAGCAAACCAAGGGGGTGCACTTGTCTCCGCTCGGCTTCAGCCGCTTGCCAGAGCAAGAAGTGTACCAACAAAGCAAACAAACCAAGGGGGTGCACTTGTCTCAAGTGCACCAACAAAGCAAGCAACAATTACATCAACAAAGTCAACGTGACAGTTTGATTGGTGCACTTGAGACAAGTGCACCCCCTAAAGACAAATCTCAACACCCCACTCTATCCGTGGTGATAGTAGACGACGACCGCCTGCAGGGTCAGCTCCTCACGGAGATGCTGCAACGCATCGAGGGCATCAGCTTCAACACCACCACGACCATACACGCCAGCGAGGCAATAGCCATTGCCACGGACTCGGCTCCCAACATCGTGTTCACCGACATAGAGATGCCTGAGATGAACGGCAGCGAGATTATGCGACGCATACGCAATAACACCGAGGTTCAGCAACGATCATGCACTACGAAGTTCGTGGCGATGACAGCGCACGAGCAGAGCATTATGCCACAGCTACGCAGCGACGGCTTCGATGCCTGTCTGTTCAAGCCGTTCTCGGTGCAGACACTCGCCGCCACAATCTGCCAACTCACGGGCGTAGCAGTAAGAGTATCTGAGAATTCAAAACTCAAAACCGCAGGCGAAGCCGAGAATAATTCAAAACTCAAAACCGCAGGCGAAGCCGAGAATAATTCAAAACTCAAAACCGCAGGCGAAACCGAGAATAATTCAAAACTCAAAATTCAAAATTCTTGCTCTGGCAAGCGTCTCTACGAGCCGAGCGCAAAACTCCGAACCGCCCTTCTCCCCTTCACCGATGGTGACCCTGAAGCAGAGCGACAAATCATAGGCGACATACGCAAGTCGATAGAGGAATATTTAGAGATGATTGGCGACGGTTCAGACCCGGAGCGCATTGCGAAAGCGGTACACAAAGCGATGCCACTGCTCGAAATGCTCGAACCAGGCAAGAACGAATGGCTCGCGCCCCTCCAGGGGGTGCACCAAAAAAGCAAACAAACCAAGGGGGTGCACTTGTCTCAAGTGCACCAACAAAGCAATCAACAAGTACATCAACAAAGTCAACGTGACAGTTTAGTTGGTGCACTTGAGACAAGTGCACCCCCTAACAAACAACAAGTACACCAACAAGCTCAAAATGACAACTTGGTTGGTGCACTTGAGACAAGTGCACCCCCTAACGACCAAGAACGCGAAAGATTGACAAAACAACTGATAGAGAAACTCAAGAATATACTATGCAACATATACTGATTGTAGAAGACGACATTGCGTTCGGCACAATGCTACAGACATGGCTGCGCCGAAAGGGATTTGAAGTAGAGAAAGCGACATCGGTAGGTGCTGCCGTGAAACTGCTGACTGAAACCTTCGGCAAAGAGGTAGACCTTGTACTCTCCGACCTCCGTCTGCCCGACCACGACGGGCTTCGACTGCTCGCATGGATGCACGAACATGACATCAATGCGCCGTTTATCGTGATGACAAATTATGCGGAGGTGCAGAACGCAGTGCTCGCCATGAAGTCGGGTGCTGCCGACTATATCGCAAAGCCCGTACAGCCAGACATCCTGCTGCAGAAGATTAAGGATGCGATGGAGCAGAACGCTCAGCAAGCCTCCTCCACAATTCAAAACTCTACAACTCAAAATGCGCCAACGGCGCATAATTCAAAATTCAAAACTCAAAATTCTTGCTCTGGCAAGCGTCTCTACGAGCCGAGCGCAAAACTCACTGCTCCCCGCCACATAGAGGGAAAGAGCGAAGCCTCGCGCCAGCTATATAGCTACGTGGAGTTGGTGGCTCCCACACCTATGTCGGTGCTCATCCTCGGTGCATCGGGAACGGGTAAGGAGTACGTGGCTCACCGTATTCACGACCTCAGCGCACGCGCCGACAAACCTTTCTTCGCACTCGACTGTGGGGCGATACCACGCGACGTGGCTGCATCGGAGTTTTTCGGACACAAGAAGGGAGCCTTCACAGGTGCCGATACCGATAAACGGGGAGCCTTCGAGATGGCTAACGGCGGAACGCTATTCCTTGACGAGGTGGGCAACTTGAGCTACGAAGTGCAGGTGCAACTGCTGCGTGCGCTGCAGGAGCGTCGCATCCGCCCCGTTGGCGGAACGCAGGAGATACCTATCGACATACGACTGGTGTGCGCCACGAACGAGAACCTTGAGGAGGCAGTGGGCGAAGGACGGTTCCGCGAAGACCTCTACCACCGCATCAACGAGTTCACCATCTACATGCCAAAACTTTCGGAGCGTGGCAGCGACCTCTTCCTCTTTGCCGACCTCTTCATACACCATGCCAATGAGGAACTAAACCGAACGGTGGAGGGCTTCGACTCCGACGCAGCAGAACTGCTCGCCTCTCACTCATGGCCCGGCAACCTGCGCGAGCTGAACAACGTGGTGAAGCGTGCGGTGCTGCTCACACGCGGCAACAAGATAACCACCGCCGAGCTGACGCAGGCGATGGGACAGATTCGCACCGACAACGTCCTGCAACTGCACGACGAAGACACGGAACGTCAGCGCATCATCACCGCCCTGCAACAGACCAACGGCAACAAGGCAAAGGCTGCACGCATATTAGGCGTAGACCGCAAGACGATATATAACAAAATAGAGAAGTTAGGGATTTAAAGATATGACAGAGTAAAATGTTATTTAAAAAAATCTGCCATATCTATCAGCGCAACCGTAATTCTCAGATTACGAGCACAATAAAGGCTGACAGATTTGCTTTTTTAAAGCTAAATCTGTCAGCCTATATATCAGGAACAATTTATTCCTACTCTATCAGGAATGGTTTACTCCCACTCGATTGTTGATGGTGGTTTTGACGAAATATCGTAGCATACGCGGTTCACACCACGTACCTTGTTGATGATCTCGTTAGACACCTTAGCCATGAAGTCGTAAGGCAGGTGAGCCCAGTCGGCAGTCATAGCGTCGGTAGAGGTAACGGCACGGAGAGCAACGGGGTGCTCATATGTGCGCTCGTCGCCCATTACGCCTACAGAGCGTACTGTAGAGAGGAGCACTGTGCCTGCCTGCCAGATCTGGTCGTAGAGCGATACCTCAATCTCGCCGTCGTGCATGTCGGCAGGAACGCCGGCAGCAAGCACGCGACGTGCGTCCTCGCCAGAGAGCTTTGTCTTGTACTCGCGCAGACCGCGGATATAGATATCGTCGGCATCCTGAAGGATGCGTACCTTCTCGGGAGTGATGTCGCCAAGGATGCGCACAGCCAAGCCTGGGCCTGGGAACGGGTGGCGTGTGATGAGATGCTCGGGCATACCCATTGAGCGACCTACACGGCGAACCTCGTCCTTGAAGAGCCACTGCAACGGCTCGCAGAGCTTGAGGTTCATCTCCTTAGGCAGACCACCTACGTTATGGTGGCTCTTGATTACCTTGCCCGTGATGTTGAGCGACTCGATGCGGTCGGGGTAGATAGTGCCCTGCGCGAGCCACTTTGCACCTGTCTGCTTCTTAGCCTCAGCGTTGAACACCTCAACGAAGTCGCGACCGATAATCTTGCGCTTCTGCTCAGGGTCGGTAACGCCAGCAAGGTCGGAGAAGAACTTCTCGCTTGCGTCTACGCCGATAACGTTAAGACCGAGACACTTGTAGTCTTCCATAACGTCGCGGAACTCGTTCTTGCGGAGCATACCGTGGTCTACGAAGATACATGTGAGGTTGCTGCCGATAGCCTTGTTGAGGAGCACGGCTGCTACGCTCGAGTCGACACCGCCCGAGAGTCCGAGGATTACCTTGTCGTCGCCGAGCTGCGCCTTGAGTTCAGCTACTGTTGTCTCTACGAACGAGTCGGCACTCCAGTCCTGACGGCTTCCGCAGATGTCTACCACGAAGTTCTTCAGGAGCTGTGTGCCCTGCAGCGAGTGGAATACCTCTGGGTGGAACTGCACTGCCCACACCGGCTGCTTTGTAGAAGCGTAAGCGGCATACTTAACGTTGGCTGTAGAAGCGATGCACTTAAAGTCTTCGGGGATGGCGGTGATGGTGTCGCCGTGGCTCATCCACACCTGCGAGTTCTCAACGAAGCCCTTGAACAAGGGGTTCTCAGCGTCGAAGTGCTCGAGGTTGGCACGTCCGTACTCGCGAGAGTCGGCTGCCTCCACCTTGCCGCCGCCAGCATAAGAGATGTACTGTGCGCCGTAGCAGATGCCAAGCACTGGGATGCGTCCTACGAACTGACTAAGGTCTACCTTGAATGCCTCCTTGTCGTGTACCGAGAAGGGGCTTCCGCTGAGGATGACACCGATGACAGAGGGGTCGTCCTTCGGGAACTTGTTGTAGGGCATAATCTCGCAGAAGGTATCAAGCTCGCGCACACGGCGGCCGATGAGCTGCGTGGTCTGCGAACCGAAATCGAGAATAATTATCTTCTGTTGCATTACTTTGGTTGGTTTTATTGTTTGTATTTGATGTTTCTTATTCTTCTTATGGCGGCGTTTAAGCCGAGGGTAGGTGGCGTTTAAGCCGAACTAAGCCTCTTTAGGCCTTCCTAAGCCAATGGGAGACTTTTCTCTTTAGAGCTTTTTCAGCCTTGAGTATCCTCAAGCCCTCCCCGACGGGGAGGGTTGGGAGGGGCTTTTTACTTTTACCAGGAACTCCTCCGCTTGCGCCAGCGTATCGAGCTTACCGATGTCCATCAGTTGCAGGTCGTCCTTTGCGAAGCCTTCGATGCGGTGCGTGGCGCAAGTCTGCAGATAGAAGTCGATGATGCTGAAGCGGTCGGGGAACTGATTCATTAAAGGAATCATTCGTGGCGAAAGGGCGTGGATGCCAGCGAAGGCATACATGCGACACGCTTTAGGGTCGAGGTCGGGGTACGGACTCTTCACTTCGCCCGTGGCGATATTGGTCCAACCGACAAGGCGCATCGTGTCGTCGAAGAGCAGGTAGCGTTGCGTCTTCCGCTGACTAACGAGGAGCAAGGCATCGGGAACATCCACCGTAGCTCCTACTAAAGCATCGGGAGCATCCGCCGTTACATTTGCCAAACCGTCAGTCTTGAGCAATCCACCGGCACGCTGATAGAAGTGGCGCAGGTCTACATTGCTCAGGATGTCCACATTATGTATTAGTATCGGGGCATCGGGAGCGAAGAGTGGCGCGGCATGTTTTATGCCACCGCCCGTTTCGAGCAGTCCGGCAGATTCGTCGGAGATGCGTATGTCGAGCCCGAAGTTGTCGTTTTCTTTAAGATAGTCGATTATCTGCTGCGCAAAGTGGTGCACGTTGACAACAATGCGGTCAACGCCTGCCACTGATAGATTATGTATTACGCGCCTCAGGAGCGGCTCACCACCAACGCTCACCAACGCCTTTGGCATAGTGTCGGTGAGCGGTTTAAGGCGTGTGCCCAATCCTGCCGCGAATATCATTGCTTGCATCATAGATGTCGTTATAAATATGTTGCCTACAAAATTACTCAAAATCCGTCAAACAGCAAAAGGAATGTAGCATAAATCTACAGAAGTGTCTGCTCTATGCCTTGCTCTCTGTGACAGATGTGCACCTCTATTCCGAACTTCTCGTGCAGATGTTCTGCAAGGTGCTGTGCCGAGTAGACACTGCGGTGCTGTCCGCCGGTGCAACCGAAGGAGAACATGAGGTCGGTGAAGCCACGGTCGATGTAACGCTGCACGTGAGCATCGGCGAGTTTGTAGACACTGTCGAGGAAGGTGAGTATCTCTCCGTCGTCCTCGAGGAAGCGTATCACAGGCTCGTCGAGTCCGGTGAGTTTCTTGTACGGTTCATAGCGTCCGGGATTGTGCGTAGAGCGGCAGTCGAACACGTAGCCGCCGCCATTGCCCGACTCATCGGCTGGTATGCCCTTGCGGAACGAGAAACTGAACACGCGGACACGCAGCGGACCCTTGCCGTCGTACTTGGAGAACGTAGCGGGTCCGTCCTGCGGATGCGCCTCGTAGACGTTCTTGTCGGTGGTCTTGTATCCATCGGCACGCGATACTGCCGGCTCTTCGATGTGAGCGTAGCGTGGCATCTCGGTGAGTCGGCGCAGCATGTCCATCATGTACGGATAGGGGAACACCTGCTCACCTAATTTCAGCAGCGCACGGAGATTGTCCATAGCCGGCGGAATGGAGTCGAGGAAGTGCTTCTTGCGCTCGAAGTAGCCGCGGAAGCCGTATGCGCCGAGCACTTGCAGCGTGCGGAAGAGCACGAAAAGGCTCAAGCGGTTGACGAAGTGGCGCAGCGAGGGCACCTCGGTGTACTGCTTCAAAGCGTCGTAGTATTCGGCTACGAGCTCGCGGCGCAGCTTGTCGCTATAGCGTGCCGATGCCTGCCAGAGGAACGAGGCGAGGTCATAGTAGTACGGACCGCGTCGACCGCCCTGGAAGTCGATGAACTGCGGATTGCCGTCGGCATCGAGCATCACGTTGCGCGCCTGGAAGTCGCGGTAGAGGAACGAGTCGATATTCTCCGACGTGAGATCCTTAGCGAAGAGGCGGAAGTTTGCCTCGAGCTTCAGTTCGTGGAAGTCGAGCCCCGAAGGTTTCAGGAAACAATACTTGAAGTAGTTGAGGTCGAAGAGCACGCTGTCCTCGTCGAACTCAGGCTGCGGATAGCAGTTCTGCCAGTCGAGACCGCGTGCTCCGCGAATCTGTATGTTCGGCAACTGGCGTATTGTGGCTTTCAGCAGCTGCTTCTCGCGCTGGTTGTATCTGCCGCCTGCCTCGCGACCGCCACGTA
>ENA-USZI01001346-USZI01001346.1-human-gut-metagenome-genome-assembly--contig:-NODE-1346-length-16628-cov-9.992025_pt1 | contig 16628 bp, 19 predicted proteins | sample MGYA00250042_ERZ773532 | MGnify/ENA primary metagenome ERZ773532 (study PRJEB29103, sample SAMN06112036) | human gut metagenome | biome: human gut; feature: ankylosing spondylitis patient; material... | reverse complement strand
TGACGATAGGATTATATCGAACCCAATCCTAACTTCTTGCTAAAGAAGTATTTATTAAGCGACCATTCTGGGCGCACCAGCATAGATTTGTGTTGTTGCAACATTCTTATGAGTAAGCATTTTTGACACTGTGAAGATGTCCGTACCGGCTGCAATCTGTAGTGTAGCATACGTGTGCCTAAAGCAGTGGAATGTTATATGTTTTTGAATACCAGCTTTCTTTATCCATGCTTTAAGAGGATATCCAGTCATGCAACGTCGCAGTTCTTTGAACACTTTACCTGTGCCCGGTTCTCCACAAAGTGCGTATGCTTCATAACTGATAGGTAGTAGAGCTTCTGTCTGTGTTTTTTGCGTACGAAGACGAATGCAATGTCCCAGATCAGGGGCTGTGCATAAATTTTCCCACTTAAGATTCAATATATCACTGATGCGTAACCCGGTAAGACATGAGAAAAGGGATGCATTTCTTAATACAGGGATATCGCATGGGGTTGAAGCCAGAGTCTTTAATTCATCTTGTGTTAAAAACTCTTTATGAATATCCCTGCTTTCTATCTTTTCAAGAAAATCATTGGGATTTTCACGTAAATATTTATCTCTATACGCAAGTTTCAAAACTCCTCTGAATAATGAGAAATAACTGGCAGCTGAATTACGGGAAACCATTTTATCAGTATGCTTTAGTTGCCTTGCATGGAGAAGATAGTCTCGGAAGCGGTTACATAGGTCAACAGTTATTTCACCAAACATACATTTGCCATTGACAAATTTCTCAAAGTGCAGATAAACGATATGCCATTTATGATCTTTCTTACGACATACTTCTTTGAAATATGCCATAAAATCGGCTCTCATTTTGTGTCGATCCATAAATCCAAATTCTTCATTGATTACGGCCTCTTGCCGGGGCATCTGATAAGTTCGGCTTTAGCTAGGATTTCATTATTGTAATCTAGCTCAATTGCATTTTTGGGGGTTGCATAAATGTAAAATCCTAAATATTCACGTCTGCTCAGTTGCATTGTTTTAGGATTACGTACAGCAGGGTAGTAGTCCAAGTAAAGAGAGATTCGTCCGTTTCTTATGGGGCGTTGTCTTAATGTTACAGTAGTACATGTTTGTTGTCTCATAATATATAATGTATTAAAATTTATATTCAGGTTTAATTCTTATTGTAGTGATAGCAAAATAAACAAGTGTATTTCTGGTGATGTGGTTATCTTAAAGTTAACCACAGGATAACCAGTAAATAGTATTAAATCGAAGGTGGAGCAAGCAGATCATCAAGCTCTTTGCGCGATATCTTGATATATTTTCCATCCTGCACTTTACTAATATGATGCCATTTTACATAGTGATACAATTGGTCACGTGTGAGATTGTATTTTTCCATAGCTTCGGCTGTCGTATAATATTCTGGTTCAGCCTTAGCAAGACCTTTGGCGATATCTACATGCTTTTTGGAATAGAATACTTGTCGCTTGATTTTTTTCTTTGGAATAGCAAATCGGGAAACAAAAGAATATATAGCACTTGTTGTCATGCCAAACTTTTCAGTTAGATCTTCTACTGAATACCATTCCGTAATGTTGGAGTCCGGTGCTTTAGATGCAAAATATTTATCAAAATGCTTAGCACTCCAGTATGTTTTTCCTCTTTTGAAAACTTTGGGTATATTTTGTTCTTTCCCTACTTTAAATATCCACGATTCGTTTACTCCATATTTACTTGCAACTTCAGCGGTAGTATAAAAATCAGTAATAGGAGTGTGAGAGATTCTGTTTCGTTTTACATAAGGGGTAGAACTCATCATTGAGTCTATGTCAGACTTATGTATAATGGTAAGTCTTGTACTCAATTTTATTGCCTTCAGTTGTCCACTATAAATATAATTATATACTGCTCTTGATGTGATTCCTAGAAGTATTCCAACTTCTTTTATTGAAAGATATTCTTTTTGATTAATTACACTAAAGGTATGTTCTTGAGATACTGTTAGATTTTCTGATTCTGCCTTTTTAACAGTATTGACTCTCTGTCTCATTTTATACGCCCTATCATTACATGATTTTGAACAAAAGCGTGTAGATGTTTTCAAGGCATAAAATTCTTGTCCGCAGTATTCGCAGATTTTTCTAATTCTAATTTTGCTTGCTGCCATTTTACATTCATTTTTTTATGTTAAACACTATATTTATTACTCCAATTATGGACGCAAATAGTTGTATCATATTGAACTATATTGTACCATATTGAAATCTCTCTACTACCTTGCAAATCTCAAAATACCCAAATCAGCCCATGCGGTACAAAATCGACACAAAAAATGAATGAAAAACCATTAGAAACCATTATTATATGGTAGATGGCAAAAAGAAAAGGCGCTCTAAATGAACGCCTTACTAATTAAATATGATAGATGTTTATGGTTTGTAATACTACCTTATTTCCCGATGCAGAAGTGTTTAAATATATTCCCCAATACCTCATCGTTAGTGATTTCTCCACCAACAATTTCAGCCAGATGGAAAAGACATTCACGTAAATCCTGACTTACCAAATCACCAGAAAGTTGCATGGTCAGTCCATCTTGTACGCGATGAATCGCTTCCAGTGCACGACTTAGTGCTTCATAGTGACGAATGTTGCTGACTACCACATCATTTTGTGAAAGGTCGGGTAGGGCAGCGAAGTCCACCAACTGCTTCTGAAGTAGAGAAAGGCCCTCTTTCTGCTTGGCTGAAAGGGAAATGACACAAGCATCTTCAGGCAAATCAGGAAGAATAGCTTTCAGATCATCTATTGGCTTATGCATCGATGCCGTAGTATCGGTTACTGAACAAGATAAGCTTTCCTCTGTTAACGGAAGCAGATCCGTCTTGTTGAGTACAATTACCAGGTGCTTGCCTTGGCAGCGTGGTAGAATCTTTTCGGCCAATTGGTGGTATTGTTCTTTTGCACAGGTTGCATCGATAACCCATAGTACAATATTTGCCTGTTCCAGTTTCTGGAAACTTCGTTCAATACCTAAACTTTCGATGGTATCAGTCGTTTCACGGATACCGGCTGTATCGATGAAGCGGAAAGTGACACCACCTAAATTCATAGTGTCCTCGATAACATCACGTGTTGTACCGTGGATGTCGCTCACGATAGCACGCTCTTCATTCAGGAGAGCATTCAATAGGGTAGACTTTCCTGCATTGGTTTCTCCTACGATGGCAACCGGTACACCATTTTTCAGAGCATTACCGACACTAAATGTATCTACCAGATGGCTGATAACTTGTTCAATTTGTTGAGCTATTTCTTCCAGTTCTGAACGATCTGCAAATTCCAGTTCTTCGTGGTCGCTAAAGTCCAACTCCAACTCCATGAGTGAAGTCAGATGGAGCAGTTTCTCTCTTAAAGCAGATAATTCACGACTGAATCCTCCACGCATCTGATTCATTGCCATACGATGTGTAGCGGCAGAAGTCGAGGCAATCAGGTCTGCAACTGCTTCAGCCTGACTCAAGTCCATTTTACCATTCAAAAAGGCACGTTGAGTATATTCACCTGGTCCCGCAGCACGACATCCATTCTTAATAAGGAGCTGCATTACTTGTTGCAGAATATATGATGATCCATGACAAGATATTTCTACAGAATCTTCACCTGTATAAGAATGAGGAGCACGGAAAAGGCTTACCAATACTTCGTCTATTATCTCACCTGCAGGCGAAAGAATATGTCCGAATGTCAGGGTATATGGCTTACGTTCTGTCAGAGGTTTTCCCGATATTGGAGTAAAAATACGGTCGGTTATGGCTATAGCCTGGGCACCCGAAACACGGATCGTACCGATTGCTCCGCCTTGTGCGGTAGCAATGGCACAAATAGTATCTTCTGTTTGTTGTATATTCACGATGTCTTTTGCTTTTAAATCATACAAAGATACGGCTTTTCAGCTTATATCCGGAAAAGTTTGGGTGATAATTATTCTTGAGTGTAAAGTTCTCTGATAAGAAGGTCTACTACTTTTTCAAGGTAAACCCGGTCAGTTTCATCGAACGTAAAAAGCTGATCACTGTCGATATCCAATACTCCTTTTACTTCTCCATTCACTATGATCGGAACGACAATTTCCGAACGGGAAAGCGAACTACAGGCGATATGTCCTGGGAATTGATCTACATCGGGTACAACTTGTGTACGGGCTTCCGACCATGCCGTGCCGCATACTCCACGTCCTTTTTTAATACGATAACAGGCTATACTGCCCTGAAAAGGCCCCAAATGAAGCTCACCGTCATGTACCAGATAGAAACCTACCCAGAAAAAGCCGAAAGCTTCCTTTAAGGCCGCACTGGTATTCGCCAATACACTGACTTCGTTTCTTTCACCTTCTATAAGGGGTGTAAGTTGTGTAAGAAAAAATTGATATCGTTCTGCTTTGTTTAGTTTGCTATCTTGTTTAAAACTTGCTTCCATAAATATTCTAAATAGCTGTTGTTTTTTTGACAAAACAGGTTCCTCTGCAATAAACAGAGGAACCTGTATATATAAAAAAAGAAGAATTATAAATATCAGATTCGCTCAAGCACTGTCTTTATCAGGTCGTCTATTTTGTTTTTATATCCTGTATTGGCTTCTTTGGCTACGCGATTGGCTATAACCATGCAGACAGTGGTAGCTTTATGTCCTTGCAGACGTGCAAGCCCTGCAAGTGCTGAACTTTCCATTTCGAAGTTGGTTATGCGATGACCCTGATATTCGAAACTTTCAATCTTTTCATTCTGGTGAGGGTCGGCAAGTGGAATGCGGAGCTGTCTGCCTTGTGGACCGAAGAAACCTCCACAAGCTACTGTAACGCCGCGTACCATATCTGTTCCGGCAATACGCTCAACCAGTTCCTTGTTGGCATGGATAACGTAAGGAGCCGGTGCACAGAGGTTTCCGCTCCATCCCAAGTGATTTAAAAGGGCACGTTCCATCGGAAGGTCGCAAACTGCATTCCTTCCTTCGTAGAAGTTTAGCAGTCCGTCGAACCCTACAGAGATTTCAGAGCATATATAAGTTCCCACGGGAGTATAAGGTTGCAATCCTCCACAAGTACCGATACGTACGATTTCCAGTTGCCGGAAGTTGTCATTTTCTTCACGAGTCTGAAAGTTGATATTAGCCAATGCATCCAGTTCGTTCATAACAATATCTACGTTGTCGCATCCGATACCGGTAGAAGTGACTGTAATACGTTTCCCTTTATACGTTCCGGTTATGGTACGGAATTCACGGCTTTCTATCTCACATTCCTTTGTTTCGAAATGCGATGCTACAAGAGCTACTCGTCCGGGGTCTCCCACAAGGATAACTTTATCGGCCAGATGTTCCGGCTTTACGTGAAGATGAAATACCGAACCATCTTCATTTATAATCAGTTCTGAGGGTGGAAAGTACTTTTTCATAATATTCTTTTTTTATTTAGTTAGTTGAGTTTTTGCTATTATATGATAATGATTATTTACCTATCGGTTCATGTCCTGCAGGATTTGCGTCCGGGCGGGCGATACTGCTTCTCATATCTGTATCTGCCTGAATATTTTTCATCCGGTAATAATCCATGATTCCCAAATTGCCGGTACGGAAAGCTTCTGCCATAGCCTTTGGAACTTCGGCTTCAGCCTGTATTACATTGGCACGGGCTTCTTCTGCTTTTGCTTTCATTTCCTGTTCCAAAGCAACAGCCATTGCACGGCGTTCCTCAGCTTTGGCTTGTGCAATATTTTTATCAGCATTGGCCTGATCTATCTGTAAAGATGCTCCAATATTACGACCTATATCGATATCGGCAATATCAATAGATAAAATTTCGAATGCAGTCCCTGCATCCAGTCCTTTTCGTAGTACAAGTTTGGAAATAGAATCCGGATTTTCAAGTACCGATTTATGATTTTCCGATGAACCGATAGATGAAACAATACCTTCGCCTACGCGTGCCAGGACTGTATCCTCACCAGCTCCACCTACCAACTGGCGGATATTGGCACGTACAGTTACACGTGCTTTCGCAATAAGCTGGATACCATCTTTGGCAACGGCGGTGACAGGAGGCGTATCAATAACTTTCGGATTGACAGACATCTGTACGGCTTCAAACACATCACGTCCTGCAAGGTCGATACCGGTAGCCATCTGGAACGACAAATCGATATTGGCTTTTGATGCTGAAACCAGTGCATGAACTACCTTTTCCACATGACCGCCTGCCATATAATGAGCTTCCAGTTCATCGCGTGTAATAGTGCTTAAACCAGCCTTGTAGGCTTCAATCATTGCAGGTACGATAACATATGGCGGAACATTACGAATACGCATCAGAAAAAGCTGAACCAGCGAAATACGTACACCTGATACTTTGGCAGAAAGCCAAAGAAAGAAAGGCACGTAATGGAAGAAGACTGCCAGTAAGACAACTCCTCCAGCCGCTAAAATGAATGGAAGATAGTTAGGGTCAATCATAGGTAATTGATATTTTAAGGTTTAAAAAAATTACTGTTGTATGTAGCGTGTCACATATACAGTTCCATTATTTATACGAGTTACTTGTATGGGAGTACGCTCTTCGATAAATCCATCAGCTGATTGCACTTCGATGATATGGCCGTTTATCTCGGCATTTCCTATCAAGGTAAGGCGTGTCAATGACATGCCTGTATCACCAGCCTGAATATTGATTCCTTTCAGCGGTTCTGGTTTATAGTCGAGTGTCTGTTTGAGCGAAAGACGGTCTACTGTCTTGGAGCGCATGAACCAAATGGTTATACCGATTATTCCAACGGCTTCAACGGCAAGCGTAATAAATCCGACCTGTGTTCCTACGGAATGAAAAGCATAACAAATGGCATAAAGCAGACTGATTCCCGATGCTATTCCTGCAAGGGTAATGCCGGGGACTAGAAATACTTCCACAGCAAAAAGTAAAAGTCCCGCCAAAATAAGTGCAATAATAATCAGTGTTTCCATATCTGCTCGTATAAAAATGGTGTCTATTTTTTACTGTTTCAATGCTTTAAGCTCTGCATTGCGCACAGATAAAGTCAGTTGTTCCAGCTCATGTCGTAACTCGTTGGTACGTTTTTCTTTATCTAATATACCGGGAGCCATTTTTTCTTTTCCTGCTTTGTTCGATTGCTGATAGGCAGCACGAAGATTTGTCAATGATTCTTCCAATGATGCAAGATCTTTCTCTTTCTGCAAGAATGAAGCATACATCTGCCGTGCTTCTTTAGAACGAAAATCTGATAATGTATGATAAACAGCATTATCGTCTACGACAAAACGGAAGTCACTCTTTTTCTTTTCTGTACTTCTGCCATACAATACCTGAGCCAGATGTTGTCTGGCAATACGTACTTTATCGGGATCACTCCATGTCTTCTTTATTTCTTTTAGTGTAGCAGCATCAATAATAGCTTGCGGGTCAGCTGTTTCGTAGTCGTATACCTGTTTTGTCGAGTTAGGAACGAAAACATATACACAAACTTTTCCTTCTGGCTGATAACGATCAGAAGCAAACCACCCTAAATTGTTCAAGTCATCTAATGCATACATATAATCATTGTATGGAGAGTTAAACGGCATACCGATGTTATCCGGACGGAGATACGTATTGTCATCCGAATCATAACGGGTTACGAAGATATCGTATCCTCCCATACTTTCATCTCCTTCGGCTCCAAAATAAAGTGTGATACCATCTGATGCCATAAACGGATAATTTTGGTTATGTCCTGATTCGTCCAGACCGCTTAATGGCTTGGCATCTTCCCACTTGTCTATCAACTTGAAGCGTGAGTATAAACTCGTTTCTCCGTCTTCAGACGCTTGTGTAAAAATCATTTTATCACCCAGCTCATTTGTAAATGAAGTTCCTGAGCCATCTTCGGTAAGAGAAATGTTTCCCGACTCCTTACTTAATTTATATGCCGAAAGAAAATTATTTTTATCTACTACAAAGCTGTCAATTACAGCTACATTCTCAGTTCCTCTTAACATGCGTGCAGCCTGACGGCAACGGTCTAATTCTTTCTCTGCTGCAGAAGTATCACGCTTCTTTTTTTCCAGCCATTGGATATGCTCTTCAATATTTTCGGTCGCTTCATCAAAGCGATACATTACATAATATAGTTTTCCCAAATATAGATAAGCATTTATTACTTTGCGTGCAGCACTTTTTTCAAGGTAGGGTTGTGATTCCTGTAATTCACCGGTTTCATAGCAGCATGCTCCGTACCAGAAATTGTAATTTGCATTCGATGGAGCCTGTTTTACTAATTTCTGGAAAACGGGTTTGGCTTCGGCAAACTTGCCTTCTTCAAACCATTGTTTTGCCTGAGTGAGTGATTGGGCGAAAGTTCCTCCCATGCTGCATAAAGCGATAAGTGCTAGCGTATATTTCTTATTCATAATTTTTCGTGTTGTTTCGATGATGTTATTTTCAAAAATACAAAGTTTCTTTGAAATTTTGATTATTTCGGCATTCTAATTTTTCAAAATCTTTCGAGAATCGTTCTTTTGGTGTAATTTTACCCCGTTTTTAAGATTATCGGAAGAAATGGGAAAATTGACAGAAGAAGATAAATTGATGCGACGCATAGAAAAACGCTTTAACAAAGGTGTAGTGCAATATGGACTAATAGAAGATGGTGATAAGATACTGGTAGGGTTGTCGGGAGGAAAAGATTCACTTGCTTTACTGGAACTACTTGCCCGCCGTTCGCGTATTTACAAGCCTCGTTTTTCAGTCGTTGCTGCACATGTCGTGATGACGAATATAGCTTACGAATCGGACATGGATTACCTTCGTTCCTTTGCCGAAAATCTGGGAGTGCCGTTCGTACGCTACGAAACGTCTTTCGATCCTTCTACTGATACCCGCAAGTCGCCATGCTTCCTCTGTTCGTGGAATCGCCGTAAAGCTCTTTTTACAGTAGCAAAAGAACAGGGATGTAATAAGATAGCCTTGGGACACCACATGGATGATATACTGGAAACGTTGCTTATGAATATGGCATTTCAGGGAGCATTCAGTACGATGCCTCCGCGTCTGGTAATGCGAAAGTTTGATATGACCATTATCCGTCCGATGTGTCTGGTACATGAGGCCGATCTGATAGAAATGGCTCAGGCGAAAGGTTATCGTAAACAGATCAAAAATTGCCCGTACGAAAAAGATTCTCATCGCTCGGATATGAAAGAAGTGCTCCGTACGCTGGAGCGCATGAATCCTGAAGCTCGGTATAGTTTATGGGGAAGCATGAATAATATTCAGACTGATCTTCTTCCGGAAGAGGTTGATTTATAGCATCTTAATTGGATTTATCTTCCAAAGGCTAAATGATTATGATATGTCGTCAAAAAATTCAGCATATTTCTGAAAAAATATCATCATCTTTTTTTAAAAATTGTACAAAAAAACAAGTAAATATCTTGATGTTTTTTTGAGAAGATTCTTTATGATTCATCAATACCTGCTGATATCTACTTTTAAGGCGGAATTATACAGCTTTATAGAACATTTTATATTCGTTTTTTGTTTATTTTAGTATAACCATTTTTAATTGGAATATGGGGGATAATTCCCTATATCATGTGTTAGCTTTAATATCCAAGAACCATAAATATAATAAGATGAAAAGCAGCTTTATTTATTTACTATTTTTGGAAGAATCACATAATCCGCTAAGAATAAAAAGTTTATGCGGATCATCAAAAAACGAGGTAACGAGTTGGCAGCCGTTCTGGTTTCTACATACTTGCATCAATTGCGTTGATGTGCAACTCACTTTATGCAAAGGTACGATTTTTTACGGAACATGCAAAACACCTTTGATTTTTCTTTTCAGCAACCGTCAAAAACAAATTCCCGGTTTCATATCCGGTCACAAAGGTGGTACAGCCTCTTTACTATTAAGTTAAAAAAATCAGGCAGGATTGAAACATACTGTTACGGTCGTGTCTGCTGCGATTCAAGATAGCCCGTACTTTCCGACAGGAGGCAAGGTCAGGGGGCAAGATAACGTGTACAGCAGAAACGACCGATCCGATGGGAACAGTCAGAAAAGGATCACATACAGGAATTACAGCCTGATACCAGGCAGGGGACGACTTTGTGACAAAGTCCCAAAAGAGGTTCTTTTTTCCAGACGGCAAACTCCCTCACCTCAAAGAAACAGTCTATGGCTGGCGTACGAAATGTCCAGCCTTATGCGGACTTAACACCTGCAGCCTGCGCATGTGCGTAATAGAAAGGGAAATATAATCTTCATCCGCTTCCCCGCGTCTTGCCTACACCCTTGTATTCCCGGTTCAACCCCTGCTTGATCTCGCTCCTCTTGTACAAGACCTTGCCACCGAGAATGTAGTAAGGCAGCGTGCCGTTGCTCCGGTACTCGCCCAGTGTCCTGCGGCTGACTTTCAACATACACGCCACCTCCTTGTCGCACAGGTACACGTCTTCTTTTGGCGGAATCCCGCCATCTCTGGAGATGCCGTCAATCATCACCGACAGCCAGTCGATACGCTCCACGTCTTCCGGCAGGTGGTACGGTTGCCTATCTTGGTATAGGCGAGCGTGCCGTTATTCCGCAAGGTCTGCAAGGTGCGCTTGCTGATTTTCAGCTTCATGCAGATATCCTGGTGGTCGAGCCAGCCGCCCGTCCCCTTCACGCCTTTCAGATTCAAATGGGGAATTTCCTCCACCCTCTGTATGAACTGTTCGATCTTCATGGCAAATTCCTCGAACGCCTTCCTTTCAAAACATACGATTTCCATCACATTCCGATTTTATATTGATACTCCAAATTCATACCATCCGGAGAAATGGTCGCTTGTGGTGCCGGTATCACCATATCAGGCAGTTCCGCACCGTTCCCAATTGTTGCCCCGTTGCAAATAAAGGCAGGAAAAATCGTATTACAATGGACCTGTCCGCACATGTCATCTCCTGACATAATGTTTCATGCCGGATGATATGACTACATGTCAAAATCTTCATTCCGGAGGATGTAACGGGGGCAGATGATTTTTTCAGAAGGACACGACACCCCCGTTTCTTTGAGGCAAAGGTAGTCGTCCCCCACCGGAGCGCAAGGCCGGGCTCTTCGGGTCGGCGGGGAAAAAATCATCCTCACGCTTCGCGCTCCGGTATTTTTTCCTGCCGAGCCTTGATGTCGTTCCGGCGGGAGAGCGGCTGTAAGGCATACAAAGAAACAGGAGTGCCTGCACAACAGGCCGGATGTATAACCAATAAAATGAAAGAAATATGGCAGCTAAAGACGTGAAAGACTTCAACGAATGGTTCAACCGTTCATACGCGAGACTGAAGGAGAGAATCTCCATCTACCACGGGAAAACAGACGAGGACGTGTTCCACGACGCTTACCTGGCAGTCAGGAAGCAGGTGATGTTCTCAAGGGAAGGGATAGAAAACTGGGAATCCTATTTTTTCGGCTGTTACCGGAAAATGGTGCAGGCCGGAATGAGGGATAACAGCCGCTACTCCTGCCCCGGTGACGGGTATTTCATCACGCCGGGAGAAACGGATGACAGGGAAGAGACGGAGGAATGGGAAGAGATGCTTACCGGATGCGACATGCTGGTGAGGGACATCCAGAAGTTCCTCAGGCGGCATTTCTCCTACGAGGATTACAGAATGTTCATGCTGCGCTTCTACGAGACGGGCAGCTCGTTCCGTACCATCGCCAGGCACATGGGCGAGAAGACATCGGTGATAACCCGCCGGGCACAGGTCATGCTGGAATCCGTCCGCGCCAACCGGACGTTCACAGCCCGGAGGAGATTGATAGCCGCCAGAGACGCGGCATGATGATAACTCTATAATTAATAATAAACTAAAATTGGATCGTATGAAACTGACAGTTTACAACAAGAGCAACTCCCACCCGGCACTGACCTACAAGGGCAAGCGGGTGATCACGGTATGCCGCGACGGCAGCATGTACCTCAGCAGGATATTGAGCAACGAGCTCAGCCCCTTATAACAAACTAACCAACCAACATTACAACAAGCCAAACTGCCTTATAACTAACCATGCAGACAACCGTACAAGGGCTATCCGGCGGTGGCAGTGGCATACTGACCGGACAGACCTTTTTATGGAGGAACTGTCCGTCACAAAGGCAGCCTGTACGAATAGCATACCCCAATTCTGGAATAACATAATAAAATATGTCCCCCCGCCAGAGGGATTACAGCATCCATGAGCGCATCTTTCCGACCTTCCGGCAGTGGTACCTTCCATCACCTGATTTATCCGACAGACCAGGATTCCATACATTCGGTAACGGTCGGAAGCGACCGGTAACATGACCACCGTTCCACTATCGGAAAGCCGGTAACAACCGTTCCATTCCCATACTTGAAACCACTATTCCTTCCGCCCATTCTCATGTCTGCCCGTTCAACACCGGCAGAACATGGAAAGCGTCGCCATATACAAAGCATTCCAAGAAGCAATACGACGCATAATTGCCAACCTGCATCCAATCTGTTGTGATTTAATACAATGCATACTTTCTTTGCAAGTGACAAAAGGTCATGTAAACATACGATGACCACAGTATTAATTGTTCAAACATTAGTAAGGATGAAAAAAAAGCAAAATTTCAGTGACGAGGAACTGATGCAGGTGATGGGACTGGATCTGCCTTCATCAAAGTCTGGTACAGAAACACATGGGGAAACAGTTTCAGAAACAATGGCTCCCATTTTTGATGAGCCTGAAAGCATGGAACAACCTGCCCCCGTTCCGGAAACGGAACGCGGACAGCCGGAAGAGCCTTCTTCCATTACGGGGCAGACACCGGGGCCAACCGTCCGGCGCAGGACAAGCGGCAAACAACGCAAACTTTCGCTGGAGGAGTACCGGAACACCTTCATGCGGCCTTACAGGATTGAAGACCGCAAGCCGGTTTTCATCAGCCGGAAATTGCGTGACACGCTTGACCGTTTCGCCTGCAAGATCGGCGAGAACCGCATAAGCCTTTCGGTCTTATTGGAGAATATTGTCCGGCACCACGTCGAACTTTATACCGAAGATTTCGAGTTTTGGAAGAGGCTGTAAGCCTTTATTTCCATTCAATTAAAAGGCATTTTGACGGGATTTCTTTTTCGGGGGGCAAAATATAGAAACTAGCTACTCCCGAAGGCCGCCGAAGAGGTACATCCCGCCGGTCTGTAAAGTAAACAGAGTATGAATCGTATGCAAAAAATGTAACCGGATGATACAGAAGAATGATACCGACAGAAACAGGGGAAGACGCCCGGCAAAAGGGCTGTCCGAGAAACGCAAATACCGCATCACGGTAAATATGGCAACCGGGGAATACTATGCCCTGAAGTCGAAAGCCAGAAAGGCCGGTGTCTCGGCAAGCGAGATGGTGAGGCAGGCGGTGGACGGGTGCGTGGTAAGGGAGAGGCTCACCACCGAGCAGGCGGACTTCATCCGCAAGCTCTGCGGCATGGCGAACAACCTGAACCAGCTGGCCCGGGGGGCACACAGGGAGGGCGTAAGGCTGCATTCCGGACAATGCCGACACCTGCTGCTTTCGCTGGAAACCCTCATAGACCGTATCAGCCTATGATCGCGAAGATTGTAAAAGGCGCGGGAGCCAAAGGGATTGTGGATTACATCCTTGACAGGAAAAAAGGGGCCTCGCTTATCGACCACGACGGAGTTCTGGTCTCCGACAACGGCTCGATAGCACGCAGTTTCATCGCCCAGTCCCGGTTTAATCCGAAGGTGGGTAAGTTCATCGGGCATATCTCGCTCAGCTTTTCCGAGCAGGACCTGCCACACTTAACCGATGAGCTGATGGTGCGGATAAGCCGGGAATACATGATGAAAATGGGCATCTGCGATACGCAGTATATCATCGGAAGGCATCACGACAAGGAGCATCCGCACGTGCATATAGCCTTCAACCGTATCGACAATAACGGCAGGACTATCAGTGACAGGAACGACCGCTACCGCAGCGAACGCGTCTGCAAGGAGCTTACCCGCAAGTACGGGCTGTACTTCGAGGAGGGCAAGGAGCAGGTGAACACGAACCGACTGAAAGAACCAGACAGGACGAAATACGAACTGTTTTTTCTTCTTAAAACGAAAGTGGGAAGGTGCGGTGACTGGACACGCTTATCGCCAATCTGCGGAAACAAGGGATGGAAGTACGCTTCAAGTACAAGGGGTGGACGGACGGGATCCAGGGCGTGGTGTTCGGTAAGAACGGCTATTCCTTCAACGGCTCGAAGATTGACCGGCAGTTCAGTTACTCCAAGATAGCTGCAGCCTTGAACCGGAACAGTCTTCAGGAACGGCAGGCACAATCCTGCCGGCAAGGTATCAGCCCGGCTTCAGACGGTAGCGGGGAGCTCATCAGCAGTTTATTGGGACTGCTGGACCTCCCCCCCCCTTCATCCTGCACCGAGACTCCGGAGAAAGCCGCATTCCGCCGGCTGATGCAACGGAAGAAGAAAAAGAAGAAGAACAAGGGATTTAAAATTTAACAACAACCTAAAAAACAATCAAGATGAAAGAAAACACAGGAACCATCATCGCCATGCTGGAAGAACTGCTGACCATCAGCAAGAGCCGGCAGGCATCGCAAAGCGGCAGTACCAATGCCGCCAACATGGATATTGCTCCCTTCAAGACACTGATCGAGGAAGCTGGCCAGCGTACGGAGGCCGGACTGGCGAAGTTCGCCGGGAACATTACGGATTGCCTGAATGCAATCAACAACCGGATAGACGGGATTGCCCGAAGGGAACAGCCGGATTTCGGGAAAATCAGAGAACTGTTAGAGCAGGCCACCCAAAAGACGGACGAGGCAAGCATTCGGCACAATATTAACGAGACCCGGCACTCGTTTGCGCTTGAGAACAGATGGGACTGGGCGATTGTCATCGGTATCGTCCTTCTGATAGCCCTGTTAGCCTCGACGCTCTATTCCGAGAGGAGACAGGATTATGACCGCATCGACAACGACTTGAAGTACCGTTACATCAGGATGAAGGGCGAAGCATCGCCCGAAAGCATCGCCGGACTGGAAAATCTCTTCGAGCTCAACCAGGACAACGGGAAGATTAAACAGATACGCAAGGACGTGGAAACCTACGAGGAGGTACGTCTGAAAGAGCAGACTGCAAGGGAACAGGAGAATAGGGCTGACTCGATCGGAAACAAACCTTCAAAATCCCGATAAGGTTATGGCAAGCGTAAAGATCAAGTTCAGACCATCGACAACCGATGGTGGACAAGGAACATTATTCTACCGGGTGATACACAACCGCATAGCCCGTCAGCAAAAGACAGGCTACCGTCTTCACGCCGACGAATGGGACAGCAACTTGTCCGAAGTAGTGCTGCCATCGGCCGACGGGAACCGGAAAACTTACCTGTCGGAAATCAGGAACAGCGTGGCGGCAGATATACGAAGATTCCACAAGGTCATTGACACGCTGGAAGTCAGCGGACATGCCTACTCTGCGGATGACGTAATGGCCGGTTTTACGGCGGACGAGCCGGGAAACCTTCTATTCGGATTCATGGAGAGTGTCATCGCCCGTCTGAAAGCATTGGGCAAGGCACGAACCCGGGAAACATACACTACAACGCTGAGCAGCTTCAAACGTTTCAGGAAAGGTGGTGACCTGCTTTTGGACGACATGGATTCAGACATGATGGTGGCATACGAAGCCTATCTGAAAAGGAACGGTGTCAGCCCCAACACTTCCTCATTCTATATGCGTAACCTGCGTGCTGTCTATAACCGTGCAGTGGAAAAAGGACTGGTCGAGCAGAAATTTCCCTTTAAGCACGTTTATACGGGAGTGGAGAAGACCGCCAAACGGGCCATACCCCTTATGGCAGTCAGGAAAATCAAGGAGCTGGACCTCTCATCAAGCCCGGCATTGGATTTTGCCCGTAACATGTTCCTTTTTTCATTCTATACTCGTGGCATGTCATTCGTGGACATGGCCTACCTGCGCAAGAAGGACTTGAATAACGGTATTTTGTCCTATCGACGCCGCAAGACCGGACAGCAGCTTTTCATCAAATGGGAGAAATGCATGCAGGAGATAGCGGACAAGTACAATACGGAATACTCCACCTATCTGCTACCCGTCATCAGCCCTGAAAGCGGTGTGGAAGAAAGGAAACAGTACATCAATACGGCACACAACGTCAACCGCGCCCTGAAAGTCATCGGTAAACGGCTGGAGATACCCGTACCGCTTACAATGTACGTCGCGCGGCATGCCTGGGCGAGTATAGCCCGAAGCAAGAACGTTCCACTGTCAGTAATCAGCGAGGGCATGGGACATGACTCGGAAGCTACCACGCGCATCTATCTCGCTTCATTGGATACGGCGGCGGTTGACAAGGCGAACAGCCTGATCCTGAAATCCCTGTAACATGCAGGGTTGTTGAGCGAATACAAAGTCTCTTTGTAAGAGAAATTATATCTCTTTGTAAGAGAGGTGATTGTTGATGCAAAAATAAGAATTTTATAGCAATTAGCACATTTATTTGCTTAAAAAATGCAACTGACAGTCT
>ENA-USZI01001342-USZI01001342.1-human-gut-metagenome-genome-assembly--contig:-NODE-1342-length-16646-cov-21.547891_pt1 | contig 16646 bp, 11 predicted proteins | sample MGYA00250042_ERZ773532 | MGnify/ENA primary metagenome ERZ773532 (study PRJEB29103, sample SAMN06112036) | human gut metagenome | biome: human gut; feature: ankylosing spondylitis patient; material... | reverse complement strand
AATCGTTTTTCATAATGCGAAGTAAGCAATACTTTACGAGTATAAAAAATAATCCCCACTAAATTTCTACTGACCCACAATCTTCCGTCTATCATTTCCCAAAGTCTTCAGCATATGTTTCGGAAAAGATGTACAAATTATGTCATTTATTTGTACAAATTATTTTATCTTTCGTACAAACTTCCAAAAAGTTTGTACAAAGTTCTAGCAAAAATTCAGCATGTTTTTCATAAAACTTCAGCAATGGTTTTGGCAATGTTGCCCGGCAATCCGACAACACTGCCAACTATCCTGTTTTTCTGATGTATTTAACCTACTCCAGGTCCTGCAAGTCTTTCATTCCTTGCTCTATTTCATCTACCGAACGTTTATCTACATAGCGATAACATATATATCCTGCCATCATCCCCACAGACAGCATCAGGATATCGAAAACAACCATAAGCAGATTGCGGTAGTGGTGATGAATAAGGAAAACAGAGATAAAAAGTCCCAGTGTAAGGAAAGGAGTACACCAGATTTCTATGCGAAGCCCGCGCTTATAGGATAATACCCAACGGTGGAGTTCGAGTAAGGTACGGGTAGCCAGATTGAATTTATACAATACATGTATGTTCCATAGTGAATATAGAATGAGGAGTGGAAACACGATGTAGAACATCCAGAGAAGTTCTTGTCTGATAATTACTCGGGTAGCTGCTAGCGGAAACAGAAACAGCATGCCTGTAAGTACAAAAACGGCAATAACATTGGCCCCTATCAGACGGTCGCGAGCGCTCAGGGTACGTTTTTCTATCATTCTTTTTATCGCTTCATGATTGATGATTTCATTCTTCTTCAGTTGTTCACTAAGCAAGTTCCATTGATTTTTCAGTTCTTCAAGTTCCATAAAGCAGACATTTATTGGTTCGACATATTTTTCAGTTTTTCACGGATACGGTTCAGACGGACACCGACATTGTTTTTCGATATTCCCACTATCCGGGCTATTTCATCGTAGCTTCTTTCTTCCAGCCAAAGCAGGATAAGTGCCCGTTCCAGTGGATTGAGTGCGTGTATCAACCGGTAAAGCTCACGCAATTGCGACGATTTGTTTCCGTCGTCTTCGGCAAAAGCTTCGAAATTGACCGGTAAGGTTACAGCCTGAATCTGATGTTTTGATTTCCGCCGGTACGAAATGCATGTGTTCAGGCTGATGCGGTATATCCACGTGACTGGAGAGCTTTCGCCACGAAAACTGGGATAGGCGCGCCAAAGGTTCATTACTATTTCCTGATACAAGTCGTTCAATAGTTCATCGTCGGTTGCATACATGTAACAGACTTTATAAATGACTCGTTTGTGCGACTCAATCAGCAGGAGAAAGTCTTTTTCTTGTTGCAGGGTTTTATTCATACAACATCTGGTTTCTACATGTTTTTTACTTTATTTAGTCGCTCGTTCGGGAATATACTTACATAGATATCATTAAAAAATGCGTAAAGGAACAACAAAAGGCTGAATCCTGACACGAGGAAACAGCCTTTTTAAAGAAAAAGCGCCACCCGGAAACTTTTACCTTTCCGAAGCGGCGCTTAAGTAATATTTATTTTATCAAGAGGCAGGATTATTTATATTCGTCCCAGCTCTTGATAGCGATATCGTCGATAGTCATCGTGCAGAATGCATGGATAAAGGCACTTGCCAGACGTGCATTTGTTACCAGAGGAATATTCAGGTCGACTGCTGCACGGCGAATCTTATAACCGTTATCGAGTTCTCCGGCAGAAAGGTCACGCGGGATATTTACTACCATGTCGATCTCTTTCTTATGCAGCATTTCCAATGCCTGCGGATGTCCTTCTTCGCTCGGCCAGTATACGCGGGTATTCTCTATTCCGTTTTCGGCAAGGAATTTTGATGTTCCGCCTGTTGCAAAGATATTGTAACCTTTTGCCTTCAGCTCCTGAGCAGCTTTCAGCATTTCTACTTTCTGCTTTGGTGTACCGGTTGACATCAGGATATTCTTTTCCGGAATGCGGTAACCTACTGAAAGCATTGATTTCAGTACAGCACACGAAGTATCTTCACCGATACATCCTACTTCTCCGGTTGAAGCCATGTCGACTCCCAATACAGGGTCTGCTTTCTGCAAACGGTTGAATGAGAACTGACTTGCCTTGATTCCAACGTAATCGAGTTCGAACAAGTTCTTTTCTGGTTTTTCTACCGGCAAGCCAAGCATAACCTTTGTTGCAAGTTCAATGAAGTTTATCTTCAATACCTTGCTCACAAACGGGAACGAACGGCTGGCACGCAGGTTACATTCGATTACCTTGATATCGTTTTCACGGGCAAGGAACTGAATGTTGAACGGACCAGAGATATTCAGTTCTTTAGCAATCTGACGAGAAATGCGCTTGATACGGCGAACTGTTTCTACATACAGTTTCTGTGGCGGGAACTGGATAGTTGCATCTCCTGAGTGAACTCCGGCAAACTCAATGTGTTCGCTGATAGCATATGCTACGATTTCTCCGTTTTGTGCTACAGCGTCCATTTCTACTTCTTTGGCATGTTCGATGAACTGGCTTACAACAACCGGATGTTTCTTCGATACATTGGCTGCCAGCTGCAAGAAGCGTTCCAGCTCTTCCTGATTAGAACATACGTTCATGGCTGCTCCTGAAAGCACGTACGACGGACGAACCAATACAGGGAATCCAACTTTCTGTATAAAGGCGTTGATATCTTCCATTGAAGTCAGAGCGCTCCATTCAGGCTGGTCTACACCGATGCGGTCGAGCATAGCCGAGAACTTGTCGCGGTCTTCAGCATTGTCGATGCTCTTGGCAGAAGTTCCCAGGATATTTACTTTCTGAGCATCCAGACGAAGTGCCAGGTTGTTTGGTATCTGTCCTCCGGTTGACACGATAACGCCATGAGGATTTTCCAAATCGAGGATATCCATTACACGTTCGAATGTCAGTTCGTCGAAGTACAGACGGTCGCACATATCGTAATCGGTAGATACTGTTTCAGGGTTATAGTTGATCATAACCGAACGGTATCCTTCTTTGCGGATAGTATTCAGCGCCTGAACACCGCACCAGTCAAACTCTACGGATGAACCGATACGGTAAGCACCTGAACCCAGTACGACGATACTCTTGTGGTCGCCCAAATAGTGTACATCGTTGGCCACGCCGCTGTAAGTCAGGTACAGGTAGTTGGTCTGTGCCGGATATTCGGCTGCCAGCGTGTCAATCTGTTTTACTACCGGCACGATGCCTACACTCTTACGGTGGTTACGGATTTCCAGGATACCGTCTTCCATATCGCCTTCGTAGCCGATGGCACGTGCCACCTGGAAGTCGGAGAATCCCTGACGTTTTGCCTTGTAGAGCAGCTCGTTCGGAAGCTGTGAAAGCTGTGTATGGTTGTTGCCCCACTCGTGGAGTTCCTTAGAAGTCTGCATGATGTTCATCAGCTTGTCGAGGAACCACTTGTCAATCTTGGTGAGGTCGTGAATTTGGTCTACTGTGTAGCCTGCACGCATAGCCTTTGAGATGACGAAGATACGCTTGTCGGTCGGTTCGCGCAGTGCTTTGTCGATGTCTTCGATAACCAGCTCCTTGTTTTCCACGAAACCGTGCATGCCCTGACCAATCATACGAAGACCTTTCTGGATGGCTTCTTCGAATGTACGGCCGATAGCCATCACTTCGCCGACAGACTTCATGCTTGAGCCCAGCTCACGGTCTACTCCGTGGAACTTACCTAAGTCCCAGCGAGGGATTTTACATACTACATAGTCCAGTGCCGGCTCGAAGAATGCAGAAGTTGTTTTAGTAACCGAGTTCTTCAAATCGAACAAACCGTAACCCAGACCCAACTTGGCAGCAACGAAAGCCAACGGATAACCGGTTGCTTTAGAAGCCAAAGCTGAAGAACGGCTCAGACGAGCGTTTACTTCGATTACACGATAGTCTTCCGATTCGGGGTCGAACGCATACTGAACGTTACATTCTCCTACGATACCGATGTGACGGATAATACGGATTGCAAGTTCACGAAGTTTGTGATATTCACTGTTTGTCAGTGTCTGTGAAGGAGCTATTACGATAGACTCACCGGTATGAATACCCAGCGGGTCGAAGTTTTCCATGTTACATACTGTAATACAGTTGTCGAAACGGTCGCGTACTACTTCGTATTCTACTTCCTTCCAGCCTTTCAAGCTCTTTTCTACCAAAACCTGCGGAGAGAAAGAGAATGCTTTTTCAGCCAGTACGTTCAGTTCTTCTTCGTTATCGCAGAAACCAGATCCCAGACCTCCCAGTGCATATGCCGCACGGATGATAACCGGATAACCCAGTTCTTTGGCAGCACGGCGAGCGTCTTCGATGTTTTCAACAGCTTCACTCTTGATGGTCTTTACATTGATTTCATCCAACTTCTGAACGAACAGTTCACGGTCTTCTGTATCCATGATAGCCTGTACCGGAGTACCGAGTACACGTGCATTGTATTTCTCGAATATTCCTGCCTTGTAAAGAGCAACACCGCAATTCAAGGCTGTCTGGCCACCGAATGACAATAATACGCCATCAGGACGTTCTTTGGCAATAACTTTCTCTACGAAATACGGAGTAACAGGCAAGAAATAGATTTTGTCTGCCACGCCTTCCGAAGTTTGTACGGTAGCAATGTTCGGATTTATCAGGATAGTTTCAATACCTTCTTCCTTCAACGCCTTAAGTGCCTGCGAACCTGAATAGTCGAACTCACCAGCTTCACCGATTTTCAAAGCTCCGGAACCTAACAATAATACTTTCTTTATATTTTCTTTCATTGTTTTCTTTTGTTTTTAATGGATTACAGCAACTTTACAAACTCGTCGAACAGGAACTCTGTATCGGTAGGACCGCTGGCAGCTTCCGGGTGGAACTGTGCAGAGAACCAAGGGTTCTTCTTGTGGCGGATTCCTTCGTTAGAACCATCATTCATATTGATAAACAAAGGTTCCCAGTCGGCTCCTAGTGTATTATTGTCTACGGCATAACCGTGGTTCTGTGAAGTAATGAAACATTTTTCTGTTCCTACCATGCGAACCGGCTGGTTATGGCTGCGGTGACCGTATTTCAATTTGTAAATTTTTGCTCCTCCTGCTTTCGAAAGCAACTGGTTACCCATACAGATTCCGAAAATAGGCAGCTTTTCATTTTGCATAGCTTTACGAATGTTCTGTACAGCAGCATCACAAGTATCAGGGTCACCCGGTCCATTTGAAATGAACAGCCCGTCGAACTCAAGCGAATTGAAATCGTAGTTCCAAGGTACGCGGATAATCTCTACATCACGTTTCAACAAACAGCGGATGATATTCGATTTCACGCCACAGTCCACAAGAACGACTTTCTTCTTGCCTTCACCTTCGTTGTAACGGATTACTTCCTTGCATGACACCTTATCTACGTAATTTACTCCCGCATAAGTTGCTTCAGGAACATTGTCTGGTTCATCATCGAAAACGATTTTTCCCATCATCACACCATGTTCACGCAATACCTTGGTCAGCTCACGTGTATCAATACCTGTAATACCAGGAATCTGTTCACGCTTTAACCAGTCACCCAAGCTCTCTACCGCATTCCAGTGAGAATACTTTTCACTGTAGTCGCTTACAATAATCGCTTCGGCATGAATCTTTTCACTCTCCATAAAAGTAGGCAGACCGTTTGCTTCGATTGTGAAAGGAGGAACTCCATAATTGCCCACCAGCGGATAAGTCAGCGTCATTAACTGACCTGCATACGAAGGATCGGTCAAGCTTTCCGGATAACCGGTCATTGCGGTGTTGAACACAACTTCACCGGCTACCGGCTTCTCATAACCGAACGACTTGCCATGAAAGCGGCTCCCGTCGTCGAGGATTAATGTAACATTTCTCATTTTCTATCTATATCGTTTTCTTTAATATTGTTTTTCTTCTTTATATAAAGGCACCAAAACAGCTAGCGACTTCGTTCTGTAACGTTTCAGAACTGATAAATCTCTTCTACGTAATTGATAAATGCCTGATTGACGAGTTTCACTCCACCCGATGTCGGATAATCACCGCTGAAGTACCAGTCACCTAAATGTGCCGGACATGCCTCGTGCAATCCATCAAGTGTCTGATATACGATTTCAACCTTTGCCTGTGTGCCAGCCGGAGTCAGCAATTGTACCATCTTGGCAGAAATTTCTTCGTCGGTGAATGGAGCATAAATTTCTTTCACGTAATTCACCATCTCTTCCTTCGGAAGTCCAAGCTGTGCTTTCGACTTACGGTATGCTTCTTCTATCACATGCTGCATTCCTCTCTCTTCAAGCAATGCTATCGCGGCCTTGAAAGCAATAAACTGTTCCATACTTGCCATATCAATACCGTAATAATCAGGATAGCGCACCTGTGGAGAAGAAGATACAATCACAATTTTCTTCGGATGAAGACGGTCGAGTATGCTGATAATACTCTGCTTCAAGGTAGTACCACGTACGATACTGTCGTCTATAATAACCAGATTGTCTTCATAAGGAATCAAGCTGCCATAAGTTATATCGTACACATGTGTAGCAAGGTCATTACGTGTATTTCCTTCAGCAATGAAAGTACGCAATTTGATATCCTTGATTGCAACTTTCTCACTACGTATACGCTGTGACAGAATCTGCTCCAATTCTGTATGACTCGGCTTGTGTCCCAGGGCCTCAATACGCTGCACTTTCAGTTCATTCAGATAGTTATCGAAACCTTCCAGCATTCCATAAAAGGCAACTTCTGCTGTATTCGGTATAAAAGAGAATACGGTATGTACTACATCGTAGTCTATTGCCTTCAGTATCGGATTAACCAGTTTCTTACCCAACAGTTTACGTTCGCGGTAAATATCGATATCACTTCCTCGACTGAAATAAATCCGTTCGAACGAACAAGCCTTCTTTTCTTTCGGCTCATTGATTTGAGCCAGACGCATTTCTCCCTTTTTGTCTACCAGAATAGCTTGTCCGGGCAGTAACTCATGAATACTGTCAGCCGGCACATTCAATGCTGTCTGTATAACCGGACGTTCGGATGCCAAGCTCCCAGCGTAAAATCGGCCACCAGGGTTACCTCGGACGGCAGCACCGGGGTGATTTCGTCCTGGCTGACGCTGACGGTTTTCACTCCGTCGACGTTCGTGGCCGCGATCTCGATGCTGCCTAGCTGCTTCACATAGCCGTCCCAGTTGCCCGCGGCGGCGGTTACGCGGACGGTAGCGTCACCCGTGCCCTCGGTCTTGTCGAGCGTGAAGCCTTCGCCCGAGGGGACGGCCTTCCACGCGGCGGTCGTAGTGATGGTGAAGGTTTCGGACTCCCCGGCCTCGCCGCCCAGTACGAGGGCGTCTGTGCTGACGGTCAGCGTCGCGGTGTTCTTGTCGTTGTCGTCGTTGCAGGCGGTTGGGCCGGTGACGGCGAAAACTGACAGCAGCAGCCCCGAAAGGACCCGCATGAATCTGGATGTTTGCATAAATTATTTTTTTTGTGAGTGAGTAGCTTACAACTCCTCGAGCCGCGCCACGGGCGAGACGTCGAGCGACGAGAAGTCGCCCCGCAGGTAGCGGTAGTAGCCCGCCATGGCGATCATCGCCGCGTTGTCGGTCGTGAACTTGAACTCCGGAAGGAACGTTCGCCAGCCGCGCCGGCGGCCCGCTTCGGCGATGCCGTCGCGCAGGCCCGAGTTGGCCGAGACGCCGCCCGCGATGGCGATGTCGCGGATGCCCGTCTCCTTCGAGGCGCGGATGAGTTTGTCGAGCAGAATCTCGACGATGGTCCCTTGCAGCGAGGCGCAGAGGTCGGCCTTGTGCGTCTCGATGAAGTCGGGGTCTGCGGCCACGGCGTCGCGCAGCGTGTAGAGGAACGAGGTTTTCAGGCCCGAGAACGAATAGTCGTAGCCCTCGACGCGGGGATGCGCGAAGCGGAATGCCTTCGGATCGCCCTCCTTGGCCAGACGGTCGATCACCGGGCCGCCCGGGTAGGGCAGTCCCATCACCTTGGCGCACTTGTCGAAGGCCTCGCCCGCGGCGTCGTCGATCGTCGTGCCGATGATCTCCATTTCGAGCGGGGAGTCCACGCGCACGATCTGCGTGTGGCCGCCGCTCACCAGAAGACACAGGAACGGAAAGTCCGGATGGGGCAGCGTGCGGTCCCGAAGGTCGATGAAGAGCGAGAGGATGTGCCCCTGAAGGTGGTTGACATCGACCATCGGGATGTTGCGGGCGATCGAAAGCCCCTTGGTGAACGACACGCCCACGAGCAGCGATCCGACCAGCCCCGGGCCGCGGGTGAAGGCGATGGCGTCGATCCGGTCGGCGGCGACGCCCGCCTCCTTGAGCGCCGTGTCCACGACGGGGATGATGTTCTGCTGGTGGGCCCGCGAGGCCAGTTCGGGGATCACGCCGCCGTATTTGACGTGAACCGCCTGCGAGGCGATGACGTTCGACAGCAGGACGTTGTTGCGGAGCACGGCGGCAGAGGTGTCGTCACACGAGGATTCGATGCCGAGAATTGTAATATCCATCCGGAAATATAATTGTTTTTTAACTATTTTCGCTAAATTTGCAGGTTATATAGGAGTCCTGATGCGCAAAGGTATAAAAATATTGGGAAAGGTGTTCTCGGCGGCGGTTTTGTTGCTGATAATTGTTCCCGTGGCGCTCTCGCTGCTGCTCGACATTCCCGCCGTGCAGAACTACGCGGTGCACAGGGCCGCGTGCTTCGTCTCGCGCAAGCTGGAGACCACCGTGTCGATCGACCGCGTGGACATCGGCATCTTCTCGAAGGTCAGGGTCAAGGGCTTCTATGTCGAGGACTACCAGCGCGACACGCTGCTTTACGTCGGGAAGCTCGACGCCTTCATCACGAGTTTCGGCATCTTCGGCGGCGGGCTGGAGCTGAGCCGCGGCGAGATCGCCGACGCGAGGCTTTACCTGCGGCAGACGCCCGGCGGGGAGATGAACATCAAACAGATCGTCGACCGCATTTCCGACCCCGACAAACCCAAGAAGGGCAATTTCCGCCTCTCGCTGAAGAAGGCCTCGATCGAGAACATGGACCTCTGCCTCGAACGGCTCGACCATCGCGATCCGGAGCACGGCATCGACTTCTCGCACATGCACCTCTACGGCATCACGGCCCGCGTGGACGATTTAACGATCGACGGGCAGGCCATTTACACCTCCATTGCGGCCTTTTCGGCCCGCGAACGCAGCGGCTTCGTGCTGAACCACCTGGCCGGGCGGTTCTACATGACGCAGGGCTGTCTGGGCTTCGAGAACGCCTCGATCATCACGCCGCGTTCGAACGTCAACTTTCCGTTCGTCTCGCTGGCGGGCGACTCGTGGGCGCAGTACAAGGATTTCATCGGCGAGGTGCGCATCGACGCCTCGATGCGCAATACGACCGTTTCGACCGACGACATCGCCTTTTTCGCCCCGAAGCTGCGCGACTGGCATGTGGATTTCACCGACGTAAACGTCGAGGTCGCCGGCGTGGTGTCCGATTTCACGGGCCGGATCAGGAGCATGCAGATCGGCGAGGGGATGACGCTCGTGGCCGACGCCTCGGTGAAGGGGCTTCCCGACATCCGGAAGACCCGTTTCGACCTGTCGGTTCCCCGCCTGCGCTCCACGGCCCGGGCCGTGGACGAGCTGGCCCTCGGCATCGCGGGCCGCAAACTCTCGGACAAGCTGGTCGGCGTGCTGGGCAATTCCGGGCAGATCGACCTCAATGCCCGTTTCCGGGGACTGCTCTCGTCGTTCGACATGCAGCTGGGCGCCGCGACGGGCGTGGGCAACGTCTCCTGCAACCTGAAAATGGCCCCGGTCAAAGGGGGGCTGAGCAGCGTGCGGGGCGATGTCGAGACGCGCAACCTGCGTCTGGGCGAGCTGCTCGACCGCCGCGATCTGCTGGGCAACGCCACCCTCACGGCCTATGTCGACGGCGTGATCGGCAGGGGCGTGGCCGACGCCAACGTCGTGGGCAACGTCACGCAGCTGGGATTCAACGGCTATGTCTACGACTCGCTGCGGCTCGACGGCCGCCTGCGCAACCGCGAGTTCGACGGACGCATCACGGCCCGCGATCCCAACCTCGACTTCGACTTCTTCGGCACGGTCGACCTGAACGACTCCGTGCCGCGCTACGACTTCACGATGGACCTGCGGCACGCCGATCTGGCCCGGCTGCACGTCAACCGCCGCGACTCGGTGTCGCAGCTCTCGGGCCGCATCGTCGCTGCCGCCGGAGGGCGTTCGCTCGACGATCTGAACGGCCGCATTCAGGTGACCGACGCCCGCTACCGCTACAACGACAAGGAGATCGCGGCCGCCAGCATGACCGTCACGGGCGAGAACTCCGAGCGGAGCAAGTTCGTGGAACTGCGCTCGGACTTCGCCGACGTCACGTTCCGGTCGAAAACCAGCTACCGCACCGTCTTCGAATACCTGCGCCGGAGCGCGTGGAAATACCTGCCGATGCTGGGCGGCGAAAAGTGGGAGGAGACGCCTTCGGAACGCAAGGCCGCCGTGGCCAACGACTTCTCGCTGCTGTCGGTCAACATCCGCAATTTCAACCCCGTGGCCGACGCCGTGTCGACGGGACTTCAGATCGCCGACGGCTCGTCGCTGCAACTGTTGTTCAATCCGGCCAGCGACCAGTTGTCGCTCAAGGCAGCGTCGGAATACATCGAGCGCCGGCGCATGCTTGCCACGCGCCTTTCGGTCAACGCCTCGAACCGCGGCGACTCGCTGGCGGTCTACGCCTCGGCCGAGGATCTCTATGCAGGGGTGCTGCACCTTCCGCGCCTCTCGCTGACGGGCGGCGCGCGGCAGAACCGCGTGCAGCTCTCGGCAGGCTTCGACGACACCCTGCGCCGCGTCTCGGGGCTCGTCGGGTTCCGCGCCGCGGTGGCCGACGAGCACGGACCCAACGGCCGCGTCGTCGATTTGCGGATTCTTCCCTCGCACATCACCCGCGGCGACAAGACGTGGCAGATTTTCGCCCGCAAAATCCTGCTCGACACCGCGCAGGTCGTGATCGACAAGTTCTACGTGATGAACCGCGAGCAGGAGCTGCTGCTCGACGGCGTCGCCTCGCGCAGCCGCGAGGATTCGGTGACGCTCTCGCTGCATAATTTCGACCTGGCGCCCTTCGCGCAGGTCGCCGAGCGCATGGGCTATTACATCGAGGGGCGCACGAACGGTTCGGCGGCGATGAAGTCGGTGCTGCGCGGCGGCGAGATCACGGCCGACATCCTGCTCGACAGCGTGGAGGTCAACGACATTCCCGCGCCGCCGATGCGCCTCGCCTCGCGCTGGGACTTCGCCCGCAGCCGCGCCGGAGTGACGGTCTCCGACCGTATCAGGCGCGACACGCTGATCCGCGGTTTCTACGCCCCCGACCGCAACCGCTATTTCGCCCGGCTGGACGTCGACAGTCTCGATATGGCGCTGCTGGACCCGATTCTTGCGGGTGTCGTCTCCTCGACCGAGGGCATGGCCTCGGCCGGCCTCACGTTGCAGGGCCAGGGCCGCAAGGCCGATCTCGAAGGCGAAATCCGGGTCGCGGGGCTGAAAACCACGGTCGATTTCACGCAGGTGACCTACTCGATGCCCGAGGCCGTGCTGAACGTGAAGAACAACCGGTTCAGGGCTTCGAACGTCCCGATTTTCGACCCCCGGGGCAACCGGGGGCGGTTCGATTTCGACATGAGCCTCCAACACCTTTCGAATATCTCCTACGACGTGCGCGTGGCCCCGCAGCAGATGCTGGTGCTCGACACCGACTCCGACGACAACGACATGTTCTACGGCAGGGTCTTCGCCACGGGCGCGGCCCGCATCTCGGGCGACAAGGGGGCGGTGAACATGGATATAACGGCCTCGACCGACGGCAACTCCTCGTTCGTGATGCCGCTGTCGAGCAAGTCGAACATTTCGAACGCCGATTTCGTGGTCTTCGAGCAGCCCGAGCAGGCCGATACGCTCGACGACGTGGCGCGCAAGAAACTCTCCTTCGAGCGCAAGCACCGCCAGAAATCCGACGCCGGGAGCCAGATGAAGATCACCCTCGCGCTCGACGTGCGGCCCGACGCCGAAGTCGAACTCGAAGTGGCGGGCAACACGGTCAAGGGGCGCGGCGCGGGCGCGCTGAACCTCCAGATCAACCCCAAGGCCAATATTTTCGAGATCTACGGCGACTATACGATCGCGGAGGGCAGTTTCATGCTGTCGCTCCAGCAGATCATCAACAAACGCTTCACCATCGAGAGCGGTTCGTCGATCCAGTGGACCGGGTCGCCGATGAACGCGATGCTCGACATCGACGCCGTGTACAAGGTCAAGGCGTCGCTGCAACCCCTCCTGCAGGGCACGGCCGACCTCGGGGGCGACCGTTCGGTTCCCGTGGAGTGCGTCATTCACCTCGGCGAGCGGCTTTCGAACCCCACGATCACCTTCGACGTGCGGGTTCCCGGCTCCGATCCCGAGACGCAGAGCCTGATCGCCAATGCTCTCTCGACCCCCGAGACGGTCGACACGCAGTTCCTCTACCTGCTGCTGTTCAACAGCTTCATGTCCGAGAACTCGTCGCAGGCCTCGTCGAACATCGGCAGCTCGGTGTCGGCGGCCACGGGACTGGAGTTCGTGTCGAACATGGTCAGCAACTGGCTTTCGTCGTCCGACTACAACGTGGTGATCCGCTACCGGCCCAAGTCGGAACTGACGAGCGACGAGGTCGATTTCGGGCTGTCGAAGAGCCTGATCAACAACCGCCTGTTCGTCGAGGTCGAGGGCAACTACCTGATCGACAACAAGCAGGCTGTGAACAGTTCGATGTCCAACTTCATGGGCGAGGCGTACATCACCTACCTGATCGACCGGGCCGGGACGCTCAAGCTGAAAGCCTTCACGCAGACCATCGACCGCTTCGACGAGAACCAGGGTTTGCAGGAGACCGGCATCGGCGTCTACTTCAAGGAGGATTTCGACAACCTGCGCGACCTGCGGCAGCGGATCAAGGAGCGTTTTACGAACAATAATCGCAAGGCTCGGCGCATCGCCCGCCGTACGGCCCGCGCGGCCGAAAAGGCGGCCGAAGATGCGGAACGGAACCGTCTGCGCGAACCGGCGGATACGCTTTCGCCGTTCGGATACGTTAAAGAGGAAGAGGATGAATAGAAGGTGAACTTTGCGGTTAAGCGAGAGCAGAGACTGCTTGAAAAGTGAAAGGTGTCCCTGCGGTGATTGAATCCGACTTGATGCCGGAGCCGTGAAACAACGACCCGACTAAAAGCGCGGGCGGAGGGGCCGGGGCGCGTGCGCCCCCGCGAATAGTCGCCCGGAGCCAGCGTTAGCCGGTTCGTCGCAGGCAAAGGCATCCGTCGGGGAGTTTTTGGTACTTTTTGCGGAAAAAAGGTACAAAGAAGTCTTGCGGGCGAAGACCGCGGTTGTCCTCGTTCCGCTGCAAGCGATAATGCGGAGGTTTAAAACCCGCTTCCGCAGGCGATGGCGGGATTCTGCGCGAACACGCGAACATGCGAACATGGGCGAACACCCCTTGTTCGCATGTTCGCGTGTTCGTGACGAGAGCAAGCCGAAGCCGCCAGCCGCAACCTAAATCCCGCGTCTCAAGCGGGTCAGCCAGATGTTGCGGAACTCCACGGGACCGCCCTCGCTCTGAAGCGCGATATACCCGCTGCGGACCGATCCGGTGCACTCGTTCTGCAAAACGCCGTTGACACAGACCGCGATATGATCGCCCACGCAGACGATCTCGGCACAGTTCCATTCGCCTGCGGGCCGCTCGCACTCCCCGCCGCTGCGCGGCTTGATGAAGACCCTTCCGTTGCTCTCCGCCCCGGCGATCTTCGCGCCGCCCAGCCCCAGCAGGTCGCCCGCGCGCCCCGCCTGCAACTGACACTCGACAGCCTCGGGCCAAAGCCGGTCGCCGGCCTGCACGCGCTGGAAAATGCCGCTGTTCGTCGCCTCGCCGATCCAACGCCACTCGACGTGAAGCCGGTAATCGTCGTAGGTCTCCTCCGTGCGCATGTACCCGAACGGACTGCCCGCTATGCGGATATTCCCGTTCTGCACGGAGAAGGCATCCCGGGCGTCGCCGACGCCCTCCGGGTCGGTGACGCACACCCATCCGGCGAGGTCCCGGCCGTTGAAAAGTTCGGTCCGCGGTTCGCGGCTGCACGAACCCGCTGCCAGCGCAAGGGTCAGCGCCGCAAAAAGAAATCGCATTCTCATCGTCATCGTATCGTTTTCGGAGGTTGAAGGTTCATTCCGGCAGCCCGTGCTCTTCGACATGACGCAGAATCTCCTCGCGCAGGCTCCTGGGCGTGACGCTGCGCCGCACGACCAGCAGGTAGGAGTTGCGTATCTGCTCGCGGATGAAGGCGTCGGGCAGGTCGCCCGCGGTGCGGATGCCGTTCCAGTGCGTCTTGTTGAAATGGTAGGCCGGGCCGATCTCCTCGTACCGCTCGCGCAGCCGGACCGCCTCGTCGGGGTCGCACTTCACGGCCACCTGCCCGAAATCGTTCATATCCGCGCAGGCGTACATCTTCCCGCCGATCTTGTAGACCAGCGTCGTCTCGTCGAACGGCGTCGATTCCTCCGTGAGGGGTAGCGACAGGCAGTAGTCGCGGAAACTCAAAACATCCATAACGGGTTCTTTTCCCCAAAGATATGATTTTTTTGGCACATCTATTGCGTTCCGAAATGAAGTAAAACCAAAATCAGGGTAAAAAATGAAAAAAATTCTCCGCTGTGTACCTCTGCTGGCAATGCGCGAAGCGCTGCGCAGCTACCGCCAGATGGTGTACCTCGACGACCTGAACGACGCCGAGTTCGTGCTCTTCTCCGACGAAGTGGCCGGGCAGCTCGAAAACAGTTATCCCGTCTACATGGAGTTCGTCCAGATGCAGGGCGTCGACGACACGGTGGACATGGTGGTCGTCTCGACGATCGTCGACGAACTGAACGCCGACGCCCGCAACATGCGGCACATCTACCCCTACAACTACCTCGTAGCACAGGGCGTGCTGCCCGCAGGGCTTGACCACGAGCAGCAGAAAGCCTTTTACAACTGCTTCGCGGCGAAGGTCAATGCGACGTACGCCACGATGGACCAGTTCTTCAACGCCATTCTGGCCGACACGAGCGACATGTCGCAGATCCGCCGGCTGGAGAGCCAGTGTGCGAACGACCTTTTCAGCTGGGTGGTGACCGAGGTGGACGTGATCGAGACCGTTCCGGCGACCCCGGCGGCCACGGCGCAGACCCCGGCGGCCCCGAAAACCGCTGCCGGACAGCAGACCCCGGCGGCCCCGGCCAAAAAATAGCTCCGGAACCCGTTCTGACACAATCGGTGCGCCTCGTGAGGGGCGCACCGATTCGTCATGTGCAAGACTGCCCTATTTATCGGCAAACAGCGACCGGGCGATGCCCAGCTCCAGTCCCCGCAGTTCGGCCAGCCCGCGCAGGCGGCCCAGACACGAATATCCCGGATTGGTCTTCTTCTTCAGGTCGTCGATCATCTTGTAGCCGTGGTCCGGACGCATCGGGATCGAGATGCGTCGGCACTGCTGAATCTCCAGCAGGGCTTTCATCACGTCGTACATCGGCACGTCGCCCTCCAAATGGTTGGCCTCGTAGAAGTTGCCCTCGGCATCGCGCTGCGTCGAGCGCAGGTGGACGAAATTCACCCGGTCGCCCTGCCGCAGCATCATTCCCGGCAGGTCGTTCGCGGCCGACACTCCGAACGAACCCGTGCAGAGGCACAGCCCGTTCGAAGGGTTGGGGACCGCCTCGACCAATTTCTGAAAGTCGGATTCGGTGGAGAGAATGCGGGGCAGACCGAGGATCGGGAACGGAGGATCGTCGGGATGGATCGCCAGCACCGCACCCGCCTCGTCGGCCACGGGAGCCACCTCGCGCAGGAACGCCACGAGGTTCGCGCGCAGCGTCTCGGCCGTGACATCCTTGTAACGGTCCAGCTCCCGCTGGAACTGCTCCAGCGTGAAACTCTCCTCCGAGCCGGGCAGGCCCGCGATCATGTTGCGGGAGATCAGCTCTTTCTCCGCGGCGTCCATCCGCCCGAAGCGGGCCTCGGCAGCGGCGCGCTCGGCCTCGGAATAGTCCTTCTCCGCGCCGGGACGCTTCAGGATGAAGAGATCGAAGGCCACGAACGCCGCACGCTCGAAGCGCAGGGCGCGCGACCCGTCGGGCAGCTCGTAGGCGAGGTTCGTGCGCGTCCAGTCCAGCACGGGCATAAAGTTGTAGGTAATTACTTTAACGCCACATTCGGCCAGATTGCGGACCGACTGTTTGTAATTCTCGATATAGCGCTCGAAATCGCCCGTGCGGGTCTTGATATGCTCGTGGACGGGGACGCTCTCCACGACCGACCAGCGAAGGCCCGCGTCAGCGACCGTCTTTCGGCGTTTTTCGATCTCCCCGACGGTCCACACCTCGCCGTTGGGAATGTGATGGAGGGCGGTCACGATGTCGGTGGCCCCGGCCTGACGGATGTCCTGAAGGCTTACGGGGTCGATCGGACCGTACCAGCGCCAGGTTTGT
>ENA-USZI01001329-USZI01001329.1-human-gut-metagenome-genome-assembly--contig:-NODE-1329-length-16757-cov-13.597362_pt1 | contig 16757 bp, 10 predicted proteins | sample MGYA00250042_ERZ773532 | MGnify/ENA primary metagenome ERZ773532 (study PRJEB29103, sample SAMN06112036) | human gut metagenome | biome: human gut; feature: ankylosing spondylitis patient; material... | reverse complement strand
TCCAGCTGCATGGTCATCAGCAGCTGATTGCGGATGTAGATCTCGTCATCGGGCAGGATGAGCCCGGTGTCCAGCCCATAGTTGACGAGCTGTTGAATGGCAGTAGAGATCACAGCACGGCACCTCCTTCCGGACGGATGGAGAGGATGTGGCACTTGCCTGCGCCCAGAATGGCCTCCATCTCAGCCTTGAAGGCATCCAGCTTCTCCAGCGGCACAAAGGCCTGCACGGTGCCGGCAAAGCCGCCGCCGTGTACGCGGACAGCGCCCGCGCCGTTCAGGAAATGCTTTGCGGCGGCAATGGTCACAGCCACTTCCTGATGCTCCTTGTACCCGGCGGGGATGACGTTCTGCAGGTATTCCCAGCTGCTGGTGCCGGATTCGTTGACCAGCTGCAGGAAGGTCTCAAAATCACCGGCGCGCAGGGCGTTTACCTGCCGGGCAACGCGCTGGTTGTCAGCGTAGACGTGGAAAGCCCGGAGCACAGCCCGGTCACCGCACTGTTTGCGGCATGCGGGCAGATTTGCAATAAAGGTCTCAAAGGGCACATCCCGCAGGACTTCGCCACCGCAGACAGCGGCCACGGCGCGGCACTCGTTGGGGATGGCGGCGTACTCATCGGTCAGGTCGGCGTGGTCTGCACCGGAATCCAGGATGCAGAGGGCAAGGCCTGCCTGAGAGAAATCCACCTGCACCGGCTCCACATCGGGGTGGGCAGGATCGGCAAAGTCGATGGTGATAATGTTGCCCACGCTGGAGGCCATCTGATCCATCAGGCCGCAGGGCTTGCCAAAGTAGACGTTCTCTGCCCACTGGCCGATCTGCGCAATGGCGATGGGGGAGACCTTTTCGGCCATGAAGCGGTCGTTCAGGATGACACCGATCAGCACCTCAAAAGCGGCAGAGGACGAAACGCCGCTGCCCTTGGGTACATTGGAGGAGATGTACACGTCCAGGCCGGAGAGGGCAGCGCCACGCTCCTTGAAAGCCTCGCACTCGCCCCGCAGCAGGGCCATGGTGGTGTTCTCTTCCTCCTTGCGGGCAGCAAGGTCGCCAAGGTCGATGACACAGAGGTCATAGCCCTCGCTCTGCACACGCAGCTGGTTCAGGCCGTTGGGAGCAGCGGCAGCGATCATGTCAATGTTCACGCTGCCGGCCAGCACCCGGCCATGCTGGTGGTCGGTGTGGTTGCCGCCGATCTCGGTGCGGCCCGGGGCACTGTACAGTCCGGCCTCGGTGTGTGCACCAAAGGTAGCTTCCAGCCCGTCCAGCACTGCCGCATAGTGTGCGGCGTGGGCAGCGGTCTGCTCCGGCGAACAGCAGTAGAGGGAGGCCAGCCGGGCGGTATGGGTGCCGCCCGCCAGCTCCTGCTTCCAGACAGAAATAGGCTTCATCATGGCGCGTTCCTCCTTGTATAGGTGAATGATTCTTCAAAGGGCCAGGGCCCGTTCTTCTGATTCTATAATATCGGTTCTGTCGAGAAAAGACCATGTATTATTGTTGCATCTGGATGAAAGGTCAACGCAGTTCCGGCGGTCAGCTCCGGGGCGCGAAATCGCCGCCGGTGAGCCCGTCGAGGTTCAGCATCCCTTCCAGCGCAGCAATGTCGGTGGAAACATCCAGCGCATCGGAGGCAAACAGTTTGTCCAGCTGGTTTTCAAATGCGGTGATGAGCAGATCCATGCTCCGCTCAATGCTCTGCTTTGCCTCAGTGATGTTGGTGCCCTGCACATCCTGTGCCGAGAGCTGGGCGTAGGTATTCAGCAGCTTCAGCGCGGTTGGCAGGTAGTAATCCATAAATTTCTGCAGCTGGGCTTTTTTGTCCGGGTCCTTTTTTGCCAGTGCGAAGATGCGGGCGCTGACATCCTCCAGCCGGGAGATCTTGGCCGTCATCACCGGGTCGGGGATGGCATCGTTGGCCTGCCGGAGCTGGCGCTGCAGGGCGGCATACTGATCCTCGGGAGCCGGTGCGGGTGCGGGCTCGGCGGGTCTGGGCGGCTGGGGCGCAGCGCCCCGCACCACCAGCGTGCCGGTGCGGTTGTCGATATAGGCATCGGCCCCGAAATAGCCGTGGTCGATGGCGCGCTCCACGGCGGCGCGGCCCCTGTCGGCATCAATGCCCGCGGCTGCAAAGAGTTCGTCCAGCGGGATATTATCCCGGGTTCCAACGATCTTGTCCAGCTGGCGCTCTAGCTTACGGGCCTGCTTCATCCGCAGGCCCATGGCCAGCGCAGCGCCGCCGCCAATGGTCTGGGCCAGCGCGGTCAGAAACTCGCCCCAGTCGAACCAGTAGCCCCACATGTCAATGATATCGGCAAGGCCTGCAAGGCCCACCACCAGAAAGATGCCGCCGAACACCGTGCAGAGGCTGGTCAGGGTCTTGTGCCGCTTTTTGGCGTTCTGCTGCTCGGCAGTGGGTACATCGTGGCCATAGACTGGTTCAGTGTCCCGGGCCGGCTGACCGGCACCGGTGTCCTGGGGACGGAAATCGCTGGAATATTCCGCGTTCTCCTGCTCCTTTTTCTCGGCATCTCGGTCGATGGCACGCAGTATGAAGAACAGGATGCCCAGCCACGGCGACATGGCGAACAACACCAGTAACGCGATGGTGGGAATGTGGGCAAGAAAATGTTTGCTGCGTCTGGGCTCCATGGGGCAGAATCCTCCTAAAATAAAAAAGCCGTGTTCCACTTTATTATAGCGGAGCACGGCCCTTTTGTTAAGGGGGTAATTTATTTGTGGGAAAGGAAATTACTTCATCAGGCTGCAAACGGCCTCGGCGTAAGCGGCGGGATCATCCACGGGCAGGCCCTCGATCAGCTGTGCCTGTGCATAGAGCAGGCTGCTGTATTTCTTGACCTTGTCGGTATCACCGGCCTCCTGTGCGGCCTTCAGCACGGCGAACACGGGGTGGTTGATATTCAGCTCCAGCACCTTGTCGCTCTTCACGCCCTCGCTGCCGGGCTGCTTGGAGAGCACCTTCTCCATCTCGATGGACAGGGGGCCGTCGGCGCTCAGGCAGACAGGGTGATCCTTCAGGCGGGTGGAGACCTTGACCTCCTTGACCTTGCCGTCCAGCGCGTCCTTCATGGCATCGAACAGGGGCTTGTTCTCGGCGGTGGCATCCTCAGCGGCCTTTTTCTCGTCCTCGGTCTCAAGGCCCAGATCGCCGCTGTTGACGTTCTTGAACTCCACGGTGCCGTCCTTGCCCTCGGCATCCTTGCGGGGGTAGCTGCGCATGATCTGCAGGCAGAACTCATCCACATCCTCGGTCAGCAGCAGGACATCATAGCCCTTGTCCAGAACCAGCTCGGCGGCGGGCAGCTTGGCCAGACGGTCGGTGGAATCACCGGCGGCAAAGTAGATGAACTTCTGCTCGGCAGGCATCTTGTCCACATACTCCTGCAGGGTGACCATCTTCTGCTCCTTGGCAGACCAGAACAGCAGCAGGTCACGCAGCAGCTCGGCGTGCATCCCGTAATCAGAGTAAGCGCCGAACTTGATCTGGCGGCCGAACTCCTTCCAGAATGCCTCATACTTTTCGCGGTCGTTGACCAGCATGGAGTGCAGCTCGTTCTTGATCTTCTTTTCCAGTGCATTGTGGATCAGCTTGAGCTGGTTGTCCTTCTGCAGCATCTCACGGCTGATGTTCAGGCTCAGATCCTGGCTGTCCACAATGCCCTTGACGAAGCTGAAGTAATCGGGCAGCAGGTCGGCGCACTTTTCCATAATGAGCACGCCGGATGCGTACAGGGCCAGACCCTTCTCATACTCCTTGGTGTAGAAATCATAGGGGCGATGGCTGGGCACGAACAGCAGGGCGTTGTAGTTGGCGGTGCCCTCGGTGCGGCTCACGATGACGCGGGCGGGTTCAGAGTAATCGTTGAACTTATCCTTGTAGAAGCTGGCGTATTCCTCATCGGTGACCTCGCTCTTCTGCTTCTTCCAGATGGGCACCATGCTGTTCAGGGTCTCAAGCTCGGTGTAGGTCTCCCACTCCGGCTTGTAGTCCTCGGGCTTGGGATCGGGTTCGGGCTTCTGGCGGCTCTTTTCCCGCTCCATCTGGATGGGATAGCGCACATAGTCGCTGTACTTTTTGACGATGGCCACAATGCCGTATTCGTCGAGGAAGTTCTCGTAATTGTCGGTATCGGTGCTGTCCTTGATGTGCAGGATGATGTCAGTACCGGCGGTTTCCTTCTCGGCGGGGGTCAGCTCGTAGCCGTCAGCACCGCTGGACTCCCACTGCCAGGCCTCGTCCGCACCGTATGCCTTGGAGATGACGGTGACCTTGTCGGCGACCATGAAGGCGGAGTAGAAGCCCACGCCGAACTGACCGATGATGTCGATGTTCTCGTCCTTGTTGTCCTTCTTAAAGTCCAGAGAACCGGAGTGGGCGATGGTGCCCAGGTTCTGCTCCAGCTCTTCTTTGGTCATGCCGATGCCGTTATCGGAGACAGTCAGCAGGCGATTGTCCTTATCGCGGGTGAGCAGGATGCGGAAATCGCCCTTGTTCATGCCCACGGAAGGATCGGTCAGGCTCTTATAATAAAGTTTGTCGATGGCATCCGAAGCGTTGGAGATCAGCTCACGGAGGAAGATCTCCTTGTTGGTGTAGATGGAGTTGATCATCATGTCCATCAGCTTTTTGCTTTCAGCCTGAAATTCTTTCTTCGCCATAATACAAAACCTCTTTTGTACAGTATTCAGATCCGGCCCCTCGCAAAAGGAGCGGCAATGCAGAAGAAGCAGCCGATGCTGCATCTTCTTAGCACTCATATCTTTCGAGTGCTAATATACACCGATGCGGGTCAAAAATCAAGGGGTTTCATAAAAAGTTCAGAAATGAACTGGAACAAAATGCCTTTTGTGCGTTGCTACAAAAAATTCATAAAGAAATAGTTGACCTTTCACAATTTTTAGCGTATACTGGTCAGCGGAAACAAACGAGGAAAGAGGAATATGTTATGGCAATGAAGCCGGAGATCTCCGTGAAGAACCTGCTGATGCAGGCATTCCTGACGGGCTGGGAACGCTCGGACAAGAGCATTTCGCAGGATGAATACTTACAGAGCGCCATTCAGGTCATTGAGGTGCTGCAGGTGGAACCTGAAAATGTCTACGCCGAGGAGGGCCTGGGCCTGACCGATGGCGATGAGGTGGATCATCTGGACGACCTGCTGCGGGCAGACGGCCAGTGGCTGTATTACGGTGTGGAGGAGGAAAACTTCTTCCTCATCCAGTGGTACCCGGACAAGGCTTCTGCCGAGGCCAAGCTGGCCGAGCTGGAGGCACTGGGCGACGGCAGGCAGTATCTGGTGGACCTGAGCCTGACCCGCGAAAATCCTTCGGCCGCTGAGAACTTCGGCAGCTCCAACCCGGTTCAGCTGCGGAGCTGAGCCCAGCGTTTCTGACAAAAAGAAAGGGAATTTTCCATGCAGCTTTCACAAACGGAACGGGAGCGCCTGTCCGCTATTCTGGAACAGTACGACCATCACCCCAAGGTGCAGGAAATGCGTGAGTTTATCCAGCACGGTGATGTGACCACCTACCAGCACTGCAAGAATGTGGTCGTGGTCAGCTGCTGGATCAACCACCGCTTCCATCTGGGAGCCGATGAGACCACGCTGGCCGTGGGGGCCTTCCTCCACGATTTCTATCTCTATGACTGGCACAAGCAGGGCTCTTTCCACGGCCTGCGGCATCTGTTTGAGATGCACGGCTTTTCCCACCCGGGGTCTGCCTGTGTGAACGCACAGCGGGTGTTCGGCATTACCAAAAAGGAGCAGAACGTCATTGCAAGCCACATGTGGCCCCTGACCTTCCGCCATATCCCGACCTGCCGGGAGGCGGTCATCGTCTGTCTGGCGGATAAATACTGCGCCATTGTGGAGAGCATGTTCCGCCGCACAAGGGTGGGCGCTGACGAAGAAGAGTGGTAAAGAAGCCGCCGCACTGTTCACATGAAAGAAAGCAAAAGACCAGAGTTGTAACGCCGTTTGGCGAAACAACTCTGGTCTTTTTTGCTGGGGCTTGTGCAACAGCCTCTTTGAAAAAGTGATCTTATTCTGCTCTCAGAGCCTTGACAGGGTCAGAGCGGGAAGCGGTTTTGGCGGGGATGAAGCCGCCCAGAATGGTCAGCACAGTTGCCAGCGCAACCAGCACCACAGCGGCCTTCCAGGGCAGAACGGCCACTACGCTGGTGCCGGCGGCGATCTTCTGGATAAGCATGTTGCCCGGAATGAGCAGCAGTCTGCTGAGGCCGATGCCCATGAGGCCCGAGCACAGGCCGATGATGAAGGTCTCGGCGTTGAACACCTCGGAGATGTTCCGCTTGGAAGCGCCAATGGCACGCAGGATACCGATCTCCTTGCGGCGCTCCAGCACGCTGATATAGGTGATGATGCCGATCATAATGGAGGAGACCACCAGCGAGATGGAGACAAAGGCCACCAGCATGTTGGAGATCATGTTGATGATCCTGGTCACGGAGGTCATCAGGGTGCCCACCACATCGGTGTACTGGATCACCTTGTCCTCCGCACCCTGCTCACGCATGGCGGCATTGTAGCTGTCCAGCATGTTGAGGACCTCAGCCTTCTGCTCGAAGTCCAGCGGGTAGATGCTGATCTGGCTGGGGTCATCTTCGCTGGCATAGCCAAGGGACTGCAGGTTGCTTTCATAGGTGGCGCTGGTGGACATCATGTTCGACTTCATCAGCTCCGCCAGATCGTCCTCGGTCATGTTGAACCGGATGGCATTCCGGAACGCATCTGCGTCGATCTTCAGCGCGCTTTCCATCTGGCTGCCCAGAGAGGAGAAGCGCTCGGTCATCTGACTTTGCAGATTCGTGCTGATCTGGCCCATGGCCTGCTCCATGGCAGCGCCCAGCTGGGCCTGCAATCCGGCGGCGATCTGTTCTGAGAAGTTTTCCATCATGCTTCCCATGACCTGCTGCATGGCGGCAGTAAACTGCTCCTGCAGGGCAGTGGTATCGATGAGGCTGCCCATGGAATCCTTCATCAGCTGCTGGAACTGGTCACTGGCGAGATACTGGTCAAAACCGATCTTGTCCAGCCCCAGAATGCCGTTGCCGATGATGTAATCCTTGTAGCCGGTCATCACCTTCTGGGCCAGCTGCTGCATTTTGTCGGCGGGGATGGAAATGTCCATGTTGGCGAACACGTCTGTCAGGGCGCTCATGTCGATGTCGGGCGTTTCGGCCAGATCAAATTGGAAGCTGTCCGGGTCAATGAGGGAGGAAAAATCTACGGAACCATCGCTCAGGTCAAGATCCAGCTTGCCGGGGTCGAACTGGAAGGCGCTCTCGAGCTGGTCGGTGTCAATGGAGAAGAGGGAAGCCATGTCCACGGCAGCGGTCTGCCCGGTGCCGAAGGGCTCACCGTTCAGCACATTGGTCTGCGGGTCGGCAAGCTGGTCCTGCACCAGCTTGCTCTGGGCGGCGGTGTCCATGACGTGCCGGGTCAGGGCGGCGGGATAGGCGATTCCGGAGGACAGCATGGCGGCGGAGGCGTTCTCCCTGGGCTGCACCACGCCCACGATGGTCATGGTCTCGCTGTTGGCCACAAGCTCCTGCAGGAAAGCCTTGTCGTCCGATTTGTCCACCCAGGTGCTGTGGGCATCATCGTACTGGTAGCGGTCGGACGCATTGACCAGCCTGAAGGTGCGGCCCAGAAAATCGCTGTACCGGTAGGTCTTGAAATCCTCGGGCACATCCACATTCTGGTTCTGGGCGAACTGCTGGATCATCTTGTCCAGCTCGGCGTTGTCCCGCAGGCCCAGCGCGTAGAGAGCATAATCGGTGATGGAACCGTCCGCACCCAGCACGGCAACGCACTCGTTGTAGTTTTCGGGCCAGCGGCCTGCCTTGACCTCGTACTGGGAATGATACAGGGCATCGCTGGCGGGCAGCTGGTAGAACACGCTGGTGTTCATCATGCTGGACATGATGTTGTTGGTCGAGCTGGTGGAACTGATGCCCAGAGCGGAAAGGGAGGAATCCGGGTTCACCTGCCGGATGCTGCCGTCCGGATCCTGGCGGTAGATCTGGGGCTGTACATTATAGGAATACTCCACCGAGGAAACGCTCTCCCCGATGCTGCAGGCATCGCTCTCGAGGTAGTTTTTCAGGCTCTTCAGGTCGTTGGAGGTGATGCCGGAAACCATCTGGGTCACGAGCTGGCGCACCGGCACCATCCCTTCGCCGAGGTCGGGGGCGGCGGGCTGGCCGGGCAGGTCGGCGGACAGCAGGCTGGTCAGATCCATGCCGCTGCGCAGGATCTGCACCGGGTACTCGGAAAGGGTGTCCCGCTCCATATCGGCGATATACTGGTTGACACCAGTGGACAGGGAAATGATCAGAGCAATGCCGATGATGCCGATAGAGCCTGCAAAGGCCGTGAGCAGGGTGCGGGTCTTTTTGGTCCAGAGGTTGTTGAAGCTCAGGGTCAGCGAGGTCCACCACGACATGGAGGAGTGGCCCATGTTCTTGTGAACGGCAGGGGCAAGCTGAGCGGTGTCAGGTTTGTAGGGGGCGGTGTCGGAGCGGATGACACCATCCTTCAGGTTCACGATGCGGGTGGCGTACTGCTGGGCCAGCTCCGGGTTGTGGGTGACCATGACCACCAGCCGGTCCTTTGCCACCTCCTTGAGCAGCTCCATGACCTGGATGCTGGTCTCGCTGTCCAGCGCGCCGGTGGGTTCGTCCGCCAGCAGGATATCCGGGTTGTTGACCAGCGCACGGGCAATGGCAACGCGCTGCATCTGGCCGCCGGACATCTCGCTGGGGTGCTTGTGCAGCTGATTGCCCAGCCCCACCTTCTGCAGTGCCTCGGTGGCGCGGCGCTTGCGCTCTGCGCCCGAGATGCCGGAAATGGTCAGGGCCAGCTCCACGTTGGCCAGAACGGTCTGATGGGGGATCAGGTTGTAGCTCTGGAACACAAAGCCGATGGTGTGGTTGCGGTAGGAGTCCCAATCGCGGTCGGTGTACTTTTTGGTGGAGATCCCGTTGATGACAAGGTCACCGCTGTCGTACCGATCCAGGCCGCCGATGATGTTCAGCAGGGTGGTCTTACCGGAGCCGGAGGGGCCCAGGATGGCGACAAATTCGCTGTCACGCAGGTTCAGGCTGACATCATTCAGTGCGGTCTGTACAAGGTCACCGGTTTTGTATTCCTTGCGGATCTTTTTCAGTTGTAGCATAGGCAGGCCTTTCTTATGCGTGCCCGGCGGCGTGTGGGAAATGCCGGACAAAAAACAAAATAACGTAGATATAGTATCAGATGAATGTGAACAAACCATTGCTTTTCGGGAAAGATGGTGTTATGCTGAAGAAGGTGAAAGAAACAAAAATCGACACTTTATGACGTAAATTACCAGAAATCAAGACGCAAAAAGCTGACATTCCTGCACGGTTCGACGCATAGTGACGTTTTTTCGGGGATTGAATCTTTCCGCAGGGCCTTATAAAATAGTATCGTACAGTACGCACGGAAGAAAAGTGCGGCATTTTTAAGGCAAAGGGGAAGGTTGGATTGACGGAACGACTCGTTTCAAAGCTGCATGTCGCGCTTTTGAGCTACGACGAGCGGGAGATCCGCGTCCGGAAAAATTATCTGGAGGAGCAGAATCCTGCGATCTGCTGTGTCTGCTTCCACAGCGGCGAGGAGCTGCTGCGGGAACTGCGCCAGCAGCGCAGTGTGGATATCGTGGTGCTTTCGAGCCAGCTGGAGGATATGGACGGGTATGAGTTCCTCAAGCGGCTCAACAGCCTGCATAACCGCCCGCTGCTGCTGTTGCAGGGGGATGACTGGTACAGCGATGCCACGGCATCGTTCCTGCGGCCGGACGGCAGGCAGTACCTGCCGGAGCGCAGCAGCCTGCTGGATCTGCTGCTGGATCTGCGCAGCTCTACGGACATCGGCATCTTCTGGGTGCTGCCGTTCTGCAAGCAGCTTTATGCGGAGTGGGGCATCCAGCAGCCGGATGTAAACTGTGAATATCTGACCACTGCGCTGCAGGTCGTATGCGGCACGGAGCGGAAGCTGGCCGTGCGCAAGGAGATCCTGCAGACTGTGGCCGAGGAACACCACACCACAGTGGCCGCTGTGGACTGCGGGATGCGCCGCCTGATCGACGGAGTGGAAAAATACAACACCGAAGCCTGGCAGAAATTCAAGCAAGATTACGGCCTGATGGGGCATAGCGTTACCCTGGGCAAGCTGATCTATGCGGGCCGCCAGAAATTGATCGACAGCGGAACGCAGGGACGGAAGGCCGGACGATGAGAAAAAAGAGAGAGAACGGAATGGCAAAAGAGAGCGGGATGGGGGATTTCCCCCGCAAACAATTTGAGAGCGTGCTGCTGCACTCCCTGCGCATCATGGACCAGAACCGGGAATACCTGCAGATGCATCTGGCCCGGACCGGAGACGAAAGGACCCGGCAGGCGCTGGAGGACATGGGGCAGGAGAGCATCCGCCTGGAGCGCACCTTGCGGGAAATGATGGGTCTGCTGGAAGTGGAGATGAACGACAAACCGTCCATGAAGCCGGTAGACCTGTGCTGGATCCTGATGGAGGCCGCCCAGATAGCCCCGGAGATCGAGAAGCAGCTGGGCATCCGGCTGACCGTGGATCACAGCCCGTTCCGGCGCTGCTATGTCAAGGCGGATGCCCAGGAGGCCGAACAGCTGCTGTTTCATCTGCTTTCCAATGCCCTACGGGCGGTAAGCCCCGGCGGGCAGATCAAGATCCGGCTCACCCGGGATGACGAGGATCTGTATCTGATCGTGGAGGACGACGGCTGCGGCCTGCCCACCGGTGAAAACTGGATGGAGAACCGCCGCCGCTTCCTGGGCGGTGTGCAGGCAGGGCTGCTGCTCTGCCGCCGTTACTGCGCCCACATGGGGTGGGTGCTTTCCCTCACGCCGCGCGGTGCCGGAAGCGGCACCCGGGCAGAGGTGCGCATCCCGCTGGCCGGAACGATGTTTCCCATTGAGGGCAGCGTGGAGCTGCACACCATCCATCCGGCACTCACCACAGCTGATGGCCTGCGCTGGCAGATCCTGCGGGAGCTTGCCCTGTTGTCCGATAAAATGGAATGATACGATGTTCAGCGCCCTGCTCCGGGCTTTTCCGGGGCAGGGCGTTTTTGTGTAAAAATCACTCTGAGTAAAGAATCTTAACCGGAATGTAGAAAAACAGGGGAGCTGTATTCGTGAATTTAACAAAATGTTTAACTTTTTGAGCGGAAAATACTATTTTTTGCGTGTAAAATATAATGACTGGATTGATTGTATCCCGATTTTTGAGTATAATACAACTGTATTTTTATATTGTTCCTCAGGAGGAAAAGCAAGTGAGAGTAGGTCTTGACATCGGAAGCACCACCATCAAGTGCGCGGTGCTGGACGAACATGATGCGCTGATTTATTCAACATACGAGCGTCATTACAGCCATATTCTGGAAAAGGCGCAGGAGCTGCTGCGCCGTATCGATGCAGAGCACCTGCACGGAAACAAGGCACTGCTGAGCATCTCCGGTTCTGCCGGCATGGGTCTGGCCGACAGCTGCGGCGTGCCCTTTGTGCAGGAGGTGTTCTCCACCCGTGTGGCAGTCAAGCGGTTTGTGCCCGCCACCGACTGCGTGATCGAGCTGGGCGGCGAGGACGCAAAGATCCTGTTCCTGACCAATGGCACCGAGGTCCGCATGAACGGCAGCTGTGCCGGCGGCACCGGTGCCTTTATTGACCAGATGGCCACCCTGCTGAAGATGAGTGCCGACGAGATGAACAAGGCCGCGGAAAAGGCCGAGCGCACCTATACCATCGCGTCCCGCTGCGGCGTGTTTGCCAAAAGTGACGTGCAGCCCCTCATCAATCAGGGCGCGCGCACGGAGGATATCGCCGCCAGCATCTACAAGGCGGTGGTCAACCAGACCATTGCCGGTCTGGCACAGGGCCGCCCCATCAAGGGCAATATCCTGTATCTGGGCGGGCCGCTGACCTTCAGCAGCGTGCTGCGCAAGAGCTTTGATGAGGCGCTGGGAGTCACCGGAACCTGCCCCGAGAACAGCCTGCTCTATGTGGCACTGGGTGCCGCCCTCTATGCGGATAAGGAGTTCGAACTCTCCGCAGTGGCCGACGCGCTGGACCAGTACGCCGCCACCGCTACTTATGCCAGTGAGCCTCCGCTCTTTGCCAACAAGCAGGAGTACGAGGAATTCCATGCCCGGCACATGTCCCACAGCGTGCCTCATGTGCCTTTCAGCGCCCAGTGCGGCCCGGTGCATATCGGCATCGACTCCGGCTCCACCACCGTCAAGCTGGTGGTGGTGGACGAGAAGAGCCAGATCCTGTACACCAATTACCAGCCCAACCTTGGCAACCCGCTGCCCCTGATCCGGGAACAGCTGATCAAGATCTACCGGGAACACCCCGGCCTGCAGGTGGCCAGCGTGACCACCACCGGCTATGGCGAGGAACTGGTCAAGAACGCCTTCCGCTGTGATTATGGTCTGGTGGAAACGGTGGCTCATTTCACCGCCGCCAAATACTTTATGCCCGACGTGGATTTCATCATCGACATCGGCGGTCAGGACATGAAGTGCTTCAAGATCGAGGATGGTGCCATCAGCAACATCTTCCTGAACGAGGCCTGCTCCTCCGGCTGCGGCAGCTTTTTGCAGACCTTTGCTCAGGCATTGGGCTATGATGTCAAGGAGTTCGCCGCTCTCGGCCTGTTCGCAGACCGCCCCGTGGATCTGGGCAGCCGCTGCACCGTGTTTATGAACAGCTCGGTCAAGCAGGCCCAGAAGGACGGTGCTTCCATCGAGAACATTTCCGCCGGTCTGTCCATCAGTGTGGTCAAGAACGCGCTGTACAAGGTCATCCGCGCATCCAGCCCTGAGGAGCTGGGCCGCAGGATCGTGGTGCAGGGCGGTACTTTCTACAATGAAGCTGTTCTCCGCGCCTTTGAAAAAGAGATGGGCGTGGAGGTCATCCGCCCCGACATCGCGGGCCTGATGGGTGCCTACGGCGCGGCCCTGTTCGGCCTGCGCCAGAGCCATAAGAACCATCAGGAAACTTCCAGGATGATGAATCTGGCCGAGCTGGAAGCCTTTGACCAGAAGGTAGTCAGCGTCAAGTGCGGCGGCTGCGGCAACCACTGCCAGCTCACCATCAACACCTTTGCCGATGGCCGCAAGTTCATCTCCGGCAACCGCTGCGATAAGCCCGTGACCGGCAAGAGCGAGGACGACAGCCTGAATCTGTACGCCTATAAGCAGCAGCTGCTGGCCGGTTACAAGCCCGTGCCCGGCAAGCGCGGCTCCATTGGCATCCCGCTCTGCCTGAATATGTACGAGCTGCTGCCCTTCTGGTACACCTTCTGGACCAGGCTGGGCTTTGCCGTGCACACCAGCCCGGTGTCCAGCCGGGGGCTGTATCTGGCCGGTCAGGCCACCATCCCCAGCGATACCGCCTGCTTCCCGGCCAAGCTGAGCCACGGCCACATCAAGGCCCTGAGCCAGATGCACCTGGATGCCATCTTCTACCCCTGCCTGACCTACAACTTTGACGAAGGACTGGGCGACAACCACTATAACTGCCCTGTGGTGGCCTATTACCCTGAAGTTCTGGCAGGCAACTGCCCCGAGCTGGAGGGCCAGAAGTTTATCTATGACTATGTGGGCATCCACCGCCCCAAGGACTTTGTCCGCAAGATGGCAAAGGAAGTCCTGCCCAAATACTTCGGCGGCATTTCCGAGAAGGAAGTGCAGGCCGCTGCCGATGCTGCCTACGCCGAGCACGAGGCCCACATGGCCCAGATCCGGGTCAAGGGCAGCGAGATCATTGATGAGGCACGCCGTCAGGGCAAGCGCATCATCGTGCTGGCTGGCCGCCCCTACCACGTTGACCCTGAGATCAACCATGGCATCGACCACCTCATCACCCGCCACGGCGCGGCTGTTGTCACCGAGGACAGCATCTCCAACCGGGTGGAAAGGTTCCCCACCAGTGTGCTGAACCAGTGGACCTACCACAGCCGCCTGTATGCGGCGGCCAAGTACTGCACCACCCAGAAGGATATGGATCTGGTGCAGCTGGTCTCCTTTGGCTGCGGCGTGGATGCCATTACCACCGATGAGACCCGCGAGATCCTGCAGGCAGGCAGCAAGCTCTACACCCAGCTCAAGATCGATGAGATCACCAATCTGGGCGCGGTCAACATCCGTCTGCGCAGCCTGTTCGCCGCTCTGGAGGAGCGCGACGAGGCGGCAGAGGAAAAGGCCGCCCCCAAGGCAGAAGCCTGATACATAGGAGGAACCTATGGAATACAATTATCCCAAATTTACCCCGGAGATGAAGCAGACCCACACCATCCTCATCCCCAACATGGCCATTACCCAGTTCCGGCTGCTGGAATACGCCCTGCGCTGCGACGGTTACAAGTGCGAGATCCTGGGCAACTGCGGCAGCGCTGTGGCACAGCTGGGCCTGAAATACGTCCACAACGACACCTGCTATCCGGCCCTGCTGGTCATCGGCCAGTTTCTGGACGCCCTGAACAGCGGCAAGTATGACCTGGATCATACGGCCCTGCTCATCACCCAGACCGGCGGCGGTTGCCGTGCTTCCAACTACATCCACCTGCTCCGCAAGGCTCTGGTCAAGGCGGGCTATCCCCAGATCCCCGTTGCCAGCCTGAACTTCTCCGGTCTGGAAAAAGACAGCGGCTTCCAGATGACCCTGCCGCTGGCCCGCCGCGCGCTGGCCTGCATTTTCTACGGCGATATGCTCTGTGCCCTGCGCAATCAGGTGGCCCCCTACGAGAACGAAAAGGGAGCCGCTGACCGGATGGTCGATCTGTGGGTCGAGCGTCTGGGCCGCGTTCTGCTGGCCGGCAAGGGCTTTACTGCCCGGGAAATGAAGCACACCTTCCCGCTCATTGCAAAGGATTTTGCGGCCATCCCCGTGACCCGGGTGCCCAAGGTCAAGGTGGGTGTGGTCGGCGAGATCTACGTTAAATACAGCCCCCTGGGCAACAACGACCTGCAGAAGTTCCTGGAGAGCCAGGACTGTGAGGTGAACTTCCCGGGCCTGATGGGCTTTGTGCAGTACTGCATCTTCAATATGGGCGAGGATCATGTCCTTTACGGCGGCAAGCTGGCCGTCAAGATGGGCACGGATCAATTGCTCAACTGGCTGGACAGTGTGGAGCGTGCCATGCTCAAGGCCACAGCCGATGCCGGGTTCTACGCCCCCGGCCCCTTCAAGGAGCTGGTGGAAAAGCCCCACGGCATCATTTCGCTGGGGGCCAAGATGGGCGAGGGCTGGCTGCTGACCGCCGAGATGATCGAGCTGGTGCAGGGCGGCTACGGCAACATCGTCTGTGCCCAGCCCTTCGGCTGCCTGCCCAACCATATCGTGGGCAAGGGCATGGTGAACAAGATCCGTGCCCTGTATCCCAGCGCCAATATCACCCCCATCGATTATGACCCCAGCGCCACCCGGGTCAACCAGGAAAACCGCATCAAGCTGATGCTGGCAGTCGCCAAGGAGCGCCTGAACGCCCCGGCGCAGGCCGCCCCCCTGACGGCAGAAGAGATCGCCGGTGGGGCTCCCCGGGTCGAGACCACGGTATAATTCTTTCTAAACAGCAACACTCCCCTTCGGGCAGGACCGTGTGCCGCACGGCTCCGCCCGAAGGGGAGTGTTTTTCTTTTGTTTCAGTCGCAGAGATACCGCCACTCAAATTCCTCAGCCGAGATGGCCTTGGAGAACCAGAAACCCTGTGCGCCGTCGCAGTCCAGCGAGCGGAGGAGCTGCACCTGCTCCTCGGTCTCGATGCCTTCGCAGATGACGTTGTAGCCCAGCCGTTTGACCAGATGTACGACCTCCCGCAGGAAATCGGTGCCCCGCGCGTTGGAGCTGCACCGGGTCAGAAAGAGCTTGTCCAGCTTGATGGTGTTCACATCTTTGTCGGCTTTCGCTTTCTCGGCGTTGTATTTATCCGGCTCGGAAGTAGCGATCGGGGTAGCGGCCTGTAATATCTTCGCTCCGTTGCCATACAGCATGGCGCCAAGGCTGTAGTAAGCGTTGCTCTGGTAATCCTTGTTCGATACGGCTAGGACCTCTTTGTACATTTTCTCGGCACCGGCCAGATCTCCCTTCTTTTGGGCGGCTTGTCCTTGTTTGATGCAGTAACCGTAAAGCAACTTTTCCAGATTGGTCTTATTCTTGTTTCCATCGGGAATCACTTTTAATCCCTCTTTTACCGTAGTCAGGAATTCTTCAGTCTTGTTTAAGTTACGGTAAGCCATAGCCTCGCCTACATAAGAGTCGTCTACGTTGTAGTTCATCTTAACAGCCATGTCGAAGTATTTGGCGGCCTCGGCGTAGTTCTTCGCTTGATTAGCGGCGTATCCGCAATTGAAGATACGGGCGGTGTCTTGGTAATTGTTTTGTTTCAAGTATTCGCCGTATTTTGTTACGACGGTAGCGTAATCTTTTGCTTTCAAAGCAGCGTCACCTTCATCTCTTAATTTGTCAGCGTCTTGTGCGAATAGGTTTCCGACACATAGGCATAAAGCCACTAATAAAACAATTTTCTTCATGGTAATTATTAAATTTGATTGATTTTGTGCTCTAAGTTAAGGCGTGCGGGAAAAGAAGCCAAAATATTTTACGTTTTTTAGAAAACAATAAAAATAGAAAACATAAAAAAGGGATTGCTT
>ENA-USZI01001326-USZI01001326.1-human-gut-metagenome-genome-assembly--contig:-NODE-1326-length-16781-cov-28.251197_pt1 | contig 16781 bp, 16 predicted proteins | sample MGYA00250042_ERZ773532 | MGnify/ENA primary metagenome ERZ773532 (study PRJEB29103, sample SAMN06112036) | human gut metagenome | biome: human gut; feature: ankylosing spondylitis patient; material... | reverse complement strand
TTGTCCCTTTGGCATACAAAAACACCCCATTTCCTAAACAGTATACCATACTGTCTAACAAATGGGGTGCAGTTCAGAATAGACCGGCGGGGGCTCTTTCTCATAGCGGTAAGTTCAGGATCACTCGATCAGGCCGTTCAGCAGGGCCAGGCACTTGCGGCTGTGCAGCTTGCGGATTGCCTTGGCCTCGATCTGGCGGACACGCTCACGGGTGACACCGAAGTCGCGGCCCACCTCCTCCAGCGTGCGGGGGCGGCCATCGTCCAGACCAAAGCGCAGGCGGATGACCTTTTCCTCACGGGGGGTCAGGCTCTTGAGGGCCTGATTGATCTGCTGGGCCACCATGGCGCGGTCCGCTGCCTTGCCGGGGGCCTCGGCGTTCTCGTCGGCCACGAAATCGCCCAGGGAGGAATCTTCTTCCTCGCCCACGGGGCTTTCCAGGCTGGCGGGTTCCTGCGCCATGCGCTGGATCTCACGCACGCGCTCCACGCTCATATCCATGGCCTTTGCCAGCTCCTCGGGGGTGGGCTCGTGGCCATTCTGGTAGACCAGCTGGTTGGTGGCCTGACGCATCCGGTTGATGGTTTCGACCATGTGCACCGGGATGCGGATGGTGCGAGCCTGATCCGCAATGGCGCGGGTGATGGCCTGACGGATCCACCAGGTGGCGTAGGTGGAGAAGCGGAAGCCGCGGTCACAGTCAAACTTCTCGGCGGCCTTGATCAGGCCGATGTTGCCCTCCTGGATCAGATCCAGGAACGCCAGGTTGTGGCCGACATGCTTCTTGGCGATGGAGACCACCAGACGCAGGTTGGCCTCGCTCAGGCTGCGGCGGGCGTTCAGGCCGTCGCGGCGGATCTTGAGCAGCTCCTGGCGGCGCTCCTCCGTCAGGGGGCCGTTCTCCACGGCCTCCATGGCTTCCTCTTCGGCAGCCTTTTCCTCGTCGTCCTCGCTGGACTTGGTGTTGCCGTCCTCGTCCAGATCCTCGGTATAGCTCCGGCTGTTCTCATCCTCCTCGAACGAGAAGCGGGCGCTGTTCTTTTTGATGTACTCAGGCGCGCCGTACTTCTGGCGGTCGGCCTGAAGGATGTGGGCAGCCTCGGCACCGGCGTGGATGCGCTTGCTCAGGTCCACTTCCTGCTCCGCGCTCAGCAGCGGGATCTGACCGATCTGCTTGAGGTAGTTCTTCACAGGGTCATCCAGCAGCTCATCCATGGCAGCCTTCAGGTCTGCGGGGTTCTCCTCTGCCGGGTCGTCCTCATTTTCATCGCCCAGGCCCAGCTCATCGCTGTTTGCCTCGGCACTTTCCACCTCTGCCATGATGCCTTCCACATCCAGGCTGGTGTCACCGTCGGCCTCGTCATCCAGAATTTTGATGCCGCGCTCCTCCAGAAGCGTGTAAAGCGTTTCCACATCCATCCGGCACTGGGAAGCCAGTGTCTTGGCCTCGCCCGCCGTCAGGGTGCCTTCGCCCTTCGTCAACAGTTCCTTCAAAGTCATGCCCATTTCACTCTCTCCTTTTCACCGCGGCGCTGGCTGCGCCGTAAGTGATATCGTATCATAAGTTTTGCCGCTGCGGGATGGTTCAAATCACCAGGCCGCCGTTCACACCGAACACCTGCCCGGTGATGTAACCGGCGCTTTCGCCTGCCAGGAACACCAGCAGCTGCGCCACCTCGTCCGCGCTGCCCAGGCGGCCCACGGGGGTCTCCTCGGCCAGCGCAGCCTTATCCTCTGCCGTAAAGGCAGCCATCATATCGGTGTCGATGACACCCGGAGCCACGCAGTTCACGGTGATGCCGCTGGGCCCCTCCTCTTTGGCAAGGGCCTTGGTCAGGCCGATCAGGCCCGCCTTGGCAGCGGAGTAATGCACCTCGCAGCTGCCGCCGGTCTGGCCCCACATGCTGCTCACGGTCAGGATGCGGCCCGCCTTGCGGCGGATCATGCCCGGCAGGGCCAGCTGGCACAGGTGGAACGCGCCGCTCAGGTTCACGTCCAGCATGTGCTGCCACTCCTCCGGGGTGATATCGGTGAACAGCTTCTGCTGGGCAATGCCCGCGTTGCTCACCAGCACATCCACATGGCCCACGGCCTGCTCCACGGTGTGGAACGCCACCTCACAGCTGGCGCGGGAGGCCACGTCGCACTGGACCGCCAGCAGGCCCGGCAGCGCCTTTTCCAGCGCCGCCGCCGCCTCGGCGTGGGTGTGGTAGAGCACCGCCACCCGGTAGCCCGCCTGCCAGAAGGCGCGGGCCGCCGCGGCTCCGATGCCCCGGTCGCCGCCCGAGATCAGCACGCAGCGCCCATTGGCCGCAGGGACTGCCGGTTCCGGCACAGGCTCCACCGGCGGTTCCGTTTCCGCTGCCGGTTCCGGCGCAGCTTCCTGCACCGGCTCCTGTTCCGGCGCAGGGGCCCGGGATGCCTCGTCCTCATCGCTCAGGTCAAAGGTCAATTCAAATTCATCATCGTACAAGAGTCAGCCCTCCTGCCGTTTGTTCTCTGCCTGCAAAAAATCCCGCAGGCAGGAAGGTCCCGCCCTCCACCGCACCCATGGGCTGCGCTCTGCTCCTCTTTCCGGTCAAGGCCGGTCCTGCGGCGAGCCCGCTGGTCTGTGCGAGTGGTTTCGACAAGTTACCATTAAATAATATAGCACAATTCGACGAAAAAAGAAAGTGGGAACCGCCGTCTTTTCACGCAGTTCCCACTTTTTTTCACGTTCTCAGGGGGTCACGGGCGGTTTCCAGCGGGGCTTTGCGGCCCGCTGCTCCCGCAGCCGGAGGAAAAACGCCTGCAGCAGCGCCTGCGCCTCCTCCGCCCGCAGACCGCGTTCCACCACCGGATGGTGATTGAAGGGCAGGGCGAACAGGTCGGTCACGCTGCCGCAGCACCCGGCCTTGGTATCCGCCGCGCCGTACACCACCCGCCTGATCCGGCTGTTGATGATGCCGCCGCTGCACATGGGGCAGGGCTCCAGCGTAACGAACAATTCACACTGCCACAGCCGCCAGCCGCCCAGCTTTTTGCAGGCCGCGTCAATGGCCAGCAGCTCGGCGTGGTGGAGGGCGTTTTTCTCGGTCTCGCGGGTGTTGTGGGCAGCAGCGATGATCTCGCCGTTCCGGGCCACCACCGCGCCCACAGGCACCTCGCCCAGCGCAGCGGCCCGTGCGGCCTCCTTCAGCGCCGCGCCCATCAGCTCATAGTCGGTCATCCCATTCCCCTTTCTGCCAGCGCCCGGGCCAGCACCAGCCCATTGTTCAGGATATGCAGCACCACCCCGGGTGCAGGACTGTCGGTCTGCTCTGCGGCCCACCCGAAAATGAGCCCCATGCCCAGCGCGTAGCACTTTTCGGTCAGCGTTCCGTGCAGGGCCGCAAAGAGCACAGCCTGGCAGAGGTTTGCCGGGTGCTCCCCCAGCGGCCGCAGCAGGCGCAGCAGCGCCCCCCGGAACACCAGCTCCTCGGCCAGCGGCAGCACCAGCAGGCTGCGCAGCGTGCCGGGCACGCCCTGCGGCAGCTCTGCCGCCCCGCCGGGGACCAGCACACACCAGACCGCCGCCAGCCCGGCCCAGGCCAGTGCCGCGATGCCTGTCGCCCGCAGGCGGCGGTTCCGCTCTGACATCTTCTCCGTCCCCTCTCCGTTTGGGGTGCGCTGTTCCGCTGTTTCGGGCGCACAGCGCACCGCCCCGCAATGCCTGATGCCCATTGTATCATGTTCCGGCCCGTTTTTGCAAGAAAACAGAGCGGAATTGCGAAAATACGAAGAAATATTGATTCAAACAATTGACATTTCCCATCGTCTCTGGTATATTCCTATACGACTTTTTGATTGATTTGGTCGGGTTATCCGTTCTTGGCCCCGTTGGAGGTATTACTATGATCCGCATTCTTACCGATTCCGCATCCGACATCCTGCCCGCTGAAGCCGAGCAGCTGGGCGTGACCGTCATCCCCCTGAACGTCACCCTGGAGGACGGCACCGTGCTCCGGGACGGCGTGGACATGACCCCCACCGTGTATTACGGCGTGATGGCCCGCTGCCACAAGCTGCCCACCACCAGCCAGCCCAGCCCCGAGCTGTTCCAGCGCTTCTTCCTTGAGGCGGCTGCCGCCGGGGACGAGGTGGTGGGCATCTTCCTCTCCCATGAGCTGTCCGGCACCTGCCAGTGCGCCCGGCTGGCCGCAGACATGGCCAATGTGGACAATATCCTCTTTGTGGATTCCGAGAACGTCTGCCTGGGCGAGAGCCTGCTGGTGCGGCTGGCTGTTCATCTGCGGGATGCCGGAAAGACTGCCGGGCAGATCGCCGCCACCCTTGAGCACGCCAAGGAGCATCTGCATCTGGTGGCTGTCATCGACGACCTGAAGTATCTGCGCAAGGGCGGCCGCCTGCCCGCCGCCGTGGCCGTGGCCGGTGGGATGCTGGGCATCAAGCCCCTCATCACCATCAAGGAGGGCAAGGTCGTTATGGCGGGCAAGGCCCGTGGCCTGCCCGGCGCTTACGTTGCCCTGTTCAAGAAGATCGAGGAGCTGGGCGGCATCAGCACCTGCGCCGACGCGCTGGCCGGCTACACCCTCGCCCCCCGCGAGGTGCAGCCCATCCAGACCTACCTGCAGGAGAATCTGGGCCGAAACGAGGCCCTTGTGCGCCAGATCGGCTGTGTCATCGGCACCCACGCCGGCCCCGGCGCGTTCGGCCTGGCCTTCCTCGATGAAGGCTTCACCTTCTGAGCTTACCCAATCAAAAAGAGGAACTGCTTTCCCGGCAGTTCCTCTTTTTTGTTGGTTCACAGCACCGCGTCCGAGACGATCTTGCCCAGCAGGAGCACCAGCACCACAAGCATCATGGGGCGGATGAATTTTGCGCCGTTCTTGAGGGCGAAGTGGGAGCCCAGCAGGTTGCCCACAATGCCGCTGATGGCACAGGGGATGCCGATGGAGAACACCACCAGCCCGCTGGAAAGATACGTTACAAGGCTGGCGTAGTTGCTGGCAAGGTTGAGCACCTTGGCGTTGCCGCCCGCCGTGCGCAGATCAAAACCCATCAGGGTGGTAAAGGCGATGATGGCAAAGGTGCCGGTGCCCGGGCCAAAGATGCCGTCGTACAGGCCGATGCCCAGCCCGATGGCAAGGGCAAGCGCCGCCTTTCTGGCGTTCAGGGTGCCGTTGTCCCGGTTCTCGTCGGGCAGGTCCCGCCGCCAGAGGATGAGCACCGCCGCTACCGGCAGGATGATGAGCATCATGGTGCGCAGCACCTGATCGCTGAGCAGGAGCACGATGTGGGAGCCCAGTGCGCTGCCCACAAAGCTGCCCACAGCCGCCAGCAGGCCGACCCGGATGTTCATGGCTCCCTTCTGGAAGAACTGCGCCGTGGCAAAGGTGGTGCCGCAGGCCGCGCTGAATTTATTGGTGCCGTAGGTGTAATGCACCGGCAGGCCTGCAAACAGATAGGCGGGCAGGCTGATCAGGCCGCCGCCCCCCGCCGCCGAGTCCACAAAGCCCGCAAACCCGGTCATCAGCATCAGAAACAGCAGCATTGGCAATGATAATGTAATTTCCATTCGTTCTACTTTCCCACTCTTTCGTTTACTTCAGATACAGCTTTCCCTCGCAGGCCAGGATCTGATCCAGGATCATCCGGGACACCCGGGCACCATAGACCATGGCGGGGTGGTCGTTGTACTCGATGATATCATGGAATTCCTTGTTCATCAGAACGATCACATACTCGCCGTAGGGGGTGTGGATGATGCCGCCGTCGTTGCGGCAGGCGTTCATGCTGCCGCTCTTGCTGGCCACCCAGATAAGCTCCGGCTCGCCGGTCTCCTCGCAGTCGAGATAGAACTGAGGGAAGTCGTGGGTCAGCATGGTATTGTAGTGCTGCTGACGGAAGATGGCCAGCATCTCGGCGCTGGCCTCAGCGCTGACGAGCGTTCCCTTTGCCACCTGCGCAAACAGCGAGGCGTAGTCCCGGGGCGTCGTGGTGCCGAGGTCGTTGTAAAGATCAAAGTGGAGCGGGTTGTGCAGGACGGTGTGGGCAAAGCCCATCTCCCGGATGCAGGCGTTGATGGTGTCCAGCCCCAGATAGCCGATGACCATGTTGGTGGCGATGTTGTCGGAGCAGATGATCATCATGGTGGCGGCGTCTTTAACTTTCAGACTTGCGCCCACGCCCAGCGCCCGGAGCATACCGGAACCGTCCACAAAGTGCTCGGGCTTGTAAGTGATTTTTTCCTCGAGGCTGGCTTTGCCCCGGCTGGCCTGCAGATACAGGGCTGCGAGGATATATGCCTTGATGGTGGAAGCCGTCTCAAATTCCTCGTCAGCGCCGATTTCGACCGTGTGGCCGTGGAGGTCGTCCACAAAGACGCTCATCTTGCCCTGATAGGAATACAGCTCGGCTGCAATACGCTTTTCCAGCGTCATGTTTTTATCCATTTTGGAATCTCCCTGTCGTTTTATACATTATTTAGAGGTTTTCTTCGAAGAACCGCCGGGCGTTGCGGTAGAAGATGGCCTCTACCTCGTCCTCGGTGAAGCCCTCGCGGCGGAGTGCGTCGGCCAGCAGCGGGAGCTTGGAGCAGTCGTCCATTTCCAGCTTGCCGCCGATGCCGTCGAAGTCACTGCCCAGACCGATGATCTCGATCCCGCCCACCTGCTTGAAGTGGGCCGCGTGCTTTGCCATCAGGGCCGTGGTGCTGCGGCAGAGCTTTTCTTCGGGCTGGTTGTCGAGGAAGCCGCTGCAGTAGTTCAGACCCACGAGGCCGCCCTTGTTGGCGAGGGCGCGGATCATCTCGTCGGTGAGGTTGCGGCAGTGGGGCGCGAGGGCGCGGCAGTTGGAGTGGCTGGCCGCAAAGGGGCGGGTGGAGTGCTCCACAATGTCCCAGAAGCCCTTGTCGGACAGGTGGCTCACGTCTGCGACGATGTGCAGACGCTCCATCTCGGCCAGGAACTCAAAGCCCTTTTCTTTCAAGCCCGTCTCGGTGTTGGGGGCGCAGGGCCAGATGTTGTGGCCCCCGCCGGGGACGACGTTGGGGCTGGCAAGCTCGTTCTCGTGGTTCCAGGTCAGGGTCATCATGCGGACGCCCAGCTCGTACATCCGGCGCAGCACGCCGATGCTGCCCTTGCAGCAGCCGCCCTCTTCGATGGTGAGCATTCCGCTGATCTTGCCCTCGGCGGCGTTCTTGCGGATGTCAGAGGGTCGATACACCGGAGCAATATCCTCCGTGTATTTTTCCATGATGCGTTTGAAGACGTCGATCTCTTCCAGCGCCGTCACCAGCGGGTCGGCACCGGGGGTCTTGTCGCCCAGATTGACAAAGGCGGCGAAGCACTGCAGCATATAGTCGCCCTTTTTCAGTTTCTGCAGGTCGATGTGCAGATCATTCTGCGCAAAGCTCTTGGGCGTACCCGCCTTTTCGGCGTAGCGCAGCTCACTCAGGGTGTCACAATGTAGATCAAAGACTTTCATTTTGGTTCTCCTTTGATAGAGGGAAGGTTCTTCTTCCTTTAAGCTACGTTCTCTTTTGCGTGCCAAAAGAGAACCAGAAAAGCACCAGCGATTTCGACGCGCTGGATCCACGAGAAAGGGGCTGCTCGCCCCTTTCAGACCCCGAAGGGGTTGTCGAAGCCCAAAAATGCTAGCCGCTTCGCTAAACGCATTTTTTGGGCTTCTCCGGTTTACGGCTCCGCCGATGGTGTTACCTCTCTGCTGACGGTAAAGTTCTGCTAAAGCCTGAAATCTTCGGCGAAGCCGTAAAACGGCGGAGAGCGAAAATGCGGTTAAGAGATCTTCGTGCGAATGCACGAATCTCCAGCATTTTTGCTTGGAGCCCACTTCTTCGGAATTGTTAAGGGCGAGCAGCCCTTAACTCGTTGCGGGGAGAGTGGAGTCCAGAGGTAGGGAGGGGGGATTCGAAACACCCCTCCCTACCTCTGGCCCGCGCGGAGCGCAAAGCCATTTGACCGAAAGAGAAAACTGCCCCGCGCCACCAGCGCGAGAACCAGCTCAAAGAAAAAACTAGCCCTGCCTCTGGCCCGCGCGGAGCGCAAGCCATTTGACCAAAAGAAAAAACTGCCCCACGCCGCAGGCGCGCCCGCGCGGAGCGCAAGCCATCTTAAAGAAAAAACCAACCCAGCCGCAACACCACATCAAGTCGTTATAATAGACCCTCAAGAGAGAAAGAGAGTATCATCCGAATGAAAATTGCGTGTATTTCCCTTGGCTGCCCGAAGAATCAGGTCGATTTGGACGTGATGGTCCACATCCTGCTGTCGGCGGGCCACGAGACGGTGGCTGACCTCGCAGAAGCGGACGTCATCCTCGTCAACACCTGCGGATTCATCGAGAGCGCCAAGACCGAGGCCATCGAGAACATCCTGGAGGCCTGCTCCTACAAGCAGGCGAACCCCAACCTGAAGGTGGTCGTCACCGGCTGTCTGGCCGAGCGCTATCGCAGCCAGATCGAGGAAGAGATCCCCGAGGTGGACGCCGTGGTCGGCTGTGCCTCCAACAAGGCCATCGACTCCATCGTGGCCCGTCTGTTCAACGGTGAAGAACATCTGGAAAGCTACGGCCTCAAGAAGGACTTTCCTCTGGGCGGCAAGCGCGTCATCGGCACGCCTGCCCACTATGCGTACTTAAAGATCGCCGAGGGCTGCAACAACCGCTGCCACTACTGCGCAATTCCCGGCATCCGCGGCCCGCTGCGCAGCCGCGAGATGGCCGACTGTGTGGCCGAGGCCCGCTGGCTGGCCGGTGAGGGCGTCAAGGAGCTCATCATCGTGGCCCAGGACCCTACCGCCTACGGTGAGGACTGGGGCAAGCCGGGCAGCATCTGCGAGCTGCTGGACAAGCTGAACAAGATCCCCGGCCTCGAGTGGATCCGCATCATGTACGCTTACCCGGAGCGCATCACCGACGACTTCATCGCCGCCATGAAGCGGAACGAGAAGGTCCTGCCTTATCTCGATCTGCCCATCCAGCACTGCAACGACACGATCCTGAAAAACATGAACCGCCGCTCCAACCGCGCCGAGCTGCTGGACGTCATCGGCAAGCTGCGCCGTGAGATCCCGAACATCACCCTCCGCACTACCCTCATCGCGGGCTTCCCGGGTGAGACGGAAGAGCAGTTCGAGGACCTGTGCAACTTCGTGAAGGAAGTGCAGTTCGACCGTCTGGGCTGCTTTGCCTACTCCGCCGAGGAGAACACCGTTGCCGCCAAGATGGACGGCCAGATCGAGCAGGAAGTCAAGGACAAGCGCGCTGAGCTGGTGATGCAGATCCAGACCGGCATCATGGCCCAGAAGCAGGCCGCAAAGGTGGGCCAGACTGTCCGCGTCCTCTGCGACGGCGTGGACGACGAGAGCGGCCTCTACCTCTGCCGCACCGCTGCCGACGCCCCCGAAGTGGACGGCAACGTCTGCGTGTCCAGCGAAGAGCCGCTCTACCCCGGCGAGTTCTATGATGTACTGGTGGACGACAGCGACCTTTACGATTTGTATGGTACTGTTGCAAAATAACAGATTGGAGGATAATTTTGTATGAATCTGCCCAATAAACTCACTCTGACCCGCATCCTGCTGGTGCCGGTGTTCATGATCTTCGTCTCGCTCGGCCAGTATATCACGCCGAGCTACAACCCGCGGTACTACCTCATCGCCGGCCTCATCTTCGCCGCGGCCAGCTTCACCGACTTCCTCGACGGCCATCTGGCCCGCAAGTGGAACATGGTCACCGACTTCGGCAAGTTCGCCGACCCGCTGGCCGACAAGCTGCTGACGACGGTGGCTTTCATCTACATGATGCGGGACGGCGTGTGCAGCCCTGTGGTGCTCTGCATCATTCTGGCCCGCGAGTTCGCCGTCTCCGGCCTCCGCATGGTGGCCGCCGGTGCAAAGGACGGCAAGGTCATCGCCGCCAACATGTGGGGCAAGGTGAAGACCGTGCTCCAGATGCTGACCATTATCTTCTACTACTTCACGGTCTCCCTGACCGGCAATGTGCTGGGCCAGCAGTGTGCAGACATCGCCTCCGTGCTGTGCTGGGTCGTGGCCGCTGTCACCGCCATCTCCGGCATCAAGTACCTGTGGGATAACCGCAGCTTCATCAATACGGCAAAATAAGCGCCCGTCCGGGTGTAAAAAAGAAACGAGCGGAAAAAACCGCTCGTTTCTTTGATATTTCAACAAAAAATTACAGATGGGAGAGCAAATGGTGCTGAAAAATATCCTCACCGTCCTGCGGAAGCTGGCCTCGGCGGCAATGAACTTCCTGATCGTGTACTTCGAGACCATCGCCGTCCCCATGAGCTGGGCCATGGGCGGGACCATCATGTTCACGATGTACACCGAGCTGTCCAACATCTTCAACGGCGCGGTCTGTCTGCTGGTGGGTCTGTGGCAGCTGAGCTGCATCTTCACCGGGCGGGAGCTGCCCCTCTGGCTCAAGCGGCTCAAGTTCATCTCCACCAGCTGCCTCGCCATGACCTTTTTAACGGTGGTCATCATCCTCGCCCCCATGTACGAGGACGGCAACGGCTGGTACATCATGCTTTTCACGGGCTCGATGCTCTACCACCATTTCCTTGACCCGGTGCTGGCGATTCTGTCGCTGGTGCTCTTCGAGCGTCTGCCCCGTCTGCCGCTGGGGCAGGTCTGGTGGGCGCTGGTGCCGACGATCCTATACGGTCTGTATGATCTGCACGGCAATATTACAGGAACCATCGACGGCCCCTACCCCTTCATGCGGGTATACGACCAGACCATTCAGGAGACGCTGATGTGGTTTACCATCATCCTTGTCACGAACCTGCTGTACGCCTTTCTGCTCTGGTGGCTGGGCGGCAACGGGAGAAAAAGCAAGGTGGGTCTGGAATTCAGGACATAAGAAAAAGGCCGCTGTACCGTGTCTGCGGGTACAGCGGCCTTTTTAGCCTCTCCCTTTGGGAGAGGTGGCATCGCTTGCGATGACGGAGAGGGCAAACCCAGTGTGTCGGAGCCGCTGCACAGCGACAAGCAGACTCTTTAACAGAGCAGTGTTATCGCAGTGTTCGAAATTCTCTGTCAGCATCCTTGCCCTCTCAGGCGCTGACGCGCCAGCTCTCCCAAAGGGAGAGCCATAAAAAGGAGTTACAGCAGCGGGATGCCTGCCTTCTCGCAGGCTTCGCGGGTGGCGCTGTCCCAGACGCTTGCCTGCACCTCACCGATGTGGGCGCTGCCCAGCAGCAGCATGCACAGACGGCTCTGGCCGATGCCGCCGCCGATGGTGTAGGGCAGCTCACCGTTCAGCACCGCCTTGTGGAAGGGAAGCTCGCGGCGGTCGTCGCAGCCGGCGGCGGTGAGCTGACGGTCCATGCTCTCGGGGCTGACGCGGATGCCCATGCTGCTCAGCTCGTAGCTGCACTGCAGCGGCTCGTTCCAGAACAGCAGGTCGCCGTTCAGATCCCAGTCGTCGTAGTCGGGTGCGCGGCCGTCGTGGGGCTTGCCGCTCTTGAGGGGAGCGCCGATCTTCATCAGGAAGGTGGTGCCGTTCTCCTTGACGATGGCATTCTCCCGCTCCTTCGGGGTCAGGTCGGGGTACTTATCCTCCAGCTCCTGGGTGGTGATGAAGGTGACGTTGGGGGTGTGGAGCGGCAGATCCTGCAGCTGGGGGAACATGGCGTGGAGGTTCATCTCGGTGGCGCAGACCGCCGACACGATGGAGCGCACGACGTTCTTCAGATACGTCTCGTTCCGGTCTTCCTCACGGATGACCTTCTCCCAGTCCCACTGGTCCACATAGATGGAGTGGAGGTTGTCCATATCCTCGTCGCGGCGGATCGCGTTCATGTCGCAGTAGAGGCCCTTGCCCACGCGGAAGCCGTAGTCCTTCAGGGCCTTGCGCTTCCACTTGGCCAGCGACTGGACGACCTGCACCTCGATGCCGCTGTCCTTGGTGTCGAAGGTGACCTTCCGCTCGACGCCGTTCAAATCGTCGTTCAGGCCGGTAGAAGCCTCGACGAAGAGCGGTGCCGACACGCGGTAGAGGTTCAGCGTGGCGCACAGGGTGTCGGCGAACAGCCGCTTCACGGTGCCGATGGCGCGCTGGGTGTCGTACAGGTTCAGTGCGGGCGTGTAGTTTTCCGGAATGATGATCTTGCTCATAGCAGATTACCCCTCTCTTGCTGCCCCGCACCGCCGAATCGCCGCGCCGAGGGCAGCTTCCCTTAATCGCAAGTTTCACAGATATGCCTATGGGTAACAGCATATTTGCGATATGCAGTTTGCGGATGCTGCCAGACCATTGAAAACGCAAACTGCTATATTAAAGTAAATTATGGCACAAGTTGAGGGCGATGTAAAGGGGGAAAGCGCTGATTTGGCGATGGAGTCAAGGCTTTTGGCGCAGAATAAACCTCGGCCCTTCCGCGCCCACAGTCCCGGTCGGAACAAAACCCACCCGGTGCAGCACCGCCTGCGAGGCGGTGTTGCCGGGGTCAGTCTCGGCCTCGACGGCGGTGACGCCGGGCTGTTCGAAGGCCCAGCGGCAGGCGGCGCGGACAGCCTCGGTGGCGTAGCCCTGATGTTCATATTCCGGCAGAAGGCCGTAGCCAATTTCCGGCTGGCCGTTTTCGGGCAGGCCCTTGAAGCAGAGGTCGCCTACCCAGTCGCCGGAATCGTTCTGGTAAAGCCCCCATGCGGTGTACCAGATCCACTGCTCGGGGTGGGCGAGGGAAAGGTCCAGCATATCGGTGTAGGGCTGGATGAGTTCCGGGTCGGTGGTGCGGGCCAGAAGGGCGCGCATCCCGTCGGGCTGCAGGGGGATGAGAAAAAGACGTTCGGTGATAAGCTGCATGATAAAATCTCCGGGCTGCATTTTTGCCCAGTGTAGCACAAGCCGGGCAGGGGAGTCAAACGCTTGACTTACGCCCCGGCGGCTATTATAATAGGTTTGTAAAAGGATAAATGCGTTTATCCGGGCAGAGTAGCGCTGCATCGTCTGGGCAGAGAGAACGGGCCGTTGGCTGGAAGCCTGTTTGCAGACCGCCGCGTGAAGTGCGCCCGGACAGCACGCTGCGGGAAGCGGAGTATCGCAGCGCGGATGGCCGCCGTTATCGGCTTTGAGCGACAAACCGGAGTGGAACCGCGATTTTGAGAAAAGACCGCCTTCGATGCTGTGCCTTTGGCATGGCGTTGGAGGCTTTTGCTTTTTCAGGCAGGCTCGCAGGAGCTGGCCCTCTTTGCCAAGGGCTCCCCTCGATAGGGGAGCTGTCGAGCGAAAGCGAGACTGAGAGGTTTATGATCACGGCTTCGGTCTGTCCCACAAAAAGGAGTATTCAACTATGCAGATCTTCAACACCTTGACCCGCCAGAAGGAAGAGTTCGTGCCGCAGGTGCCGGGCGAGTACCGCATCTACGTCTGCGGCCCCACCGTCTACAACTATATCCACATCGGTAACGCCCGCCCGCTCATCGTCTTCGACACCCTGCGCCGTTACCTCGAGTACCGCGGCAACAAGGTCATCTATGTCTCCAACATCACCGACATCGATGACAAGCTCATCAAGAAGGGCCAGGAAGAGGGTACTTCCATGAAGGAAGTCGCCCAGCGCTTCGAGGCCGAGTACCTCAAGGATGCCGCCGGTCTGAACTGCAAAAAGCCCACCGTCCAGCCCCGCGCTACCGAGCACATCCAGCAGATCCTCGACATCGTGAAAGACCTCATCGAGAGCGGCCACGCCTATGTCGCCAAGAACGGCGATGTCTACTTCCGCGTCAAGAGCGACCCCGAGTACGGCAAGCTGAGCCACCTCAAGCTGGACGACCTCGAGAGCGGCAACCGCGAGCTGCGCAGCCAGATGGAGGACGACCTGAAGGAAGATCCCGCCGACTTCGCCGTCTGGAAGGCCGCAAAGCCCGGCGAGCCCGCATGGGTGAGCCCCTACGGCATGGGCCGTCCGGGCTGGCACATCGAGTGCAGCGCCATGAGCCGCACCCATCTGGGCAAGACCATCGACCTCCACTGCGGCGGTCAGGACCTCATCTTCCCCCACCATGAGAACGAGATCGCCCAGAGCGAGTGCGCCAACGGCTGCGAGTTCGCCCGCTACTGGATGCACAACGGCTTCATCAACGTGGACAATCAGAAGATGTCCAAGAGCCTGCACAACTTCTTCACCGTCCGCGACGTGGCCAACCTCTACGGCTACGAGCCCATCCGCTACTTTATGCTGACCGCCGGCTACCGGATGCCGCTGAACTACACCGTAGACCTCATCGAGAGCTGCAAGAACAGCCTCGAGCGCCTCTACACCTGCCGTGAGAACCTCGACTTTGCCCTGAGCAAGACCGAGTTCGGCACCGACGAGACGCTAAAGGAGAAGGCCGAGGAAGCAAAGAAGAAATTCTGCACCGCCATGGACGACGACCTGAACACCCCCGACGCCCTGGCTGCTGTCTTCGACCTCGTGAAGGACATCAACACCCTGTCCGCCGCTTCCAGTAAGGCTGCTCTCGAAGCCGGCGCTGCCGCCTTCGACGAGATCACCGGTGTGCTGGGTCTGATGTACAACCGCAAGAAGGACGAAGTTCCCGCCGAGGTGACTGAACTGGTGGAGAAGCGTGCCGCCGCCAAGAAGGCCAAGGACTGGGCTGCTGCCGACGCCATCCGCGCACAGCTCACCGAGATGGGCTGGGCCGTGAAGGATACCGCTCAGGGTCCTCAGCTGAGCAAGCTGTAATCTGAATATCCGATGCAGGGCAGACCTGCGCTTTGCCAAAAGCTGGAGGCTTTGGGCGGCGCGGGCCTGCCCTGCTTTTTTTTTCGTGGAAAAAGGAAAACGTAAAAATCGACAAAATCCGAAAAGAGTTGTTGTGATATTGCTGATTTTGACAGAACGTGTTTACATCTCTGGCCGCGTTTGCGGCGGCTGCAGCTCTGGTGTTGTGCCTCGTGGGCTGCGGGGAGCTGTTCGAGAAGCCCGATACTCTCCGTCACGCGGCCCTGATGATGACCGACCTCGACAACCTCAAGACCATCAATGACACTTATGGCCACGACTGGGGTGACAATTATCTGCGACAGAGCCTGTGGCCATCGACGAAAAGGCCGCCGAGGTCATCGCCGAGGTGGAACGCCAGAAAGCCGAGCGGGAAGAAGCCGGGTCTTAAAAAGCAAAAAGTATCGCCCTCTGTATTGGCATTGTGCCGGTACAGAGGGCGATTTTTTGTCTATCTTTACTGAATGAAGCCGACGAAGAAGGGGCAGAGCACGGCGGTGAGGACGCCGGCCACGGCGATGGACAGGCCGCTCATGGCGCCTTCGACCTCACCCATCTGCAGAGCTTTGCTGGTGCCTACGGCATGGGCCGAGGTGCCGATGCCGACGCCCTTTGCGATGGGGTCGGTGATGTGGAAGATCTTGCAGACCACCTCGGCCAGCAGGTTGCCCGCGATGCCGGTGAGGATGACGATGGCACCCGTCAGGGCCGCGATGCCGCCCAGCTCAGCGGCGACGTCCATGCTGATGGCCGTGGTGACGGACTTCGGCAGGAGGGTGGCGTACTGCTCCCGGGTGAGGCCCAGCGCGAGGGCCAGAGCCAAAGCGCTGCCGAGGCTCACCAGCGTACCCACTGAGATGCCCGCGATGATGGCGGCGGCATTCTCCTTCAGCAAATCCCACTTTTCATAGAGCGGGATGGCGAGGCTGATGGTGGCCGGCAGCAGCAGATAGTTCACCGGGGCGGCACTGACCTTGTAGTCGGCGTAGGAGATGTTCAGCACACTCAGCAGGATGATGACGAAGATGCTGCCCAGCAGCAGCGGGTTGAAGATGGCCTTGCCGGTGGTTTTGTTGATGAGAGCACCCAGCGCGAAAGCGGCCAGCGTCAGCAGCACGCCCCACGCGGCGGACCCGGAGAGGAAGCCCTGTAAGAGATCAGTCATGTTCGGCCTCCTTCTTTGCAGCGCGGCGGCTGGTGAGGGCTTGGGTGGTTCGGCCTGCACTCACGAGGACCAGCACCGTCACCGGGATGATGGCGATGACGATGGGCAGCAGCATCTCGCCCATCTCAGCCCACAGCTCCATGACGCCCGCGGCGGCAGGCACAAACAGCAGCGGGAAGATGCCGGTGAGGAACAGGCCCACTTCCTTGACCTGCTCGAGCTTCACGATGCCGAAGCGGAGCGCGGCCAGGAGCAGCAGCAGGCCGTAGATGCTGGCCGGGATGGGGAGCGGGAGCACTGCGTGGCAGATCTCGCCCAGAAAACAGAACGCCAGAATGCGCGCAAATTGAAACAGATAGTTCGTAAGGATGCCTCCTTTGGTTCGACTGAACAGGAAAATACAAAATAAGATACAAGTCAACAGTATAATCCAAAAGTCCCTGCGGCGCAACGGCAATACTGGCCAAGATTTTGCCCCTTTGGTGCGGAAAACTGGAAGTTTGGATAGCGTGCCTGCCCCAAACCCTGATGTTGAGGTTTCGACAAACTGGAATTGTTCTAAATCTTCTCGGCTGCACCTTCTTGCCCTTCGGACAAGGAGTCTCCCTCGTTCAAAGTTCTTACAAAATTTCTGTTTAACGATTTCTTTTTCCGGTATTTTCTGTCCCTCGGATTTCCTCATGATAGAAATAATCCACGATCGCCGGATGCCCCTGCGGGACTCTGCCATAAGGCATTTCATTATCCACAAAGGGACAATCATACTTCTTAGCCATTTCCGCAGCTTTTACTTCAAGTGCTTCAAAGTAGCTGCGGTTATGCTTGTTATAGATCTCGTCGTAAAGTGGTACAAGATCA
>ENA-USZI01001324-USZI01001324.1-human-gut-metagenome-genome-assembly--contig:-NODE-1324-length-16787-cov-7.221305_pt1 | contig 16787 bp, 15 predicted proteins | sample MGYA00250042_ERZ773532 | MGnify/ENA primary metagenome ERZ773532 (study PRJEB29103, sample SAMN06112036) | human gut metagenome | biome: human gut; feature: ankylosing spondylitis patient; material... | reverse complement strand
ACCTATTAGCATGTCAGGATTCCAAAGTATTTATCACTTTACCGTAAACGCTCATTGCACGCATTTCCTTCCGGGAGAGCCTTTAACTGCAAATTCTGGTGCCTTTATATTTGTCACATAGACAGGATTTGCGGGCATCATCCTTTTACTTATAGTTTTCCAATCCACAGGAAGAAGGGGGACATTTCTTTCGGAAGAACAAATTTGCAACTGCGCCGTAGTTCCATCACATAACGCTAATAGCATAAAAGTAAAATATTTATCAAAATTATCTGAAATCAATATCGGCGTTAATTTGCAAATTTTTCTGTAGAAAGAGAATGCCCCACTTCTTCCGTCGCATCGAAAAAACTTATATTTAGAACAATCCCCGCAAATCCGTCCAACTGAAAACAAAAGGCCCCAGACCACGCAGTTAAACAGCAATTTAACTGGCTATAAAAATCCACGTATTGAGATTCAAGCAAAATTCAATCTTTCCATGGTACCGTAGAAAGAAAGGAAAATTATTCCTACAATACCTATTGACATGATAGGAATTAAGGGGTATGATAAACGAAAGTCGAGGGAGGCGGGAGCATGAAGCGAAAATCATTTTCAATGGTAAAGAAAATAGCGGTACTGTCCATGGCGGCAATTCTGTTGATTGGATGTACCGGATGCGGAAGCAAAAAGAGTCATGTACGGACAATCACCAACGTCTCCTACGATCCGACAAGAGAATTTTATGAAGCATATAATCCTCTGTTTGAGAAATATTATAAGGAAAAAACGGGAAAAGAAGTGAATATTATTCAATCCCACGGAGGTTCCGGTGCACAGGCGCGTTCCGTTGTAGAGGGATGTAACGCCGATGTCGTGACACTGGCACTTGAGCATGATATCACACTGATCGAGCAGACCGGACTGATTGAAAACGGCTGGGAACAGGAATTGGCCGATGACAGTTCCCCATACACTTCGACGATTGTTTTCCTCGTCCGGAAAGGCAATCCGAAACAGATCAGAGACTGGGACGATCTGGTAAATAAAAAGGTCGAGATCATCACCCCGGACCCGAAGAGCAGTGGTGGTGCCTGCTGGAACTTTTTAGCAGCACTTTCCTATATAAAGGAGCAGACCAGTGATGAGAATAAGCAGAAAGCATTTCTGCAGAAACTTTACTCGCAGGTTTCCGTCATGGATTCCGGAGCGCGCGGTTCCACAACCACATTTGTGGAAAACCAGAAAGGGGATGTGCTGATCGCGTGGGAAAATGAGGCAATTACCACGATGAAAAGTTATCCGGATGAATATGAGATGATTACGCCGAGTGTCAGTATTCTGGCACAGCCGAGTGTGGCGATTGTGGATGACAACTCAGATGCCAATGGCACGCAGGAAGTGAGCCGCGAGTACCTGAATTATCTGTACACGGATGATGCGCAGCGGCTGGCGGCAGAATATGGATACCGCCCGAGCAATGAATCAATCCTGAAAGAATTTTCCGACCGTTTTGACCTGAATGTGAAATTATATACGATCAAAGATTACGGCGGCTGGAACGAAGCATATAAGAACTATTTTGACGATGGAGCAATGTTTGATGAAATCTACGGCAACGAATAAGACAAAAAAAGTACGTGTGATACCGGGGTATCACCTCACATTGGGAATTACAGTGACAATGCTTTCCCTGATTGTGCTGATCCCGCTGGCATCTGTGATGGTTTCCGCATTAAAACTGCGTCCGGCAGAGTTCTGGTCCCTGATCACGAAGCCGACCGTGCGGCATGCATTTGCGACCAGCATCGGATGTTCGTTTATTGCGGCACTTATAAACAGTGTGTTCGGTGTGATCATTGCCTGGGTGCTTGTAAGATATGAGTTTCCGGGAAAACGTATCCTCGATGGCTGTATTGAGCTTCCGTTTGCACTGCCGACTTCGGTAGCAGGTATCACACTTTCTAAAATGTATTCCGAAAACGGAATCCTCGGGACTCCGCTTGCAAAACTTGGCATCAAAGTATCCTACACACATCTGGGACTGGTCATTGCACTGGTGTTTGTCGGAATTCCGTTTGTCATCCGTGCCGTGCAGCCGGTACTCGAAAAACTTGACGGACAGTATGAAGAAGCAGCATTTATGCTTGGAGCCAACCGGTTTCAGACCTTTCGCAGAGTGCTTCTTCCGGAGATGATGCCCCCGGTTTTAACCGGATTTGGGCTTGCCTTTGCCAGAGGAATTGGTGAGTACGGAAGTGTCATTTACATATCCGGAAACAGTGCAAGGGAACATACGCAGGTGATCTCCTATGTGATCATGCAGAAGCTTGGATATATTGATTATGCGAGTGCCACGGCAATCGCACTGGTAATGTTGATTTTGTCGTTTGTTTTACTGCTTGCTGTGAATATCGTACAGATGAAACAGGCAGCCAGAACCAACAATGTGTAAGTGCAACAGGGAACCAACCAATTCGTTTTAAGAAAGGGAGTTCGTTTTTATGGAACAAAAGAAAAGTACGAAATACATCTTAATAGCCATCAGCGTTCTTTTCATATTTGTTATGCTGATTCTTCCCCTGTTTTCGATTCTCTTCAGTGCATTGAAAGAAGGATTTGCTTTTTATCTGCAGGCGGTCACAACCGAATATGTGCGTTCGGCTCTTTTGGTCACATTGCTTGCAACCGTGATCGCGATAGTTGTCAATACGTTTTTCGGAATCATGGCGGCATGGCTTCTGACAAAGTTTTCTTTCCGTGGGAAACAGGTGCTTGCCACGCTGATCGATATCCCGTTTTCGATCTCTCCCGTCATTGTAGGTCTTGCCTTTTTGATGACCTTCGGACGACTCGGCTGGACGTATCCGGCAATCCGGGCGATCAACCAGTTTTTCGGAACAAACATCCGCATTACGTTTGCGTTACCGGGTGTGGTGCTTGCCACAATTTTTGTCACTTTCCCGTTTGTATCGCGTGAGATCATCCCGATCTTAAATGCACAGGGAAAGGATGAGGAAGAGGCGGCGGCGCTTATGGGGGCAAACGGATTTACCATTTTCTGGAAAATTACCCTTCCCCAGATGAAATGGGGACTGATCTATGGTATCATTTTATGTACGGCGCGTGCGTTAGGCGAGTTTGGAGCAGTCAATGCACTCTCAAAGACCAGAGGGCAGACATTTACCCTGCCGCTGGAGATTGATGCCTTATATATGTCGGGGACGGATACTTCCATCACCTCCGCATTTGCGGTATCTTCCATTCTGGTCATTATTGCGGTGATCGTGCTGATACTCAGAAACATTTTTGAATACAGAAGCAAAAACAGTAAAGGCATACAGTAAGGAGTCAGGCTATGTACGTGGAAATGAGAGATATTTGTAAAAATTACGGAAACTTCCGGGCTTCCGACCATGTCAGCTTTGGCATTGAAAAAGGAAAATTAGTCGCACTGCTTGGACCTTCCGGAAGCGGAAAGACCACACTGCTTCGCATGATCGCGGGGCTTGAGACACCAAACAGCGGCGATATCTATATTGACGGGCAGCGTGTCAACGATGTGCCGGCGGCAAAACGAGGCATCGGTTTTGTATTTCAGAACTATGCATTGTTCCGTTATATGACCGTCTACGACAACGTAGCTTTTGGTCTCGAACTTGCCAAGGTGCCGAAAAAAGAAATCAAAAAGCGCGTGACCGAACTGTTGGAACTGACCGGATTAAGTGGAATGGAAAAGCGTTATCCGAACCAGTTGTCCGGCGGGCAGCGTCAGCGGGTGGCATTTGCCCGCGCATTGGCACCGAATCCGCAGGTACTTCTTCTCGATGAGCCGTTTGCGGCAATCGATGCAAAAGTCCGCACCGAACTTCGCAACTGGCTTCGCGAGATGGTTGTAAAGCTTGGCATTACAAGCATTTTTGTCACCCATGATCAGGATGAAGCCGTCGAGGTGGCCGATGAGATTATCATCACAAACCATGGACATATCGAGCAGATGGGAACGCCGATGGAAATTTATAAATCACCGGACACCCCGTTCGTGGCACAGTTTATCGGCCGTTCCTCGATCGTAGAGCATTATGAGCGTCTGCTTGGATTTGATCCGGTCGAGGGCGCAACCCACGCAGTTATCCGTCCGGAATTTGTCCGCATGTCCAGAAGCGAGCCACCGCAGCATATGAGTGCCGCCGAGCGTGGAATCGTAAAAGATGTGATATTCCGAGGAAATCATCTGGATGTTGTCGTTGATGTGGGAGGTATCCCGATCGTCACCGAGCGCTCACTTGAAAAAGATCCGGTAGAGATCGGAGAAAAAGTGTATGTCTTAATCTACCGGCTTTACATATTTGATGAAAACCAGACCTATCTCGTAGAAAATAAGGAAATGCAGGAAGGTGAGGTCTTCTACATTTAATCACAAGGAAGGATTACTTATGAAAATCGAGGGAAAAAAAATACTCCATACGGATGTCCTCATCATCGGGGGCGGCACAGCAGGCTGCTACGCGGCAATGACCATCCGTGAACAATCCGATTATTCCATAATCATAGCAGAAAAAGCCAACATCAAGCGCAGCGGCTGTCTGGCAGCCGGAGTCAACGCGCTCAATGCCTATATCACCAAAGGTCATGTTCCGCAGGATTACGTGGACTACGCCACAAAAGATGCCGACGGCATCGTCCGGCCGGATCTGCTTTTGACCATGTCCGAAGGACTCAACCGTGTGACCGCCAAAATGGAACAGCTTGGTCTGGTCATCTTAAAAGACGAAAACGGTGAGTATGTGGCAAGAGGAAACCGCAACATCAAGATCAACGGCGAAAACTTCAAGCCGCTTCTTGCAGATGCTGTCAGCAAATTAGACGCTGTGACCGTCATCAACCAGTTAAACATCACCGATTATCTGGTAAACAATAATAAGATCGAAGGAGCCGTCGGATTTTCCATCGCAGACGGTACGGCCTACGAGATCCGCGCAAAAAAAGTGCTGATCGCAACCGGAGGAGCCGCAGGACTTTACCGTCCGAACAATCCGGGCTTTTCCCGTCATAAAATGTGGTATCCGCCGTTTAACACCGGAGCCGGATATGCCATGGGAATGGAAGCCGGAGCCGAGATGACCACATTTGAGATGCGCTTTATCGCCCTGCGCTGTAAAGATACGATCGCTCCGACCGGAACGATTGCACAGGGTGTCGGAGCAAAGCAGATCAACGCACACGGAGAAGTGTATGAGACAAAATACGGTCTGACTACTTCCCAGCGTGTGTACGGAACTGTTGAAGAAAACGTACAGGGACGCGGACCATGTTATCTTCGCACCGAGGGCATCTCCGCAGAGCAGGATGAATCGCTCTTAAAAGCATACTTAAACATGGCACCGGGACAGACCCTCAAGTGGGTGGAATCTGGGAAAAATCCAAGTGAGCAGAACGTGGAAATTGAGGGAACGGAGCCGTACATCGTAGGTGGTCATACCGCCAGCGGTTACTGGGTAGACACCGAACGCGAGACAACGATCCACGGACTCTATGCTGCCGGAGATGTGGCAGGCGGCTGTCCACAGAAATATGTAACCGGCGCACTGGTGGAGGGCGAGATCGCAGCCCATTCCATCGTGCAGAAATTAAACGAAGAACAGGTGGCAGATATGGCGGCTTCTGATGAAGAAGCGGTTCTTGAAAATAAAATTGCCGAGTATGATGCATTTCTTATAAAGCAGGACCCGGCATTTACCGTTGAGGAACTCGAGGAAGCCATGCAGAAAGTCATGGACCAGTATGCAGGCGGAATCGGAACCCATTACCAGTTCAACGAAAAGCAGCTTGCCATGGCGGAAGAAAAAATAAAGAAACTGCAGATCCTTGCAAAAGGACTTGCGGCAGCCGATATGCATGAGCTGATGTTTATCTATGAGCTGAAAGAACGCCTGACCGTGTGCCTGACTGTGATCGCACATCTGCGTGCACGCAAGGAGACACGCTGGCACAGTTTCGCGGAGAATCTGGATTATCCGGAGAAGAGTGATGCATGGCTCTGCTATGTAAACTCGAAAAAGAACGGGGACCAGATTACGATGATCCGCAGAGATCTGGTGAAAGGAGGAGAAACCTATGAGCATCGCGATTGATTCCATGAAATGCAGGGCATGTGGAAAATGTCTGGATGTCTGTCCGGGAAGCCTGATCGTGCGCGGCGAAGACAAAAAAGCCGTGATCCGGTATCCGAAGGACTGCTGGGGATGTGCCTCCTGTATCAAGGAGTGTCCATTTGAAGCGATCTCCTATTACCTGGGTGCCGACATCGGCGGCATGGGAAGCCAGATGACCGTTCATACCGAAGGAGATCTGTTACACTGGCGAATTAAAAAAACAGATGGTACAATAGAAACAATTGTTGTGAATAAAAAGGATTCGAATAAATATTAAGGAGGAAGATCATGAGTCAATTATCTCATCTTGATGCACTCGAAGCGGAAGCAATCTACATTATCCGTGAGGTAGCGGCAGAGTGTGAAAAACCAGTAATGCTTTATTCCATAGGAAAGGACAGTTCGGTAATGCTTCATCTTGCCATGAAAGCATTTTATCCGGAGAAGCCGCCATTTCCATTTTTACATGTGAACACGACATGGAAATTCAAGGAAATGATTCAGTTCCGTGATGAGACGGCAAAGAAACTGGGGATTAACATGATCGAGTATATCAACGAGGACGGTGTAAAGCGTGGCATCAATCCGTTTGATTACGGCAGCCAGTACACCGACATCATGAAGACACAGGCATTAAAACAGGCGTTGAATAAATACGGATTTACTGCAGCATTCGGCGGTGGACGTCGTGATGAGGAAAAATCCCGTGCAAAAGAGAGAATTTTCTCTTTCCGTAATGAGAATCATGCATGGGACCCGAAGAACCAGAGACCGGAGATGTGGAAACTTTATAACTCCAAGATCAACAAGGGTGAGAGTATTCGTGTGTTCCCGATTTCCAACTGGACGGAGACGGATATCTGGGAGTACATAAAGAGAGAAAACATCGATATCGTGCCGCTGTATTTTGCAGCAAAGCGTCCGGTGATTGAGCGTGACGGACAGATTATCATGGTGGATGATGATCGTCTGAAACTTCGTCCGGGTGAGAAAATTGAATACAAGAATGTGCGTTTCCGTACCTTGGGATGCTATCCACTGACCGGTGGAATCGAATCCAACGCGACCACATTAGATGAGATTATTGACGAGACCTTGAGTGCTGTAGAGTCTGAGCGGACCACCCGTGTCATTGACAACGAGGCAGCCGGCAGCATGGAACGAAGAAAGAGGGAGGGTTATTTCTAAAATGAGCGGATTATTGAAATTTATTACCTGCGGTAGTGTAGACGATGGAAAGTCCACACTGATCGGACATATTTTATACGATTCCAAACTGCTTTACGCAGATCAGGAGAAAGCGTTGGAGCTGGATTCCAAAGTAGGAAGTCGCGGCGGCGCAATCGATTACTCCCTCCTTCTGGACGGACTGATGGCAGAGCGTGAACAGGGTATCACCATTGATGTGGCATACCGTTACTTTACAACCGAAAAGAGAAGCTTTATCGTGGCAGATACTCCGGGACATGAGGAGTACACAAGAAACATGGCAGTCGGTGCTTCCTTTGCAGACCTTGCCGTTATCCTTGTGGATGCAAAGCAGGGCGTGCTCGTACAGACCAGAAGACATGCCAGAATCTGTGCACTGATGGGAATCCGTTACTTTGTATTTGCTGTAAATAAGATGGATCTTGTCGATTACAGCGAGGATCGTTTTAAGGAGATCGTTGACCAGATTCAGGAACTTTCCAAGGAACTGCATTTAGCAAGTGTCAAGATCATTCCGGTTTCTGCAACCGAGGGTGACAATGTCACCACCCATTCCGACAATATGCCATGGTACACGCAGGAGCCACTGCTTGCTTACTTAGAGAATATCGATGTGAGCGAAAAGAAGCAGGAGGAAGGCTTCTATATGCCGGTACAGCGTGTCTGCCGTCCGGATCACACGTTCCGTGGTTTCCAGGGACAGATTGAGAGTGGCGCCGTATCGGTCGGTGATACAATCGTGACTCTGCCGAGCAATGAGCATGCAAAAGTAAAGAGCATTTTAATCGGAGATAAAGATGCACAGAGTGCAGACGCAGGCCGTCCGGTTACCATTCAGCTTGACAAGGAAGTGGATGTATCCCGCGGATGTGTTCTCGCAAAAGATACGAAGCTTCCGGTCAGCAAGAAATTTACCGCAACAATCCTCTGGATGGACGATGAGGAACTGACCGTCGGCAAAGATTATCTCGTAAAACTCGGTACACGTACGATTCCGGGTATCTTAAAGAATATCCAGTACAAGATTGATGTCAACACCGGTGAATTTATTCCGGTTGGCCGCCTGCGCAAGAACGAGATTGCGGTCTGCGATCTGGTATTGCAGGAAGAGATTGTCATTGATGCTTTTGCAAAGCATAAGACATTGGGAGAACTGATCCTGATCGACCGTATTTCCAACATGACCTCCGCATGTGGTGTTGTGGAAAATCCAACGCTCGATGAGACCAAGGACTTAAAGTGTGCGTTTGCCCATGGAAATCTCAAGGCAAACGGAGATATCTTCGAGGAATATTACTATGACCTTGAGGCGATGAACGTCTTTAAGGTACAGCCTTCCGATAAAACTTACACGATCGGTGATGTGATTCCGGTCAAGGGTGAGACGTATCAGTATCCGGACAGCTTTGATGTGGTTGTTCTGCGTGAGCAGGTAGCGGTATCCATCCGTGACCAGAAGGTTACTGCAATTATTCCGCTTGCTGACTTTGCATACAACGATGTGCCTGTCATCAACGGCCGTGGATTTGCAGTTCATGTAACAAGTGCCGCAGATGTGGATGCGTTCAAGAAGGAGCTTTCCGCAGAGGGCAGGGAGATTTCTGAGAACTTCTTTAATAAGTGGGTTGATTTTGAGACTTACCGTCGTATCGTGTTTAAGGATGAGCATTGGACAGAATAATAATTTTATTATGAGAATGGAATCCCTGCTGGTTTTCACCAGCGGGGATTTTTTTGCTGGAAAAATAAGTGGAAATAAAAGGTTGACAATAGGGTATGATTGCGGTATATTAACTATAACATATTAAACCTATTAGATAAGTATGAATTAGGGGAAATGAAATGGGATTCAACACAGAACTACTACATGGTACAAAAACCGGAGATCCGGTGACCGGAGCCACACTTACCCCGGTGTACCAGTCCAGTGCTTTCTTTCAGCCATCGGCAGAGCAGCATGAGAAGCTGTTTCACAACAAAGCTGCTGGATATTCTTACACAAGAATCAATAACCCGACCATCGCAGCATTTGAAGAACGCATGACGGTTCTGGAAAAAGGTGTGGCATCCGTTGCCTGTGCATCCGGCATGGCGGCAATTACCAATGCCCTTTTGAATATCGTAGGAAGTGGTGATGAGATCATCACAAGCACCAGCCTGTATGGAGGAACGATTGATCTTTACCACGATCTGGAAGCGTTTGGAATTACAACAATTTTTGCAGATACGAATGATCTGGAAGATCTCGAATCAAAGATCACGGATAAGACGAGAGTCATCTTCGCGGAGACGATTGGCAATCCAAAGCTGGATGTGACCGACATCCCGGCACTTGCAGGGATCGCAAAGCGGCACAATCTTCCACTCATGATCGATAATACGGTAGCTACCGCGTTTCTCGTTCGTCCGCTCGAACTTGGCGCAGACATCGTAATCAATTCCACATCCAAATACATCAACGGCAACAGCAGTGCCATCAGTGGTGTGATCACCGATGCGGGAAGATTCAAATGGGATCTGGAGCGGTATCCGGGCATGAAAGACTATAAAAAGTTTGCAAAATTTGCCTTTACTGCAAAACTGAGAAACGGATTGTTCCGCAACATGGGAGCCTGTATGGCGCCGCAGACTGCATACTATAATCTGCTTGGTATGGAGACACTGGGGCTTCGTATGGAGCGGGCGTGTGACAACGCAATGCAGCTTGCGGCTTATCTGGAAACCATTCCGGGAATCAGCGTAAACTATCCGGGACTTGCATCGAGTCCGTGGAACGGTGTGGCAAAGCAGTTGCTGGATGGAAGATTTGGAGCAATTTTAACCATTCGCGTGGGAAGCAAGGAACGCGCTTTTGCAATCATGAATGCGCTGACGATTCCACAGATCGTATCCAATATCGGAGATACCAAGACACTGATCGTACATCCGGAATCCACACTGGCGGCACACTCAACCGAGCAGGAAAAGATTGACGCCGCCGTATTTGATGATATGATAAGAATAAGTGTCGGTATTGAGGATATCGAAGATCTGAAGCAGGATTTTACAGCAGCAATCCAAAATACCGCCGGATAAACAAAGAAAAATACACAAGGTTTAAAGGAGAGAGTAATGGCTGTTGATTATGCTACATTGAAAAAAGGCGGATTTATGCGCCAGAAACAAAAAAATAATTTTTCCCTGCGGCTGGCTGTGGTAGGTGGAAATCTTACAGCAGAGAATTTACAGATTATCGCAAAGGTTGCAGAAAAATACGGAGACGGACACGTACATCTGACTTCCCGTCAGAGTGTGGAAATCCCATTTATCAAACTTGACGATGTAGAAGAAGTTAAGGAAGTGCTGGCAACCGGGGGATGTAAGCCGGGTGTGTGTGGACCGCGTGTCCGTACGATTACAGCCTGTCAGGGATCGGCGGTATGCCCTAGTGGAAATATTGACAGTTATGATATTGCAAAAAAACTGGATGAGCGTTATTTTGCAAGAGAACTTCCGCATAAGTTTAAATTTGGTGTAACCGGATGCCAGAACAACTGCTTAAAGGCAGAAGAAAATGATGTCGGAATCAAGGGTGCATCTATTGTGGAATGGGAGGAAGCAGCCTGCATCAACTGTGGGATCTGTGAGAAGACCTGCCGCGTGGATGCAATCAGCACCGTGGACGGAAAAATCGTTCTCGATGAGGAAAAATGTAACAACTGCGGACGCTGTGTAAAGGCCTGTCCGACCGATGCATGGAAAGCGACACCTGCATTTGAGGTATCTTTCGGTGGACTGTTTGGAAACCGCGTATACAAAGGCGAGAATTATCTTCCGCTTGTGACATCCGAGGAACAGTTATTCCGCATTACCGATGCGGCAATCCAGTTCTTTGATGACAATGCCAATCCGGGAGAGCGTTTCCGCATGACACTCGAGAGAGTGGGACTTGATAAATTTGAAGAGAAGATAAAGGAGGCATACAATGGCTGATTTTACAATTGATGAAACTGTAGATATTACGGATGTGGTCTGCCCGATGACGTTTGTCAAGGCAAAGGTGGCCATGGAAGAGTTAGAGATCGGACAGGTGCTTTCCGTACATATGAATGATGGAGAGCCGGTGCAGAACGTACCGAGAAGTTTCAAGGAAGAGGGACAGCAGGTATTAAAGCTGATCGACAATGAAGATGGAACTTATGACCTTATTGTAAAGAAACTCGAAGAGTAGACAAGAGAGGTTAAGCGCATGGCAGCAAGAGTAAGTAAAGATAATTTTGAAGCGGAGGTTTTGCAGGCTTCTATACCGGTACTGGTGGAGTTTTATTCCGATTCCTGCATTCCGTGCAAACAGATGTCACCGATTCTTGGCGATATCGAAGATGATTATGAGGATCGCTTAAAAGTGGTCAAAGTCAATGCAAATTTTGACGGGGAACTGGCAGAACAGTATTCCGTTATGGTTTCTCCGACCATCCTGTTTTTCAAAGATGGAAAGGAAGCAGAGCGTGTGCGCGGTCTGATTAAGAAACCGGAACTGGAAGCAATTGTGAAAAAATATATTTAGGAGGAGTTACCGATGAAAGTAACAATCGCAGGAAACGTAAAAGATATCAAAGAGGGAACGACGCTGGCACAGCTCGTTGTTGACGAGAAGGTTGAAAATCCGGAATATGTGACCGTTACCGTAAACGATGATTTTGTAGAAAATCACGATCTTGCAAACGTAACATTAAAGGAAAACGATGTAGTTGAATTCTTATACTTCATGGGAGGAGGAAGCTTCTAATGGCATTTACCAATGAGCAGATGGAGCGTTACAGCCGTCACATCATCCTGCAGGAGGTTGGTGTGAAGGGACAGAAAAAGCTCCTCAACGGAAAAGTTTTGATTATCGGTGCAGGCGGACTTGGTGCACCGGCAGCAATGTATCTTGCCGCAGCCGGTGTGGGAACCATCGGTATTGTCGATGCAGATGAAGTTGATCTGTCTAACTTACAGCGTCAGATCATTCACGGCACTGCGGATGTAGGAAAAGCAAAAGTAAAATCTGCAAAAGAGACCATGAATGCAATGAACCCGGATGTAACTGTAAATACCTACCGTGAGTTCGTTACTTCTGAAAATATTATGGATCTCATTAAAGATTATGATTTCATCATTGATGGAACCGATAACTTCCCGGCAAAATTCTTAATCAACGATGCCTGTGTTATGGCAAAGAAACCATTTTCCCATGCAGGAATTATCCGTTTTAAGGGTCAGCTCATGACCTATGTTCCGGGAGAAGGACCATGCTACCGTTGTGTATTCAAAAATCCACCACCAAAGGACGCAGTTCCGACCTGTAAGCAGGCAGGTGTCATCGGCGCAATGGGCGGTGTCATCGGATCTTTACAGGCGATGGAAGCCATCAAGTACCTGATCGGTGTTGGCGATCTCTTAACCGGAAAGCTTCTGACTTTTGATGCGTTAAAGATGGAATTCCACACGATCAAACTGCCAAAGGCAGATCATAAGTGTGCAATCTGTGGCGATCATCCGACCATCACAGAACTGATCGATTACGAGCAGGTAGAGTGCCCGGATCATTGAAATGCATCGTAAGATGCATTTCCTACGCAGTTCGTCTCCGCGAAGCGGACTTTTATATGCGAACTGCTCCACATGAGGTATCGCGTAAGCGATATCTCCTACGCAAATCGCTTCTGCGAAGCAGACTTTATATGCGATTTGCTCCTTGAAAAGGAGGAAAATGTTATGCTTACCATGAAAAAAGCAGACTATGAAAAAATCTTAGCCCATGCAAAGGAAAATCTTCCAGAAGAAGCATGTGGTTTAATTGCAGGTACCAAAGATGGTGATAAAAAAATCATTGAGAAGGTGTATCTGTTAGAAAATGTTGATCACACCAACGAGCATTTTTCTATGAATCCGAAGGATCAGCTTGCTGCTGTCAAAGATATGCGTGCAAACGGTCTGGTGCCGCTTGGCAACTGGCATTCCCATCCGGAATCGCCGTCACGTCCGTCCGAGGAAGATAAGCGTCTGGCGTATGATCCGACGGTCAATTACCTGATTCTTTCCCTGATGGATATGGATCAGCCGGTGCTTAAAGCTTTTGACATTGACAAAGAGAAAAATGTGACGATTGAAGAATTGGTTATTCAGTAAAGGGTATCCGTCTGCGGATAGATTTTCTATCTGTGGTATCTCGCGTAAGCGATATCTCCTACGCAGCTTAGAAATTGTCCAATAGAAATGCTGCCTGTAACATATTGTTGTCAGGCAGCATTTTTCGGTAGTATGGTGCAAAGATTATCTTTTTACATGATCAGTAACAAAAATGCCAGACCGTAATAAGTCACAACAGCCACAAGGTCATTGACGGTTGTAATGAGTGGACCGGATGCAACCGCAGGATCAATTTTTATCTTATGAAAAAACATGGGAATCACAGGACCTACGAGGCTTGAGATCACCATTGCCACGAGAAGCGAGATGCCGACGCAGCCAGAGATGCCAAATGCTCCGATCCAGGTGTATCCCTTAAACAGGTGGATGTAGATGCCAAGCAGTGCAAGTGCCATAATACCAAGGATTCCACCATTTAAAAGACCGATTTTCATTTCTTTTACCAGTAAGAAAAGTTTTTGTTTTCCGGTGAGTGTTTCATCCATCAGGACGCGGATGGTAACTGCCAGAGACTGGGTACCAACGTTCCCGGCCATGTCAAGCACAAGAGACTGGAAACAGATTACAATCGGAAGCACAGCCACAACATGTTCAAAGACACCTACAACAGAGGAAACGATCATCCCGAGGAACAGCAGGATGATGAGCCATGGGAGACGTTTTTTCATGCTTTGTACAGTGGTTTCTTTGAGATCTTCTTCGGCGGTGAGACCGGCCAGTTTTGCGTAGTCTTCCCCCATCTCATTGTCAACCATCTCTACGATATCTTCGGATGTAATAACACCGAGCATATGACCGTCCTGCGACAGGACAGGAATGGAATCTTCCGAATAATCCATGATTTTTTCCATGCAGTCATCAATTTTTTCGTGATCGGTTACCGATGGATAGGAGCGGACGATAATATTGTCAAGCACATCATGTTTTCTTGCAATAATAAGATCTTTCAGATCAATAGCACCGGCAAATTTCAAAGATTCATCCAGTACATAAATGGTTGAAATATTGTCATTGGTCCCGGCCTGACGGACCAGTTCGCTCATTGCCTGACGGACGGAAAGTCCCTTTGGAATGCAGATGTAGTTGGTTGTCATGCAGCTTCCGATTTCGTCATCGTCATAGGAAAGCAGCATTTTTACATCTTTTATGGCTGCTTTGTCCAGGTTTTCCACGATTTCATATTTCTTTTTATCGTCGAGCGTTTCGAGGACGTCAACGGCATCATCGGAATCCATCAGGGAAACTACTTTGGCGGCATCTTTGACGGAGAGTTCGGAAAAGTAGATTTGCGGTTCATCCAGATATGCGAAGATTTCCGCAATCTTCTGTGGCTCCAGAAGCGTATAAATACGTTTCCTTTCTTTTGGAGTCATAACCGTAAGCATATCGGCAATGTCGTTTTCGTGATAATTAGATAAGCATTTTAAGATTTCATGGTCATTTTGTTTGCTTCGGATCAGCTTTGTAAGCTCTAAATATTTCTTGTTCATATGAATTCTCCTTTCCTTGTGTGTGCAGTCATCATGTGCAACAAAAGCTACATCATGCTGCGGATATGCACAATAGAAAAGGGCTCAGGTATACAGTTTTATATATTCAGGCACAAAAAAAGCACCTACCGGTGCTTTAAACATCATGAATCGGCAAAATTCATTTTCCAGTGAAAACGATAATTTTTCCAGTGAAAAAAGCATCGGTATTCAAATGTCTACTTCGCCCAAAACTATCGTTACTGTCCATGAATTTCACCTCCATTACTCAGATTTTTATGATTGTGGATTTAAATCCTTGGTTATGGTAGCATTTGTAAATGGATTTTTCAACCCGGAATCACGTAAAATTTTTGTAAAAGGAGCATATTTTGTTATTATTGGAGAAAAGAAAATAGCGCATTGTATAGGGGTATGGTAAAATAGGAAAGAATAAAAATGCCATTATTTATGAAATAGATTTTTTTGAAAATCAGGAGGAATAACATGTACGATTTAGTCATTATAGGAAGCGGTCCGGCAGGACTTTCAGCAGCAGTGTACGCAAAACGTGCCTGTCTGGATGTGGTTGTTTTAGAAAAAGAGCCGATGGGTGGCGGACAGATGATTTATACGCAGGAAGTTGATAATTATCTGGGACTGCCGGAAACCAATGGGTTTGATCTGGCGCAGAAATTTGAGCAGCATGCAAAAGCACTGGAGGTTCCGTTCATCAGCGATGAAGTGGATAACGTAGAAAAAAATACAGACGGAACGTGGAAAATCACCGGTGCTTCCGGAACCGTCTATGAGACAAAAACGGTACTGCTGGCAACTGGAGCCGGACACCGGAAACTCGGGGTGCCGGGAGAAGAAACACTGGCAGGAGCCGGGGTGTCTTACTGTGCAACCTGTGATGGAGCTTTTTTCCGTAACAAGACAGTGGCGGTTGTCGGCGGTGGAGATGTGGCGCTGGAAGATGCCCTATATCTGGCAGCCGGATGTGAAAAAGTGTATCTGATTCACCGCAGACAGGAACTGCGTGGCACGCAGGTACTGCAGGAACAGGTGGAAAATGAGCCGAAGATCACCTTCCTGCCGGATACCGTGGTGAAAGAAATCTGTGGGGAGCAGATGGTCGATCATCTGGTAATCGCAAACACCGGAACAGGAGAAGAAAAAGAACTGCCGGTCAGCGGTATCTTTATCGCAGTCGGCATGAATCCGCAGACCGATGCGGTGGCATCGGTGCTGGATTTAGATCATGGCTATGTGCGTGCCGGAGAAGACGGGGTGACGGAGCAGCCGGGGCTTTTTGTGGCAGGAGATGTCCGCACCAAAAAGCTGCGTCAGATTGTGACCGCGGTGGCGGATGGTGCCAACAGTGTGACAAGTATTGTGGAGTATCTCAAAACTTTATAAATTGCTGGTTAACTGCGGGGTCTGGGAGCCTTTGGGTTTGGCAAGTGGGACGGATTTGCGGGGGAGTTGTTTTAGATATAAGGTTTCTCTATGCGACGGAAGGAGGGGGACATTCTCTTTCTACAGAAAAATTTACAAGTCAGCGCCGATGTTGATTTCAGGTTGGTTTGGCAAAGGTTTTACTTTTATGCTATTAACGTTACATGATGGAACTACGGCGCAGTTGCAAATTTGTTCTTCCGAAAGAAATGTCCCCCTCCTTCCTGTGGATTGGAAAACCATAAGTAAAAGAATGATGCCCGCAAATCCTGTCTGTGGAACAAACATAAAGGCACCAGAACCTGCAGTTAAAGGGACGCCTCAAAAACAGCTACGA
>ENA-USZI01001313-USZI01001313.1-human-gut-metagenome-genome-assembly--contig:-NODE-1313-length-16907-cov-47.977124_pt1 | contig 16907 bp, 11 predicted proteins | sample MGYA00250042_ERZ773532 | MGnify/ENA primary metagenome ERZ773532 (study PRJEB29103, sample SAMN06112036) | human gut metagenome | biome: human gut; feature: ankylosing spondylitis patient; material... | reverse complement strand
ACAGCAGCGGCATAAGTCTCGGCACGATATGGGACGGCGACTATAACTACGGCGTATGCCTTAAAGGCACCAATGCCGACTCGTCTGCTATCCGTGACGTTGCCGATGAGCTTATACCCGTCAGCGGCGGACTCTCCGTTGTGCCCTTGCGCCAGATAGCCGATGTTAAGCCTGTATGGGCTGACAGTCAGATTGCCCACCGCAACGGCCTGCGCACCATCACCGTGATGGCAGATGTCGTGGACGGTAAGAACGTCATGGAGCTGACCACCGAACTGCAGAATAGCTTCGACGCGTCGCGCCTTCCTTCAGGCGTTACGGCCGAGTGGGGCGGCGAGTATGCCGAGTCGCAGGAGTCGCTGCCGCAGATTCTTTCCGCGCTCGTTGTGGCTGTGGTCATCATCTTCTTTATTCTTGTATGGCACTTCCACCGCATCAACACCGCTGTTCTGCTGCTCGTGTCGCTTGCCATGACAATCTTCGGAACGAGCCTGGGCGTACTTATCTCGGGCGTAACGTTCGGCATGACCTGCTTCCTTGGCATAATCAGCCTGATGGGTATATTGGTGCGCAATGCCATTATAATGTACGACTACGCTGAGGAGCTGCGCGAAAAGGAGAAGCTGACCGCTCACGAGGCCATCTTCCTTTCGGCCAAGCGCCGTATGCGCCCCATCTTCCTCACCTCGGCGGCAGCCTCAATGGGTGTCATCCCGATGATTCTCGGCGGCAGCGGTCTGTGGCTGCCCATGGGTGCGGTTATATGTTACGGCACGCTGGTTACGATGCTGCTCATACTCACCGTGCTGCCTGTGGCCTACTGGCTGCTGATGAGCGGATCGACAAAGCGCCGTGAGGCAGGACTGAAACTTGAAAATGAATGATAAAAGTAAAAATAAGTAAACGTTATGAACAATGATATAAAACTAATCGGGCGCGCCCTCTGTGGTCTGCTTGCCGTTCTTAGTCCGGCAGCTATGCAGGCTCAGACGGGCCTCACGCCCGAGATGTGCCGCAGCATGGCCGTGAGCCATAATGCCAAGATGGTCAACGCCAAGAATGCAGTGGCTGAGGCAGAGCAGACAAAGAAAGAGGCCTTCACCAACTATTTTCCCATTGTCAGTGCCACCGGCATGGGCTTCAATGCCGACAAGGGCATGGCCAAGATGCAGCTTCAGCCCGACATGGCCATGGAGATGTGCAAAAACGGACTCATGGGAGGCGTTACTGCCGTTCAGCCCCTGTTTGCCGGCGGACAGATTGTCAACGGCAACAAGCTTGCCGGACTGGGCGTTGACGTAAGCAAGCTGCAGCTCGAAAATTCGGAAAACGACGTGGAACTTACAGCCGAACAGTATTTCTGGCAGCTCGTGGCTCTTAACGAAAAACTCAACACGCTGCATGTGGCCGACACCATGCTCACGCGCATTTATCGTGATGTGAACAACTCTGTCAACGCCGGCGTGGCGCTGAAGAACGACCTGCTGCAGGTGCAGCTCGAGAAGAACGACAACATGAGCAACCGCGTAAGCCTTGAGGGCAACATCGCTGTGGCAAGAATGCTGCTCGCACAATATCTCGGACTCGAGGACAGCAGCTTTGTGCTCGTGTCAGACATCAGGGTGGGCGAGATGCCCGAGTCGCCCGCCTCGCTGAAGAGCGACCACCGGTCGGCACTGCAGCTTACGCCCGAATACCGCCTGCTCGAAAAGAACGTTGAGGCCACGCGGCTGAAGCAGAAGCTCGATGTGGGCAAGAACATGCCTACGGTGAGCGTAGGCGCCGGATATATGTATCATGACCTGCTCGACTGCAGCCGCTCGTTTGGCGTGGTGTTTGCCACGGTCAACGTGCCGCTGTCGGCATGGTGGGGCGGAAGCCACGCCATAAAGCGCCGCAAGATGGAGGTTGCCGACGCGCAGACCGAGCTTACGGACAAGTCGCAGTTGCTCGTCATCGGCATGCAGAAGGCATGGAACGACCTCAACACGGCATACACCCAGCTGGGCATAGCCTGCAAGTCGATAGAGCAGGCTGCCGAAAACCTGAGGCTCAACAACAGCTACTATCGCGCCGGAACCGCCACCATGACCGACCTGCTGAAGGCTCAGACGCAATACACGCAGAGCCGCGACCGCTTCGTTGAAACTTATTGCAATTATAAAATACTGACTCTTCAATATCTTCAGTTAACAGGTAGATAGTATTGTTTTGACTTGCGCCCGGAGAGAAATCTTCGGGCGTGTTTTTTTGTCTGTCTGTTGTGCATGTTTTACCGAAAATATTACCATTATCCCGTTTTTCGTGCTGCTGCCGTGCCGTAAGTGCAGCGAAAGATGTAACTTTGCAGCCATACTTAAAACAATGAAAACAATGTGGTTTGTTCTTTTCTTCGTGCTGCCGTTCGTCGGTCTTGCCTATGTTCTTTGGCATGTGTGGTGTCTCCTGCCGTTGTCGGCGGGCTGGCGCTGGGCCGTGGTGGGCGTTGGTATGGCGGCATTTCTCACCCTGTTTCTTAACTTTTCGCGTGCCATCGACGGCCTTCCCCTCAATCTTGCCTCAGCATGTTACGAGGTGGGCAACTCCTCCATATTCATCCTTCTTTATCTCGTCATCGCCTTTCTGCTGCTCGACCTCGGGCGGCTTCTGCACATAGTGCCGCGCTCATGGCTCTATTCCAGCTGCATCGTGTCCACGGTGCTGTTTGCCGTCGTAGCGCTTGTGTTCATTGCCGGCAACATTCACTATAACAGCAAGGTGCGCCATACCATACAACTCACCACCGACAAGCATCTCGGACGCCCTGTTAAGGTGGTCATGATGAGCGACCTTCATCTCGGTTATCACAATCGCCGCAAGGAGCTGGCGCGCTGGGTGGACATGATTAACGCCGAGCATGCCGACCTTATCCTTATTGCCGGCGACATGATAGACATCAGCATGCGTCCGCTCATCGAGGAGAACATGGCGTCAGAGCTGCGCCGTCTTAACGCTCCGGTGTATGCCTGTCTTGGCAATCATGAGTATTACAGCGGCGAGCCGCAGGCGCAGAAGTTCTTTGCCGACGCCGGCATAACGCTGCTGCGCGACAGCATGGCATGCGTGGGGCAGCTGTGCATCATAGGCCGTGACGACCGCACCAACCCGCGCCGCCGCAGCGTGGCGGAGCTTATGCGCCGTGCCGACAAGAGCAGATACACCATTCTGCTCGACCATCAGCCCTATCATCTCGACCGCTCCGAGCGTGCCGGCGTTGACTTTCAGCTTAGCGGCCACACCCATCGCGGGCAGCTATGGCCCATATCGTGGATAACCGACCGCATCTACGAGTGCTCTTACGGTCCGTGGCAGCGCGGCAACACGCAATATTATGTAAGTTCGGGCCTTGGCATCTGGGGCGGCAAGTTCCGCATAGGCACCTGTTCAGAGTATGTTGTGGCAACGATAAATGGGCGCAAATAGTCGTTGTCAGAAAAAGTCCCTGAAAATCGTAACATTTTATATGATTTTTCCTTTCAGATTAGACGTTTAAGCCATAAAATAAGCCTATCCATTAAGGAATATTTATCGATTTACTTTCGAACTGTTAATGGCCGAGTTACGCATCGTAACTCGGCCACTTTTTATGCAAAAGTGGCCCACTTTTCAAGCCTAACTCATAGCCTTTTTTCGTGGATTCTGGTGGAGTAGGAGAGACGGACCATGATATTAAGAGTAAAGGGACGGTTTTTGTGTTATTGAAGGGGAGGTTACAAGGCAAATGACTTGTTGTTTTTTTAAAAGGGTATATATTATTGGAAGTTATCGGATCACAGATTAGCTTCGCTGACTTTCAGTTCTAATATTTAATTCCGGCAGATTTTTCGCTGCGCTCAACAACTCGTACAAATCAGTCGGCACATTAGTCTTGTTGGTATTTATGGAAGTAATAAGGCAACAAAGCTAATGTTCTGTCAGATTTGCAATCTGACAGCGATGAATATAAGAACTGAAAGTCAGCGAAGCTAATTTGTGATCCGCAACTCCTATCTTTTTATTGACTAATAGGAAACTTAACGGAAAAATTCATTCACTTAAACCGCGAAACAAGTGATTATCAGCCGGTTGTCGGGATAATGTCAGTAAAATGTCAGTTGTTTTATAGCTGAATCTTTTTGTCAAACTTTATTTTTGCAAAATTAAAAACAGCTATTAGTTATGAGAAAATTGAAATTTATTTTTCTGCTGCTTTGCGGTTTAATGTGTACAATATCTACATTGGCCCAACATACCATAAAGGGTATTGTGAAAGATTCTAAGGAACAATTTATAATTGGAGCCTCTGTAGTAATTAAATCCAAAACAGATTCTCTTTATTATAAAGGATGCACCACTGACGGAGAAGGACAATTTGCTATAGAAGGACTTGCGTCAGGAGACTATATTCTTGAAATTTCATTTTTGGGATATTTAAATCATCATCAGAATTTGAAATTGAACAAGACTATGGATTTGGGAATAATTCATCTACAAGAAAAGTCTTTAAACATTGACGAAGTTGTTGTAACAGCCAGCATGGTAAAAAGGTTCGCCGATAGGAAAGAATATAAATTGACTAATGCTGAAAAAAGACAATACAGCAGTGCTTTGTCTGCTTTGGAATTTCTGCCTAAGATTCAGGTCCTTGATCAAAATGTTTCGTCTGTAGACGGTAAGGCTGTAAAGATTCTGATTAATGGTGTCCCGTCAACTCCGGCAGACCTGTCTGTCATATCTCCAGAAAATATTTTAAAAATCGACTATTACACACAGCCTCCAATACAATACTCTAATATGGGATTAGGTTCGGTAATAAATGTAGTAACCAAAGAAAAACAAACAGGAGGATCTGTTGGTATAAACACTCAGAATGCTGTTACAACAGGTTTCGGCAACAATGTTGTTAATTTTAAGTATAATTGGGGCAATTCACAGATTGGTGTGACTTACAATATCAATTACAGAAACTACAACAAGAGAATCTTGGATGAGAATATGACATATTCGGTTGGAGAGATAAATTATGAAAAAGTAAAAAGCGGTCATAATAGTCCGTATGCCTATGAACAGCAGATGGCTGAAATCAGTTTCAACAATTCAAAGACTGACAACTATCTTTTCAGTGCAAAACTGTCTTTCAATTCATTAAACCGTAGACGTTCGTCAAAACAAGACATAATATCGAGAGTCAATGGAATGGAGTCTGACAAAATAGGTGAAAGCTCAGACAAGGATAAGTATATCAGTCCGGTTTTGGATATGTATTTCAGCAAGCAATTCGGTTCAAGGCATGAACTTATAATGAATATTGTCGGCACATACTATAAATCTGACTATGACTATGAGTACAAGGAAATGATGGATGGAAAAAAGGATTTTGAAACAGCAACAGTGATAAACACTGACAAATATTCTGTTATCGGAGAGGTATTGTATAACTATAAAATGAAAAAGGCTAATCTATATGTTGGAACCAGGTATATGTACAACAACAGCACTCAGAACAATTTGCCTTCAAATAATATAATAACAACTAATGAACTCTATTCTTATTTGGGAATATCCGGGATGCTGGGTGAAAAATTCAATTACAGCATAAGCGCCGGCGTGAACAACAATATTTTTACAACAATTGAAAACGAGACGTACAACTTCACTTATTTTCGCCCTCAGGTAAGACTGGGATATTTTATTGATCGGAGTTCGGAGCTGATGTTCAATTATGAAGTTAATACAGAAAATCCGTCAGTATCTTCATTGACTTATAATCCGTATTATAAGGATCCGAATTATATATTTACAGGAAATCCAAATTTGTCACCAAGCTGCAATCATGAGTTCTCGTTGTCCTATTTCAAAGGTTTCAAGAAGTTTGTTATTAATGCGATGGTTGGATATTCATATACCAAAGATGCCATTGCACCTGTGTTCCAATCTGATGACACAAACATCATTGAGACATACAGCAATTTGGACAACGCACAGAACATGAAAGCCAGCTTATTTCTACAGTGGTATCCATTCTCAGATAATATTCTTAGGTTGAGACTATACTCAGAAGTGTTCCATCAGAAAAATAAACTTGGAGACTCGAAATGGAATCATACAGGCTATTCAATAATACCTTCAATATATCTTGCATATAATAAATGGGGACTTCAAGTGTTTTATCAGACTCAGAAGAAATCTCTTATTGGACAGACAACGAAAAATATACCAAGTATGGCATCGGTAGAATTGTTTTATAAACCGATTAAAAATTTGACAGTCACGGGTGGCATAAGATATCCTTTCTATGATTCATGGAAACAGGTTACGTCTGTATCAGGAACATCACTTCTGCAACGTACAGAGACTGAAAGAATTGTAAACAATGCCAATATGGTATATGTAAATCTTGTTTACAATATCTCATTTGGCAAGTCTAAATCTGGAGCAAAATTGAAAATACAGAATAAGGATAAGGATTCTGGTATTCTGAATAGGGAGTGATTATTTTATGAACTGACGAAAAGTGAACTTTGTGGTGTTCGTTTTTTCAAAACATCAGCGGATCACAGATCCTGATATTTAATTCCGGCAGATTTGTAATCTGACAGCGATGAATATAAGGATCTGCGATCCGCAAATCATACATTAATTTATTAATAAGATGAAATGAAAACGGCTTGAAATTAATTTTACTGATTATTATTCTTGTTGGTGAATATCTGTAAAAGCGGAAACTAAAAATATTTTTAGCTTGTATTATCTAACTTCGAAATTTGTTGTATATTTGCTTTTTAGATAAATCAAGCATTACAACATTTTAAAATGGTATCTATGGAAGAGATTATTAATGGGGTGAAATATTATATCCCAAACAATTTAACCTTGGAACAAAAGGCTATTTATGTACACATAATAGACTGGAAACGCAAAAACATAACGACGGAGAGAGGTTTGTATAGAGGACATGAATACGATGCCCTTTTCCCAGAAAAATCAGAGGTTCCTCAAATGATGTACAAGCCAATTATCCCATCCCTGCGGGAAATGCAAAAGAGATATTTTGCTTTTAAGCCTCATAAGTTTGCCTGGCATGCCGTAAGTTCTCAAACGGCTTGTATAAATCTTTTCATGCCTATACTCCTTTCAGAGGAAGCTGATAATATATTGCCGCTTATTCCCGGATGTCCTTCCGACTTTAAGAAGATAGCAAGAGACAGATTGCATCATGGATTCTGTTTTGAATATTGGGGACAGGATATTCAGTCAGGTAAAGGTGTCCTTAACGACCACTCCAATGGAGCAGGAACAGATGCAGACGTGGCTATTGCCTATTATGACAAAGAAGATAATTTGTGCCTGTGGCTTATCGAGCATAAACTTAGCGAGAAGGAGTTTACTACATGTGGCGCATATAAAAGTAAAGCAAATGAACATAAAGATAATTGCACTCAATGTAGTCTCACAAGCATATTAAATGAGCCTGATAAATGCCATTACCACATGATAGGCTATAAATATTGGGAGATTCTAAAGAAACATCGGGATAAATATCAAGGTTCGGTAGATATCAAAGGTTGTCCGTTTAAGGACGGACTTAATCAGCTTTGGCGTAATCAGATGCTTGCTTTCGCCTTGCAGGACACAGGAACATATAAAGCAGTGACTTTCTCAGTATGCCATCATGCCAATAATACGCATCTGAACAACTCGATAAATACATATAAGGCATTAATCAACGGAAATAAGATGTTCAATTCTTTCACCAACTATGATGTGCTGAATGCCGTAAGCACGCAAGATTCTAAGTTGCAGGAATGGATGCAATGGTATAAAGATGTGTATTGCTTTTAACACGAAACTCTGTGCATTATGGTGCTGTAGCTTTGTATCAGTTCGTTTATGGACGAACTGAAACTGCGCGAAAATACAAAAGGTAATCAGCCGGTGCAACAATAATTTTGTTGTCATATCTGCGTTAATATAACAAAGACTAAAACTTTCTTGTTGGCCATTATCCATTGTCGTTATGCAATATGCTGTGCGCACGACATTCTTATATTTGTCAACAAAAAGGTTTTAGTCTTGTTGTTTTGTTATTTATGCCTCTTGTTTTTCTAAATACCCTAACTCTATTGCAGCATTGTAAAAACTGTTGCACTTTTCTGCACCATTACAAGTATATTGCCAATACCAAAGGTTATTATTTTCTATTTCATAATCATCCGTGTTTGTTTCGTCTAAAATTGCTTCTATCATTTTTTGTTGTTTTATTGTGAACTCTGTTCTTGAATAAAAGCCCCAATATTGTTTATGATTATCTTCGTTCTTACCGTTCCAACAACCAATCCAAACACCTTGTATTCTTATTCCAAAATGGTCGTATCTTTCGTTTTTTAATCCGTAACGTCCCCATTTAGGTAGTAATTCGTTATACCAGTCGTCAATCACATCACATGAGATTGATTCAAGAAGATAACCGATTTCTTTTTCCAGTTTTTTGATTTCATTTAATTTATCATCAATTTCATTCCAATTATCAATATTGGATTTGTCTTTGTTGAATAATTTTTCTCTTAGATATTGTTTCATCTCACGTTTTAATTTCTGATTTTCTCTTGTTTCATATTACAAATTAAGAAAATCTGCAAACTGAATAATAAATGATTTGAGTATTGTTTCTTTGTGTGGAACTAATTTTATACAGTCGTTAATTAACCATTCGGTTAGTTCACGTTGCAAAACAATAGTATGTTGTTGATATTTCTTTTTAAATGTTTTGATACAAGATTTGCAAAATTCAGTATCCCATTGTTTTTCCCAATTGTTGTGATTGTAGTCACACCAACATAAATCATGTTTTGTAACACATTTTTGCTCACTCTTAGATTTATAATAATCTGCGGGAAGTCGCCATGTAGATTTTGGAATTTTTTCTATATAGTCATCATCATGAAAATTAGGCATTAGTACAAGAAAGATATTATTATCATAATGTTTCTCCAACAGATTATTCAACTTATGAATATACCGGGCTATCTGATTAGGTTGATAACATGCACCTTTAACCTTGTTCTCAAAAATTATAGCATACTTTTTATCTTTAATGCAAATGTCAATTCTATCTTTTTCTGTTGTAATGATAGGATTATCTATCCATTCTGATTTCAAACCTATTGGAATGAGAAATTTCTCTATGAATGACTTAATAAGCGGATACATTCCTCCATTTTTGAATTTTAGAATTTCTGCCATAGCCCAACTTGTGGTTGGTTCATCAGAATTATATCTTTCAAAAATATTTATGGTGTAAGGCTCTTTGTTTTCAGAATGATTTCGTATATAAGTTAGTCCATCAGAAATTGAAATTAAAAACATGTATGTTTTTAATTGCTCTTCTGCAATTTTATTAGGAAGCATTAAAATTTCGTCCAGACTTTGATGTGGTAATATATGCTTTTCGTTCATAAACTATCGCGTTATGATATTACAAAGGTATATATTTATTGGTCGTATAAAAGATTGAATTCATACTTTGATACGTTTTTGACGCTGTAGTTTATAATAAAACTTTTTGCAGAAACTTGTGCTTTGTATGTATTTGTATTTTGTTAACCAATGCAATCAAGTATTCTGCAAAAATATTATTTTGTTGTAAATTAAGCATGACTCGTGGTGAATTTACAGCTTACTCATAAACTTCTCGCGGTCAACGATGAAGCGCAGGTGAGTGCCTTCGCCTATCACGGCGTCGCCCTGCATGGCTTTGACGGTGAAATACAGTTTGCGTCCGTCTACCTTTGTCAGCGTGGCTTCTGCCTTGACCTCAGCTCCTAACGGCGTAGGTTTCAGGTGTGATGACTCTATGTGTCCGCCTACGGTGGTGCTTCCTTCGGGCAGTTCGGGGGCAACGGCCAACATTGCGGCGTTCTCCATCAGTGCCATCATGGCCGGCGTAGCCAACACGGGCATGTCGCCCGAACCCATGGCCTTGGCGGTGAGAGCTTCGGTCACCGTCAGGCTGCTTGTGTGTGTAAGTCCTGTTTCCAGCATAATATTTATAGATGATTTTATTTTCAATGTTCAAAAATACATAATCTTTATTTTACGTGCAAGCTATTAAGTGCCGATTTTTTGTTTTGCAATATAAAATAAACTAACTTTGCATCGTGAACATAAAAAAGATAATAACATTATGGCATTAATAAAATCAATAAAAGGTCTGACACCCAAATGGGGCAAGGACTGCTATTTCAGCGAGAACGCCACTGTTGTTGGCGAGGTTAACATGGGCGATGAATGCTCAATATGGTTTAACGCCGTTGTGCGCGGCGACGTGGCTCCCGTAACCATAGGCAACCGTGTAAACGTGCAGGACGGTGCCTGCGTGCATGTTACCAACACCACCGGTCCGGTTGTCATTGAAGACGACGTGAGCATAGGCCACAACGCCACCGTGCATGCCTGCACGATACGCCGCGGAGCGCTGATAGGCATGGGCGCAACGGTGCTCGACAATGCCGAAGTGGGCGAGGGCGCAATAGTTGCAGCCGGTGCACTGGTGCTGCAGGGCACAAAGATTGGTCAGCACGAGATATGGGGCGGAGTGCCTGCCAAGTTTATCAAGAAGACACGTCCCGACCAGGCAGAGAGCTTTGCCAAGCATTATGTTGAATACTCTAAGTGGTATCTTGAGGAAGAATAATTAAGCTGTGGCCGACGGCAGACAGCCGTGTGCCGGACGATGCTCTTTCGGCATAGAGTCAGCGCGGATGCCGGTAAGGTCATTATTGCTATAACGCACAAAAAAAGTGACGCCCCGCAGGAATCATTCCTGCGGGGCGTCGTTGTCTTATAGGGGTCTTTAAATCTAGGAATTAATAGTCTGTGTTCTGAGGATCAAAGTTTGTCCATCCGTCGAGCCATGTGTCGCCTGCTGCGAAAGCTCCGATGTAAGAAACCTGGTCGAAACCGCTCAGCAGCGAGTTTGTGAATGCTGCAGCGCTGAGCAGCGGGCTGCCTGATGTCGGGATATATCCTGTTGTGTCGAACCAGCCTGTAGCAGCCTCATAGAACTTGTTGCCGCTCTGAGCCTTGAAGAATGTGCTTGAGAATGAAGGCTGAGATTCGTCAACCTGTTTTGTCTCGTAGTTGTAGAGGCCGTCTACATAAATCTTGTTGAAGTCAGTACCAACGGCGTTGACATTAGCCAGCCAGATGTTCTCGAGCTTCAGGTTGCCTGCTGTTGCTGCGCCCTGTGTGTCGCCCTTCTCGTTGTCGATGATGATACCGATAGGCCAGCCTATTGCAACAGAGTTGAAGCAGTTGAGGTGAGTGTCGCGGCGTATGTGCATTGCAGCCTGGAACTTGCCGAGGCTTGAGCCGTTGTTGGGATAGTAGTTGCCGCCGTTGATGTAAGAAGCGTCGTTTACGAACGAAGCGTCTGTAGCCATCGGGCCTACGAGTGTCATGTTAGAGAATACGGCAGATGTGTGAGGCTCGCTGTTAGAACCGTCGGCGTTGTTGTCGCTCTCGAAGCTGTTGCTCTGTGATACGTCGGCAATCTTAGAGTCGCGTACTGACAGACCGAACTGAACTTTTCCGCTGAATCCGTTGTCTGTGTCGAAGTCGTCGTCCCAGCCTTTGTATGCTACAAGATATTTGCAGTTTACTGTTCCGCCGAACCATTCATAAGAGTCGTCGTTGGTATATGACACCTGTACGTGGTCGATCTTTGTGCCGCTTCCTACAGAACCGAGTGTAAGACCGTTGATCTCCTGGTCGGTCTGGAAAGGATAGCCTGCAAACTCGATGCGCACGTAGCTCAGCACGCCAGAGTTGTCGGCGTCGTCGTTGCCTCCGTGCTTGGTGCGCGGACCACCTTCAATCTGCATTTCGCTCTTGTTGTTCTTAGCCTTACCGCAGATGATGATGCCACCCCAGTCGCCCGGACGGCGGTTGCCTTTAGCCTCTTCTGATGTAAACACGATAGGTTCTGTTGCTGTTCCCTGTGCGATGAGCTTACCGCCGCGCTCAGCTATGAGCGAAGCCTTTGTCTGCTTGTCGCCCTTGATTACGGTTCCCGGCTCTATTGTAAGCTCGGCTCCGTCGGCTATGTAAACCCATCCTTTCAGGATATATGTGCCTTTCTTGATAGTCTGCTTTCCTGTGAAAACAAACTCCTGGTCACCGTTTCCGATCTGTGTACCGTTGTCGTTTACGTTGGCGTCGCCGTCTGCCGTGAACAGCAGGTGGTCGCAGGCCTTGATACCGCCGTTGGTGGTCCAGTTGACATCGCTCTGTGAAGTGCCTGAATTGTCGTCGTCGCTGCAAGAGCTCATTGTGAGCGCCATTGCCATGATGCCTAAGCATCCGTAAAGTTTAAACTTGTCCATTTTCATCTTTTTGTTAAACATCTTATAGTGAATAATTTTTTTATTTTTCTTTTATGGGAGTAATATGACTGATGGGAGTGATTGGGGCAGATGTTCCGCTTTATCCCTTTATCAGAACTTATACACGGCGCTTACTCCTATGTTGCGGCCGGGCTTGTATACTCTTGTTATCTGCTCTACCTCGCGGCTTGTTCCGTTTGAGTAGTGAACGTCGGCAAACTGCTTGTAGTAGACTTTCTGTGCCAGCAGGTCGCGTATGCTTAGCTTCACTTCCCAGTGCTTGCCGAATTTCTTCGATGCCGAGAGGTCTATCACGTCGCGGGGCATCTCGTAGCTGTCGGGCACTCTCAGGGTCTCGTTGCCGCTTGTTGTTCCTTCGCTGCGTCCTACTCCGATTATTCGTTTGCCTATGCGGTTGTAGAGCAGTGCTATGTCGAGCTGCATCTTGTCGTTCTTGTAGAATATTCCGGTGTTCACGAGGTAAGGCGACTGGCCCTGCATGGGGCGGTTCTCCTCCTTTGAACCTTCTTCAAACTTCACGCGGCTCTTAATCAGCGCTCCGTTGAACGACCAGCTGAAGCCGGGCAGGCCTATGAACGAGAGGTCTTTGCGTATGTCGAGCTCTATACCGTAGTTGTTGGCGCGCTTAGCGTTCATGTAAGAATACACAAGACTTGTTCCGCCCGTAACGGTGTAGGTCCACTCGATAGGTGAGTCGAAGTATTTGTAGAATGCCGCTATTGAGATAAGCTCGCCCTTAGAGGGATAGAACTCGTAGCGGAAGTCGACGTTCTGTATGTAGCATGGCTTCAGGTCGGTGTTACCCTGCACGTCTGATGCCAGGTCGAAGTCGTAGAACACTGAGGGCGACACCTCGCGGAACTCAGGACGGTTGACCGTCTTGCCGTATGACAGGCGCAGCTGGTGCTTGTCGTTAATCTTGTAGGTGGTGTTCACCGAGGGGAACAGGTCGCTGTATTCATAGTTGTGGCTGAAGGGGCTCTCGGCGTTGTCGCGTGTGTTTGTTATCAGCTCCATGTGGTCATATTCGTAGCGCAGTCCGGCGTAGATGTTCAGCTTGCCGAGCGGAATGTTGGCTGCGAAATATCCGGCTCCGAGATAGTTGTTGCCCTTATAGTTGTTGCGCATGTGCTGTTCCTCGAGCAGATACAGGCGGTCGGCACCGAAGTAGCTCTCGTCACTGAGCATCTCCGACAGGTCGTTCTGGCGGAATCCGTCGGGCAGCGTGTTGCTGGCAGCGTTCCAGTTGTAGATAAAGTCGCGTGTGGTGTACTTACGTGTGCGGTATTCGCCGTAGGCTCCAAACTTGAGCGACGGTGTGAACGATCCGAACTTGAATTCGTGCTTGTCGTTCACTGCTGCCGATACGATGTGCTCGTCGAGCTTTGTCCATTCGCGCGATATGTCGTTGGGGCTTGTCAGCTGCATCACTCCCGGTTCCAGTGCGTCGTTTATGAGATAGCGGCGGCGGTCGGGCACGTTGCGGTTGGCGTAAGAGTAGCTTGCGCTCCAGTCGAGCTCATCCAGCGCAAAGGTGTGCTTTCCGGTTATCTGTCCGTTGTATGTGGTGCGGCTGCGGTAGTAATATTCAGCCGAGTTCTCGTTGTCCGACTGTGCGCTCAGTCCCTCGCGCCATGTGTAGCGGTCGTTGCCAATCTGGTTGAAGATGTTCTTCAGCTGATACTTGCTGTTGCCGTCGGCAGAAAGTAGGGTGAAGTTGAGCATGGCTCCCAGTCGAACGTTGTGGTTATACTGGTCGTCTACAGAGTAGCGCAGATAGTTCGACTGGTCTTTGTCGGCATCATACACGCCGTAGAGGTTGTTCTGCATGTCTTCATACTTGCGGTATTCGTTGCTGTAGTTGAAGGCTGCAATCATTCCGAGCTGGCGGTCGCCCAGTTTCCAGCGGCGTCCCAGCGAGCCCGACAGCTTCAGGTCGCCCAGCGGACTCATCGTCCTTACGCGCCAGTCGTTGTTAAGACCGTTGTTCAGCAGGTCGACACCGTTTCCGGCAATGCTGTTCATCGTGGCGTTTATGCCGCCGTTGAGTCCGCGCATGCCGCTGTCGAAACCGAGGAAGTCGGTGCCCGAACCCTTGGCATACTTGAAGTCGGAGAATGAAGAAATGTCGTTCCAGTTGCCGCCTACAGACAGCTCGGCTGTGTTTTCCGCCGGAATGTCCTTTGTCGTTATGGTGATGAATCCGCCGGTGTAGTCAGCCGGATATTCGGGCGACGGCGTCTTCACAATCTGCATGTTGTCTATCTGTGAACTTGGAATAAGGTCGAACGAGAAAGCCCTTGAGTCGGCTTCCGAGCTAGGCACGGCTCCGCCGTTGATCCAAACATTGTTGTAGCGCTGCGATAGTCCGCGCACCATGACAAACTTGTCGTCGATGAGGCTCACGCCCGGCACTCGGCGTATCACCTCTCCTGCGTTAGTGTCCTGTGTCTTTGTTATTTCCTGTGCCGATACGTTGCTCACTATGACGGGACTGCTCTTGGTCATCTGTATTACCGCGATCTCCGTATTCTTCCTAGCCACGCCGGTAACCGTAACCTCCTTCAGCGTCTGTTCGTCGGGTGTGAGCTTTATCTCTAACACCTGTGGCTGAGCTTCAGCCCGAACCCCGTCAATTTTTTTAGTCTTGTAAGAGATGTATTTTATGGTTAAAGTATAATTTGCGTTTTCGTCGAGTCCGCTGAACGTGAACAGGCCGTCGATGTCTGTTGCAGCCGCTTTGGCCGTTCCTTCAATCTGTACGGTTGCTCCGATGAGCGCCTCGCCTGTCGTACTGTCTGTAACTTTTCCCTTAATGTCTGCCGCGTATGCTCTGAATGCTGTCAGGATGAATATCAGCGCCACGGCTAATCTTAACCTTTTAATCATACTTTGAAATGCTTTCTATCGTTTACGGCTGCAAAGTTATATGCGGCATGTTGCAATAAGGTTAACGCCATGTTATGAAAGACTGACAAACGTGTTGCAATGGCGTAACATTATTTTCATTTTGTGACAGTTTTTCCACGGGCATAAATCATTGACGCAGGAATGAAATAAAAACGCCCTGCCGCCGTTCTTATAATATATATGATAACACTACTGCTGGCGGTCGCCCTGACGGCCGCGCCATACGACAGCACCTCGGTTGCCGCAGACGACACCATAGCGGCTAAAGACAGACTTAAGGCCGAGGCTTACCGGGCTAAGCGCGAGATAGACAAGATACTCGACATGCGCGACAGCCGGGCGCGGAGCCGTGTAGACACAAGCTATATTGAGCGCACGCCGCAGCGGCTGCGCTTCAGGCTCACGCTCAACGCCTCGGGCTCTGACATACGCACGCGGGGCGTCAACGCCGACGGCAACTTCAATACAGAGATGAAGGCGCAGAACAAATACACCGTAAGTCTCAGCGCCGCTTACCGCGGACTGTCGCTCAGCGTGGCCATGAACCCGGCACATCTTGCAGGCGAGAAGAAAGACTATGAGCTGAACATGAACGCCTACGGCAACAAGTTGGGCGCCGACGTGATATTCCATTCGGCAAAGACTTTCGAGGGCAGTGTCCGCACTCAGCGCGGCGACATCAGCATACCGGCCGGACTGATAAGCCAGAACATGCTGACGCTCAACGCCTATTATGCCTTCAACGGCCGCCGCTTCTCTTATCCTGCCGTGTTCAGCCAGTCGTGGATGCAGAAGCGCAGCTGCGGAAGCCTCATGCTCGGCGCCTCGTTCATGGGCGGAGTGCTCAAGGCGCGCCACGATGACGTTATAGGCAACCCTGAGTCGAGGCTAAGCATACTCTGCGTCGGCTTAGGCGCGGGCTACGGCTACAACCTTGTGCTGCGTCACGGCTGGCTCATACATCTGTCGGCGCTGCCCGAACTTGTGGTCTACAGCCGAAGCCGGCTGACAACAGGCGGCAGCCGCACCAGGATGCCCTACAGGTTTCCAAATATAATAGCCGTGGGGCGCATTGCCGTGATCAGGCATTTCGGCCGCTATTTCGCCGGGTTTACCTCTGTCGTAAACACCTCGCAGCTTGGCGACCGCGACGAGCTGCTGCTGAACATCACCAAGTGGCGCGCACGCATTTTTATAGGTATAAAGATCTGAGGCGTGCCGGCAGGATGTGCATAACTCTACACAGACGCTTTCGGCTTTTGGGATGAATCTCGTATATTTTTTTGAACAGAAACTCGTCACTCGTCACATTCGTGTGTAAGACGTTGATAGTCAGTTGTTTATAGTGTGACGAGTTGACTTTTCAACTCGTCACATAAGCGTCGCAAACCTGATGCGTGATGAGTTGAAACGGCAACTCGTCACACTGCAATGCGTTGATTATCAGAAGGTTAAACCGCTATGTGACGAGTGATGAGTTTTTAGAAAAAATATTTTTTCGTACAGATTTGTTATATTTACTGATTTAGGTTGACCGGCTCTCCGCCTGCTCCTGACAGAGGTCGACTCAGCCCA
>ENA-USZI01001310-USZI01001310.1-human-gut-metagenome-genome-assembly--contig:-NODE-1310-length-16934-cov-4.013822_pt1 | contig 16934 bp, 18 predicted proteins | sample MGYA00250042_ERZ773532 | MGnify/ENA primary metagenome ERZ773532 (study PRJEB29103, sample SAMN06112036) | human gut metagenome | biome: human gut; feature: ankylosing spondylitis patient; material... | reverse complement strand
ATGATAATGGTGTCATCATAAATGCCGGCTTTTTTGATAGCTTCTACAATGCGTCCTACATAAGTATCCAGTTCCTCAGACGGGGGTGCTGTCCTTCCGGCTGTCGGGCCGGGACTGCGAGGAGGTGGGAGAGGCCCTGGCAGACCGGGGCTTTGCCCTGCGGGCCGGGCTCCACTGCGCGCCTCTGGCCCACCGGACGGCGGGGACCCTGGACACCGGCACCGTCCGGGCCAGCCTGTCCGCCTTCAGCCGGGAGTGGGAGGTGGAGCGCTTTCTTCAGACAGTGCGGGCCATGACCCGGTGAGAGAGAGGAGTTAGGAGGGATGAGTGAGGAGTTGCTCGTCCCTCCTTGCTTTTTGCATAGAAATGAAAAGTTTAAGAAATTTTCATCTTCCCTTCCCGGTTTCGTGTTGCCAAGCGGGGCGGAATATCGTATAATAAGTTTTATGAATAAAATCTCCCCGTATGGCTATTTGGTCCCGGGGAGAGGAGAACGGTCACGAGAGGGGGAGAGGGGCGTGTTGGACAGCGTACAGATGTTTCTGCAATCCAGTCTGCCCGTGATCCGAGTGGGCGTGGCGGATATTCTGGACATCGCCATCTTGTCCCTGGCGATCCACCGCCTGCTGTGGATGCTGCGCAAGACCAGCTCCGGGCGGGTGCTGCGGGGCATCCTGATTTTGATGTTTTCCATGTGGGTGTCCTCCGCCATGCATCTGACGGCCACCAGTTTCCTGCTGAATAAGCTGGTGGAATGGGGCTTTTTGGTGCTGGTCATCCTGTTCCAGCCGGAGATCCGGCGCTTTTTGGAGCGGATGGGCAGCAGCAGCCTGGGCCAGGTATTCGCCGCCTCCCGCACCTCTCCCATGGATTTAGAGTCTGCCATCGACCAGACCGTGGAGGCCTATACCGACATGTCCCGGGACAAGGTGGGGGCCCTGATGGTTTTTGAACGGCAGAACCTGCTGGACGATGTGATCAAAACGGGCACCGCCCTGGACTGCGCCGTGTCCAGCGAGCTGCTGAAAAACCTGTTCTGGAACAAAGCGCCTCTCCACGACGGGGCGGTCATTGTCCGCAACGGGCGCATCGTGGGGGCGGGCTGTATGCTGCCCCTGTCCGGCAATGTGAACCTCAGCCGGGACTTGGGGATGCGCCACCGGGCGGGCATCGGCATGAGCGAGCACTCTGACGCAGTGGTGGTCATTGTGTCGGAGGAGACGGGCTCCATCTCCGCCGCCGTGGGCGGGATGCTCAAGCGGCATCTGGCCCCGGAGACGCTGAAACGCCTGCTGCATAACGAGCTGATGTCCGACGCCCAGGAGGAGAAAAAGCCCTCCCAGATCACCCTGTTCAATCAGCTGTTTGGCTGGGGCCGGAAGGAGGGGGACCAGCAATGATGGAGCACATCCGAGAGAGCAAGTGGCTAAACATCCTCATGTCCGTGCTGCTGGCCGTGCTGTTCTGGCTGTATGTCCGGGCGGAACTGGACCCGTCGCAGACCAGCTGGTTCTACCACGTCCCCGTGGAGATCACCGGCAGCACCGTCCTCACCCGCCAGGGACTCACCGTGGCCAACCTGTCCCAGAGCACGGTGGACCTGCGTATAGAGGGTCCGGCCAGCGTGCTGGACAGTCTGTCCCGCAGCCGAAAGGACCTGTCGGTAACGCTGGACGTGTCTAAATGCACCGAGGGGGAAAACAAACTGGTATATACCCCCAACTGGCCGGTAAATATCAATACAGACAGCATCGTCACCATCGACCGGGACCCGGAGACCATTACAGTGACGGTGGAGAAGCTATATACCAGTTCCTTTAACGTAGAATTCCAGCTCAAGGGCACGGTGGCCGACGGCTATCAGGCCGGGACCCCCGCCATCAACCCGGAGACCGTTGTGGTCAGCGGACCTGCCGAGCAGGTCAGCCGGGTGAAAAAGGTAGTGGCCGTGCTGGAGACGGAAGACCTGGACCAGCGTTTTGCCGGGGACCTGCCCCTGATCCTGCTGGATGAAAATGGGGAACAGATCACTGACGCAGAGGTCGCCCTGGACTCTCCCACCGCCTATGTAGTCCTGCCGGTGGTCGTTGTAAAGGATGTCCCCTTGACAGTGAATTTCCAGCCCGGCGGGGGAGCCACCACCGACGACATCACCTATGAGATCAATCCCAAGTCTCTGATGGTCTCCGGCGCAGAGAGCGACATGGAGAGCCTGAACGAGATATCCCTGGGCAGCGTGGATCTGTCCAAGGTGGTGGGTACCAACACCTTCACCTTCCCCATCGACCTGGATGCCAGTCTGGAGAACGTCACCGGCAGCACCAGCGCCACCGTCACCGTCACGGTAAACGGCTTGGATACCCGCAGCTTTGATGTGGACAACATCCAGATGGTGAATATCCCCGATGGCTACCAGGTGACCCTGGCCACCCAGGTGCGCACCGTGAAGGTGCGGGGGAAGCAGGAGGACCTGAACAATATCGATGCCAGCCAGCTGAGTATTGTGGCCGACCTGTCTGACGTGGATTTTACGGGGCTTTACTCCGTGCCTGCGTCCAAAGTAAAGGTCTATCTCAATGCCGACAGCTCAGTGGGTGTGATCGGCGATTATACCGTAGTCGTCAACGTCAGCCGATAAGGCGGCGTATCTTAGCGGTAATTCTCATTGGAGGCAAACCATGGTTCAAAATGCGATCGTAAAAAAAATCATCAGCGACGGTGTGGCAGAGGTCTCTCTGCTGAGGCAGATGGAGTGCGGCCTGCACTGCGACGGGGCCTGCGCCGGATGCGGCCAGAAGCCGAAGGAAGAGATCCTGGCCCTGGCCAGTAATCCGGTGGGAGCCAAGCAGGGGGACGTGGTGGAGGTGACCCCCGCCGACGGGCGGAACATCAGCACCTCGATCATCGTGTTCCTGCTGCCCTGTGTGGGCCTGGGCCTGGGCTATGTCCTGGGGCAAAGTCTGCTGAAGCTGGGGGATATGGCCGCCATGCTCACGGCAGCTGTGGGGCTGGTGGTGGGCTTTCTCCCCGCCGTGCTGCTCAATCGGGCTATGACCCGCAGCCAAAAGCCGGAGTTTCGGATCTTGAAGCGGCTTACCCGCAGCTAAGGGCGTGTTTGGCTATGTTCGCCCGGTGCGGCCGGAGCTAAAGTGCAAGGACTTTGATCTCTACCGGGCCACCTACTGCGGCCTGTGCCGCTGCCTGCGGCGGCGCTTCGGCCTGATCGCCCCAATGCTGCTGAATTTTGATTTCACCTTTCTGGCCCTGCTGCTGTGGCAGCCGGAGGAGACGTTTGCCCCCTGCCGGGGCCGGTGTCACGCCAACCTGCTGGTGAAAAAGCCCATGTGCCCGGACAGCCCGGCTCTGGAGCTGGCGGCGGACGAGAGCGTGATCCTGGCCTGGTGGCAGCTGCAGGACGCAGCGAGGGATGGGGACAAGCTGGGCGGACTGCCCGCCCGGCTCCTGGGAGTACTTTTGACCCCGGCCTACCGCAAGGCGGCCCGGTCAAGGCCGGAGTTTGACCGGACGGTGAAGACCTGCCTGGAGGAGCTGGACACCCTGGAACGGGAATGCTGCCCCTCTATGGACCGGGCGGCGGACACCTTTGCCCGGCTGCTGCAAAGCGCCGCTCCGGCGGAGGACCCCCGATACCGGGTGCTGGAGCAGCTGCTCTATCACCTGGGCCGCTGGATCTATTTGATCGACGCCCGGGACGACCTGGCGGAGGACCTGGCTGACAGGCGGTACAACCCCGTGGCGGCCCGGTTCGGCCCGAAGGGGAACGACAGACTGTTGAAACAGACGCTGGACGCCTCGTTGGACCGCATAGGCGCGGCCTTTCAGCTGGGGGACTTCGGCTGCCGGACGGCCCTGCTGGAGAATCTGATCTATCTGGGGCTCCCCCTGGTGCAGCGGGCCGTATTTGATGGCAGCTGGACCGAGATAAAAAAACAAAAGATATGGAGTAGAGGCCAATGAAAGACCCGTACAGCGTCCTGGGTGTGAGCCAGAGCGCCAGCGACGACGAGATCAAAAAGGCATATCGGGAGCTGGCGCGGAAGTATCACCCGGACAACTATCAGAATAACCCCCTGGCCGACCTGGCCGAGGAGAAAATGAAAGAGATCAACGAGGCCTATGATGCCATCACCAAGCAGCGCGCCGGGGGCGGCGGCTATCAGCAGCAGCCCACCGGCGGCAGCTATGGCGGGGCCTATCAGACCGGCTATTCCTCCTCCGGCGGGGCGGGCAGCAATCCCACCTATGCCCGGGTGCGGAACCTGATCAACGCCGGGGACCTGGCCGGGGCGGAGCGCCTGCTGTATGAGGTGCCCCAGAAGAGCGGCGAGTGGTATTTTCTCAGCGGCAGCATCGCCTATCGCAAAGGTTGGCTGGACGAGGCAGCCCAGAATTTCACCCTGGCCGTGCAGATGGAGCCGGGGAACCTGGAATATCGCCAGGCCCTGGCCATGCTCCAGCAGCGGAGCGGGGGCTATCGGCCCTACGGCACCGGCACCACGGTGGACGGCCTGGACTGCTGTACCACTATGCTGTGTCTGAACTGCCTGTGCGGCGGAGGTTCCTGCTGAATGCGCACGAGAATGTCCCGGGGCAGAAGCGGCCGCACCGCCCTGGGCGGAGTGTTGGCGGCGGTAAGTCTGGCCCTGCTGTGGGTGGCGGGGATGGCCCCCTCGGGCCGGCTGGGTCTGGCCGCACTGGCGGGTCTGGGCCCAGTGGTGGCGGTGCTGACGGCGGGGAGAGCGGCGGGCTATCTGTGCTGGGCGGCCTCTGGCACACTGGGACTGCTGCTGACGCCGGACAAGGGGATCGCCGCCCTGTATCTGGCCTTTTTCGGACTGTATCCCGTGGTAAAGGCCCGGCTGGAGTCCATGGACCGCCGGTGGGCGGAGTGGGCCCTGAAGCTGATTTATTTCAACGGGGTGCTTACGGGTTTTGTGGCGCTGTTCCAGCAGCTGATCTTCCCCGTTCTGCCCAATTGGATGACCGGCCTGCCCGTGCTGTACGGGCTGGGAAATCTGGTCTTCGTTTTATATGACGTGGGCCTGTCCCGGCTGATCGCTTTATTGCTGCGCCGTCTGCCCTGACAGAGGACGCAGCCCTTCATACACACACAAAAGGAGAGTGACCGATGTGGTCAAGAGCATGACCGGCTATGGCCGGGCAGAGGAGACGGTAAACGGCTGCACCATCACGGTGGAGCTGCGTTCGGTGAATAACCGCTATCTGGACTGCAACATCCGCCTGCCCCGCCTCTACCTGTTCGCAGAGGAGGCCATGAAGGCCCGCATTCAGAATACCATTTCCCGGGGAAAGGTGGACGTGTTCGTCACCCTGGACAACGCCGGGGCGGAGAAGGTCCAGGTGTCGGTGAACAAGCCGGTGGCCGATGGATACTATGCAGCCCTGAAGCAGCTGGCGGCGGACTATGACTTGGAAGGGGACATCTCCGTGTCCCTGCTGTCCCGCTTCCCCGACGTGCTGCTGGCGGAGAAGGCGGAGGAGGACGTGGAGCAGATGGCAAAAGACATCTGTTCGGTACTGGACCGGGCTCTGGCCGACTTTGACCAGATGCGCAGCCGGGAGGGCCAGCGGCTGAAGGACGATGTGCTCAGCCGGGCCAGGACCATCGAGGACAAGGTGGCCCTGGTGGAGAAGCGCTCCCCCCAGACGGTGGCGGAGTACCGCACCAAGCTGGAGGCCCGGATGACCGAGGTGCTGTCCAACACCCAGCTGGACCCCGCCCGCATCCTCACCGAGGCGGCCATTTTCGCCGACAAGGTGGCCGTGGACGAGGAGACCGTCCGTCTCCGCAGCCACATCGGCCAGCTGCGGGAGATGCTGGATAAGGGCGGTGCCACCGGGCGGAAGCTGGACTTTTTGATCCAGGAGTTCAACCGGGAGGCCAACACCATCGGCTCTAAGTGCAGCGACATTGACATTGCCCGCCATGTGGTGGACATCAAGGCCGAGATCGAGAAGATCCGGGAGCAGGTCCAGAACATCGAGTAAGGAGGCGGGCGGATGAAGCTCATCAACATCGGGTTTGGAAACATGGTGGCCGCAGGGCGGCTCATCGCCATCGTCAGCCCGGACTCCGCCCCCATCAAGCGCATGGTGCAGGAGGCCCGGGACCGGGGCGTGCTCATTGACGCCACCTATGGCCGCCGCACCAGGGCGGTGCTCATTATGGACAACGACCATCTGGTGCTGTCCGCCCTCCAGCCGGAGACGGTGTCCAACCGTCTGGCCGGGGAGAAGGACGGCGGAGAAGAGGAGGAAGCGGAATGGGAGTAAAAAAGAAGATCAAAGGACAGCTGATCGTGCTGTCCGGCCCCTCGGGCGTGGGCAAAAGCACGGTGATCGCCGAGCTGATGGGCCAGCGGGACAACATCTATTTCTCCGTGTCCTACACCACCCGGCAGCCCCGGGTGGGGGAGCAGGACGGCGTGAACTATAACTTTGTGGACCGGGCCGAATTTGAGCGGATGATCGCCGACAACGAGCTGTTGGAGTATGCCGAGTATGTAAATAATTACTACGGCACCTCTTTGAAGGCCATCCGGGATCAGCTGGACGCAGGCCACGACGTGCTGCTGGACATCGAGGTCCAGGGTGCGGCCAAGGTGCGGGAGCGCTGCCCCGACGCCCTGTTCATCTTTATCATCCCGCCCTCCTTCGAGGAGCTGTCCCGCCGTCTCCATGGCCGGAACACCGACAGCGAGGACGTGATCGCCGGGCGGCTGGAGAAGGCCAGGATCGAGTTCCGGGAGATCCCCAAGTATGACTATCTGGTCATCAACGACAAGGTCTCCAACGCCGTGGGCGAGATCGAGGCCATCATGACCGCAGCGGAGTGCCGCGTGGACAACAGAAGTCAGATCCTGTCCCAGTTCGCCTGACACAGGATTTTTCAAAGACCGTTTTGGAAAAGAAGAAAGGAAGTTTTGCACTATGATGCTCTATCCCGCAATGAAGGACCTGCTGGAGAAGATCCCCAGCCGCTATGAACTGGTAAACGTGGTGGCCCACCGGGCCCGGGAGATCGCCGCCGAGGCCGAGGCCGCCGGAGAGCCCCTGGACGAAAAGCCCGTCAGCATCGCCATTCAGGAGGTGGCCGACGGCAAGCTGGAGGCCCCCGAGGACCAGGAAAACGAGACGACAGAAGAAGAGACCCACGACTAAGACCTACAAAAGCAAGCGGAGGGGTCCCCCTGCGCTTGCTTTTGTGCTGTTCCTGGACGGGTCCGTCCCCATAAAGACAAGAAGGGAGTGACCGGGATGGGACGCAGCGTTGCCAAAGTGGCGGTGGCCAAGGCCATCTATGCCATCGACAAGCCCTATGACTATCTGGTTCCCCCGGAGCTGGAGGAGACGCTGGAGCCCGGGATGCGGGTGCTGGTGCCCTTCGGCGGCGGAAACCGGGGGTCGGACGGCGTGGTCCTGTCCCTGGAGCAGGCCCCCGAGGGGGGGCAGGCTCTGAAGGCCATCCTGGCCCGGCTGGACGACACCCCGGTACTGGATCACCACGCCATTCAGCTCTCCCTGTGGATGCGGGAGCGGTATTTCTGTACGGTGTACGACTGCGTCAAGGCCATGCTCCCGGCGGGGCTGTACTACGCCCTGCGGGACTGCGTGACGCTGACGCCGGAGCACAGCCGGGAGGATATCCGTGCTGCCGTCCGGGGCCACGCCGGGGCAGAGCGCCTGCTGTCCCTGCTGGAGGACTGGGGGGGCAGCGGGGATATGGAGCAGATCCGCCTGGCCTTTGGAGCCAAGGACCCCAACCCCTCCATCCGGCAGCTCATCGATGCCGGGGCGGCCGCCCTGGAGACCAGCACCCAGCGGGGGGTGGGGGACAAGACGGAGAAGCTGGCCCAGCTGGCCATCCCGGCGGAGGATGCCATGGCCATGGTCACCTCCCGGAGAAAGTCCGCCCCCCTGCGCTATTCGGTGACCGAGCTGCTGTGTACCCTGGGCAGCGCCTCGGCCAAGGAGCTGTGCTACTTCACCGGGGCATCCATGCCAACCATCAAGTCTTTGGAAAAGAGCGGCATCCTCACCCTGTCCAGCCGGGAGGTGCTGCGCCGGGCCCCCCTGGACGACGTGGACCCGGCCCAGCCCCCGCAGCTCAACGGCGAGCAGCAGCGGGCGGTGGACGGCCTGGACGCCCTCTCCCGCGGCGGAAAACCGGCGGCGGCCCTGCTGTACGGCGTGACGGGCAGCGGCAAGACCCAGGTGTATATCCAGCTCATCCGACAGGTGCTCGTCCGGGGGAAGAAGGCCCTGGTGCTGGTGCCTGAGATCGTACTCACACCGCAGCTGTTAAGGATATTCGCTTCACACTTTGGAAAGCGGGTGGCCGTCCTCCACAGCTCCTTGCGGGCGGGGGAGCGGTATGACGAGTGGAAGCGGGCCAGGCGGGGAGATGCCGACGTGGTAGTCGGCACCCGCTCGGCGGTGTTCGCCCCCTTGCCCGACCTGGGTCTCATCATTCTGGACGAGGAGCAGGAGAGCAGCTACAAGTCGGAAAACGTTCCCCGGTACCACGCCCGGGATGTGGCCAAATACCGCTGCGTCCAGCACAACGCCCTGCTGGTGCTGGGCTCGGCCACCCCGTCTCTGGAGACCATGCACCAGGCCAGGGCCGGGCAGATATCCCTGTTTCAGCTGCGGGAGCGCTTCAATCAAAAGCCCCTGCCGGAGGTCATCCTGGTGGACTTGAAACAGGAGCTGCGCCAGGGCAACGCCGGGACCATCAGCGCCAGACTCCGCCGGGAGCTGGAGGACAACCTGATGCGGGGGGAGCAGTCCATTCTGTTTCTCAACCGCCGGGGGGCCAGCCGCATGGTCTCCTGCGGGGAGTGCGGCCAGGTGCCCGAGTGCCCCCGGTGCTCGGTGAAGCTGACCTACCACTCCGCCAACGGGCGGCTGATGTGCCACCACTGCGGCTTTTCCCAGCCCCTGCCCAGGGCCTGTCCCGAATGCGGGGGCCAGCTGAACTTCATCGGCTTTGGTACCCAGCGGGTGCAGGAGGAGCTGGAGGAGCAGTTCCCCGGGGTGGAGGTGCTGCGCATGGATACCGACTGCATCTCCGCCGCCCACCCCCACGAGGAGATCTTAGAGCGCTTCCGCAAGCGGAACGTGCCCATCTTAGTGGGTACCCAGATGGTAGCCAAGGGGCTGGACTTTGAAAACGTCACCCTGGTGGGGGTGGTGGCCCCCGACCTGTCCTTGTATGTGGACGACATCCGGGCGGGGGAGCGGACCTTCTCCCTGCTCACCCAGGTGGTGGGCCGGGCCGGACGGGGGGAGAAGCAGGGCCGGGCGGTGATCCAGACCTTCACCCCGGACAACGACGTGATCCGCTTTGCCGCCAGACAGGACTATGACAATTTTTACGCCACGGAGATCGAGATGCGCCGCCTGCGGGGCCTGCCCCCCTTCCGGGACGTGATCGTACTCACCGTCTCCGGCCTGGATGAGGGGGCGGTGCTCCGGTGCTGTATGCGCCTGCGCCAGGCCATGGATCAGGCCCTGCGGGGGAGCGAGGCCCAGATATTCGGACCGGCCCCGGCGGCGGTGGCCAAGGTGAATAACCGCTATCGCTATCGCCTGACCCTGACGGGCCGGAACGACCGCTCCACCCGGGAGCTCATCGCCCATCTGCTGCGGGCGGCCCACCGGGATAAGGAAAACCGAGGGGTGTCGGTGTATGCCGACCTGGACCCCTACTATAGCTGATTTTTTGATTTCAACTGATTTTAACACACGAAGGAGAGTCATTATGTCGATTCGTACCATTCTCACCGGCGAGGACGAGCCGGTGCTGCACAAAGCCTGTCACCCCGTGACCAACTTTGATCAGAAGCTGGCCGATCTGCTGGACGATATGAGGGAGACCCTGACCAAGGCGGGCGGTGTGGGTCTGGCCGCCCCCCAGGTGGGTATCCTCCGCCGGGCGGTGCTCGTGGTCAACGACCAGGACCAGATGCTGGAGCTGGTAAACCCGGAAATTTTGGACCAAAAGGGGGAGCAGGATGGCCTGGAGGGCTGCCTGTCCCTGCCCGGCAAGTGGGGCTATGTCAAGCGCCCGGAGTGGGTGAAGGTGAAGGCCCAGGACCGCACCGGCACCTGGTTCGAGGTGGAGGGCACCGGTCTCACCGCCCGCTGCTTCTGCCACGAGCTGAGCCATCTGGACGGCCACCTGTACAGCGAGCTGTGCGACCGGCTGTATACCAGCGACGAGCTGGACGAGCTCATGGAAGCTCAGGAGACGGAAGAATGAGAATTGTATTTATGGGCACCCCGGACTTCGCCGTCCCCTCCCTGGAGGCCCTGGTGGCCGCCGGACATGAGGTGTGCGGCGTGTTCAGCCAGCCGGACAAGCCGGTGGGCCGCCACCAGAATAAGACGAAGCCTACGCCGGTAAAAACCAGCGCCCTGGCCCATGACATCCCCGTGTTCCAGCCCGAGACTCTGCGGGACGGCGCCGCCCTGGCGCAGCTGAAGGAGCTGGCCCCGGAGCTGGTGGTGGTGGCCGCCTATGGCCGGGTGCTGCCCGATGAGATGCTTTCGCTGCCCCCCAAGGGCTGCATCAACGTCCATTCGTCCCTGCTGCCCAAGTATCGAGGCTCCGCCCCCATCCACTGGGCGGTGGTGAACGGGGACAAGGAGACGGGCGTGACCATCATGCACATGGCCCACGAGCTGGACGCCGGGGACATCATCGCCCAGGTGCGCACCCCCATCGGCCCGGATGAGACGGTGGGGCAGGTCCACGACCGGCTGGCCCGGTTGGGCGGGGAACTGCTGGTGCAGGTGACGGCGGACATTGCCGCCGGAACGGCCCGGCGCACCCCTCAGGACCCGGAGCAGGTGACCTATGCCCCCATGCTGTCCCGGGCCCTTTCGCCCATCGACTGGAACATGAGCGCCAAGGCCATCCACGATAAAATTCGGGGTCTGGACCCCTGGCCCGCCACCTCCACGGATATTCTGACGGGCCAGCCGGTAAAGGTTTTTGCCTCCCGGCTGACGGGACAGAACACAGCAAAAACTCCCGGTACCGTGCTGGCCGCCGGGAAGGAGGGCATCGACGTGGCCTGCGGCGACGGAGCCGTGCTGCGGATCTTAGAACTGCAGGCCCCGGGCAGCCGACGGATGGCAGCGGCGGACTATCTCCGGGGCCACCCCATTTCCATCGACTGATGTGGATGTGAGAGAAGAGAAACGCGAGGAGGAACCACTATGGATGCACGGGAAGCGGCCATGCTGGCTTTGAACGCCTGTCAGCGGCAGGGGGGATGGTCTGACGGAGCGCTGAAGAAACAGCTCTCGGCGGCGGAGCTCTCCGGCCGGGATGCGGCGCTTGCCACCCAGCTCTGCTTTGGCGTACTGCAAAATCAGATGCTGCTGGACTTTTATCTGGCTAAATTCTCCAATATCCCCTTGAAGCGGATGGAGGGAAAGGTGGTCCAGACCCTGCGCCTGGGGGCCTATCAGATGCTGTTCCTCACCCGTATTCCCCACAGTGCTGCGGTGAACAGCGCCGTGGCGCTGGTAAAGGCCCACTGCAAGAACCCCCGGGCCGCCGGTATGGTCAATGGGATCCTGCGCAGTATGGAGCGCAGTCTGCAGAACATGCCTGTCATCCCTCAGGGGGACCCGGTGGCCTATCTCTCCACGCTATACTCCCACCCGGAATGGCTTGTAAAGGAGTTTATCCTGTCGCTCGGCGAGGAGGAGACCGCCCAGCTCCTGGCCGCCGACAACAGCCAGCCCCCCACCACTGTGATGGTGAACACCACCCGGACCACGGCGGAAACTCTAAAAGCGATGCTGGAGGCCGACCATGTGGAGGCGGAACCCCACCCCTGGCTGGAGAACTGCCTGCTGCTCTCCCGAACCGGCGATCTGGAGCGGATGGAGGCTTTTCAGCAGGGACTATTCTATGTGCAGGACCCGGCCTCCCGTCTGTCTGTGATGGCTGCCGGAGCCAAGCCGGGGATGCGGGTGCTGGACTGCTGCGCCGCCCCGGGGGGCAAATCTTTTGCTGCAGCCATCGCCATGGAGAATCAGGGGGAGATCGTCTCCTGCGACCTGCACCCCCACAAAAAGAAGCTCATCCAGGCCGGGGCGGACCGGCTGGGCCTGACCATCATCACGCCCAAGACCGCCGACGGCAAGGTGTTCCGCCCGGAGTGGGAGCGCGCCTTTGACCTGGTGCTGGTGGATGCCCCCTGTTCCGGTCTGGGTGTCATCCGAAAAAAGCCGGACATCCGCTATAAGGACCCGGCCCCCCTGGCCGACCTGCCCGCCGTGCAGCTGGACATCCTGCGCAACGCAGCCCGATATGTCAAGCCGGGCGGGACGCTGATGTACTCCACCTGTACCCTGCTGTACCGGGAGAACGGAGAGGTGGTTGAGACCTTTTTGACAGAGAACAAGGCTTACAAGGCAGAAACCTTTACATTGCCTGGGCCCGTTGGACCGGTCCAGAGTGGAAGCGTGACCCTGTGGCCCCACCGCCACGGGACGGACGGCTTCTTCATCAGCAAAATGAGAAGGGAGGAGGCGTGACGTGATCGATCTGAGATCCATGACACTGGAAGAGCTGACCGCCTGGCTGAAGGAGCAGGGGGAGCCCGCCTTTCGGGCCAAGCAGATCTTCCACTGGCTCTATCGGGGCGTGACCTCCTTCGACGAGATGAGCGACCTTTCCAAGGCCCTGCGGCAGAAGCTGGCCGGGCAGTGCTTTCTCACTGTGCCGAAGGTGGTTCGCAAGCAGGTGTCCAAGCTGGACGGGACCATCAAATATCTGTGGGAGCTCTCTGACGGCAACTGCATCGAGACAGTGCTCATGCGCTATCAGCACGGGAATACCGTGTGCATCTCCTGCCAGGTGGGCTGCCGCATGGGCTGCGCCTTCTGTGCCTCCACTCTGGCGGGCAAGGTCCGGGACCTGACCCCGGCGGAGATGATCGCCCAGGTGCTGTTCACCCAGCTGGACAGCGGGGAGCCCATCTCCAACATCGTCCTGATGGGCATCGGGGAGCCGATGGACAACTTCGATACGGTGATGAAGTTCCTCACCCTGGTCAACCACCCGGAGGGGCTGAACATCGGCATGCGGCACATCTCCCTGTCCACCTGCGGATTGACAGACAAAATTGACAAACTGGCCCAATATGGGTTACAATTAACATTGTCCGTATCCCTCCACGCCCCGGATGACGAGACCCGGTCCAAAATCATGCCGGTAAACCGCTCTGTAGGGGTGGAGAAGCTGATGGAAACTTGCCGCCGGTATTTCCAGACCACCGGACGGCGCATCTCCTATGAATATGCCATGATCGACGGGGTGAACGACAGCGACTGGCAGGCCGACCTGCTGGCCAGCCTCTTAAAGGGGACCCCCGGTCATGTGAATCTGATCCCCCTCAACGACGTGGAGGAGAGCCCGTTAAAGCCCAGCCGCCGGGTGGCTGCCTTTCAGAAGCGGCTGGAGCGCCACGGCATTACCGTGACGGTACGGCGCAAGCTGGGCGGGGACATTGACGCATCCTGCGGCCAGCTGCGGCGCAAGGCCATGAAAGAGGACCAGTCTCAGCCCTGACGGGCCGATCAGAAGCCGGGACCCCGGCGGAAAAGAGGAAGAAGTTCCATGAAACTATGGGGAATCACCCACCGAGGTGCGGTGCGCCAGCAGAACCAGGATGCCTATGCCATCCGGGAGCTGGAGGATGGCCGGGGCCTTGCGGTGGTCTGTGACGGCATGGGCGGGGCCCGGGCCGGAAATGTGGCCAGCTCTATGGCGGTGGAATTGTTCATGCGCAAGCTGGAGGAACAGGGCCAGCCGGGGGACGACCCCCAGAAATGGCTGAAGACCGCCGCCGCCCACGCCAACGACGGGGTGTTTCAAAAGGCGGTGGAGGACCCGGACTGCACCGGCATGGGCACCACCCTGGTGGCCGCCCTGGCGGGGAACGGGAAGGCCGTTCTCCTCAACGAGGGGGACAGCCGGGCCTATCACATCACCCGGGACGGCATCACCCGCATCACCCGGGACCACTCCCTGGTGGAGGACATGGTCCAGCGGGGGGAGCTGACCCGGGAACAGGCCCGGAACCACCCCCACAAGAATCTCATCACCCGGGCCCTGGGGGCCGAGCCGGTGCTGCTGGCCGACTGCTTCGATCAGAACGTGGCTCCGGGGGACTATCTGCTGCTGTGCAGCGACGGGCTGAGCAACGTGGTCACCGACCAGGAGATCCTCTATGAGGTCATCCACGGCGGCGAGGACGAGGCCTGCTGCCAACGGCTGCTGGACGTGGCGCTGCACCGGGGCGCGCCGGACAACGTGACGGTGGTGCTTATGCGCTGCTGACCGGAACCATGATGCTGATTGAAAAGGAGGAGATTTACCATGGATCAGTACATAGGTAAATTACTCGATAACCGATATGAGATCCTGGAGCTCATCGGCACCGGCGGGATGGCCAAGGTGTATAAGGCCCGGTGCCACCGGCTGAACCGGCTGGTCGCGGTGAAGATCCTGCGGGAGGACCTGGCCCAGGACGCCGAGTTCCGCCGCCGCTTCCACGACGAGTCCCAGGCCGTGGCCATGCTGTCTCACCCCAACATCGTGGCGGTGTATGACGTCAGCCGCTCCTCTGACCTGGAATACATCGTCATGGAGCTCATCGACGGGATCACCCTGAAACAGTATATGCAGAAAAAGGGGGGGAAGCTGAACTGGCGGGAGGCCCTGCACTTCATCACCCAGATCGTGAAGGCCCTGGGCCACGCCCACAGCCGGGGCATCATCCACCGGGACATCAAGCCCCACAACGTGATGGTGCTGCGGGACGGCAGCGTGAAGGTGGCCGACTTCGGCATCGCCCGGGTGGCCTCCGGCGGACACAGCACCCTGACCCAGGAGGCCCTGGGCTCCGTCCACTATATCTCCCCGGAGCAGGCCCGGGGTAGCCACATCGATGCCCGCAGCGATCTGTACTCCGCCGGCGTGGTGCTGTATGAGATGATCACCGGGCGGCTGCCCTTTGAGGGGGACACCGCCGTGTCCGTGGCCATCCAGCACATCAATTCCATCCCCCTCTCGCCGCGGGAGATCGACCCCACCATCCCCGAGGCTCTGGAGGAGATCACCATGAAGGCCATGGCCCCCAACCCGGACGACCGCTATGCCGATGCCGGGGAGATGCTGGCCGACCTGGAGGAGTTCCGCAAGAACCCCAACATCAACTTTGACTATAACGTCAACGAGTTCCTCCCCGAGGAGCCCGACGAGGACAAGACCCGCATCCGTCCCGTCACCCCCATCCACGGAGGGACAGGCCGGGGCAGCCGCACCTATAGCGAGCGCCGCCGGGTCCCCGGGCCCGACTCCCTCCCCTATGAGGAGGAAGAGGACGAGCCAGGGCCCCGGGGGCCCCGGTGGGGCATGATCGCCGGAGCGGCGGGCATCCTGCTGTTCATCTTGGTGGTGGGCGTGGTACTCTACCGCACCCTGTTCTCCGGGATGCTGTCCCAGCCCCAGGGCTATCAGGTGCCCAATCTGAAGGGCCAGCTGTACGAGGACGTGATCCAGGACTCTGCCCTGCTGAAAGACCACTTTACTGTGGTCCAGGGGGAAGTGGAGGAGGACGACTCGGAAGCGGGTACCATATTGGACCAGTCCCCATCGGCGGGCAGCAGCGTCAGCGCCGACAAGACGGAGATCACCGTCACCGTCAGCGCCGGGCCCCAGGTAAACAGCATGCCCAATCTGGCCGACATGGAATATCGCCAGGCCTATATCGAGCTGGACCGGGTGGGCATTAAGACGGGCGACATCACCGCCACCTATGAAAACGACAAGGAGGTGCCCAAGGACCACGTCATCTCCTTCACCCCTCTGGTGGACACCCCTGTTGCCCCGGGCACCAAGGTCCAGCTGGTCATCAGCCTGGGCCCCAAGACGGAGCAGGTCGCCGTGCCCAGCCTGTCTGAGCGCACCCTGGAGCAGGCCACCAGCGACCTGAACACCATGAACCTGACCGTGGGCAAGACCGATGAGGTCTACAGCGATACGGTGGAGGCCGGAAAAGTGGTGGGCCAGTACCCTGCCGCCTATACCCAGGTGGACGCGGGCACCAAGGTGAACCTGCAGATCAGCAAGGGCCCCGACCCCGCCAGCGCCCCCAAGGAAGTGACCCAGAATGTGGACATCGACCTGCCTGTCAGCAGTCAGAGCGTCAGCGTTCAGGTCATCATGGACGGCCAGGTCATCTTTGACGAGAGCGTGGATGCCGCCATGAACACCTCCGTCTCCGTGCCCGTCACCGGCACAGCGGGGGAGACCAAGACCCTCACCGTCTATTTCGACGGGGTGCGCAGCAGTACCTTCTCCGTCACGCTGGCCGGGTAACGCCATGGAAGGGATCATCATGAAGGCCCTCAGCGGCTTTTACTACGTGGACGACGGCCAGACCGTCACCGCCTGCCGGGGCCGGGGCAAGCTCCGCCACCAAAAGGTCACCCCCCTGGTGGGAGACCGGGTGGAGTTTACCCCCCTGGGGGACGGCAGCGGCTCCTTAGACCGCATCCTGCCCCGGAAAAATCAGTTTTTCCGCCCGGCGGTGGCCAACATTGATCAGTTGGTCATCATCGCCTCCCAGGCCATCCCGGTCACCGACCCGTTCCTCATTGACCGGGTGGCGGCCATCGCAGCACTGAAAGGATGCAGCGTGATGGTGCTGCTGAACAAATGCGATCTGGACTGTGCCGATGCGCTGTACGCCATTTACGCAGCCGCCGGATTTCCAACTCTGCGGGTCAGCGCGGAGACCGGGGAGGGGATCGAGGAATTGAAGCCCCTGATCGCCGGGAAGCTGTCTGCCTTTACAGGGAAT
>ENA-USZI01001290-USZI01001290.1-human-gut-metagenome-genome-assembly--contig:-NODE-1290-length-17072-cov-16.184348_pt1 | contig 17072 bp, 14 predicted proteins | sample MGYA00250042_ERZ773532 | MGnify/ENA primary metagenome ERZ773532 (study PRJEB29103, sample SAMN06112036) | human gut metagenome | biome: human gut; feature: ankylosing spondylitis patient; material... | reverse complement strand
CCACATGATGAACCATCAGAATGGATATAAGGTCAAGCCCCAGTTCTATGTCATCCGAGGACTATATGCGCCGCCGCGAGCCGGACTGCATGCGCATCGCGGACGACAAGCCGACCGACAAAAAGCGCTTTGCTGACGTTTACGGCTACAAGTTCGACAAGCTGCGTCAGGAGACCATGGAATGGTTCAAGACGCAGGAGCTTATTCTGATGCCGTTCAATTCCGGCGGCAACGAATACGGCTACGGCTCCATGCTCGTCTGCCCGAAGCAGTGCGCATTTTTCGCTTTCGCACTGGCACATCTTCAGGGTTTTGTCAACGCTGAGGAGACCGAGGGCTACAAGCCGCGCGCCATCATCTACGTTGCGCCCCCGTTCCGTCACACCCATTTCGAGGGCAAGCAGGTCGTTGTCCACAACCGTCTGGACGACTGCCACGAAGTATTTTCCTACAACCTCTATCCGGGTCCGTCCGCGAAGAAGGGCGTTTACTCGGTTCTGCTCGACATCGGCGAGCAGGAGGGCTGGACCACCTGCCATACCTCCGCAGGCCGTCTGATCACGCCGTATGAGAACGAGCTGGTCATCATGCACGAGGGCGCCTCGGGCGGCGGCAAGAGCGAGATGCTTCAGGACATCGCGCGCGAGCCGGACGGCGAGGTCCTCCTCTCCACCAACACGGTAACGGGCGAGAAGACCTACCTGCACATCGGCTCCACCTGTAAGATCGAGCCGGTATGCGACGATATGGCGACCTGCTATCCGGGCGTGCAGAACAACTCCGGCAAGCTGGTTCTGGTCGATGGCGAGGACGGCTGGTTCCTCCGCATGGACGGCGTAACCCACTACGGCTGCGATCCGGTTTACGAGCGCATCTGCACCGAGCCGAAGGAGCCGCTGTGCTTCTTCAACATGGAAGGCCATCCGGGCGCGACCCTGCTGATCTGGGAGCATACGCTGGACTCCAACGGCAAGCCGTGCTCCAACCCGCGCGCCATCGTGCCGCGCTGGGATGTTCCGAACATCGTCAAGGAGCCGGTAGAAGTAGACGTACGCTCTTTCGGCGTCCGTATGCCTCCTTCCACCCGTGACAACCCGAACTACGGCATCATGGGCATGCTGCACATCATTCCGCCGGCACTGGCATGGCTGTGGCGTCTGATCGCGCCGCGCGGCTTCAACAACCCGTCCATCGTCACCGGCAATGAGCTCAAGAGCGAGGGCGTAGGTTCCTACTGGCCGTTCGCGACCGGCAAGCGCGTTGAACAGGAAAACCTGCTGCTGCATAGCAATATGTACACCCCACTGTGCAGCCAATGACGATATTCATGTTCTGAATCTGATCTTTGATACAAATACTCATGACTTCTGCCACTCCTCAAGATTCTTTCTGATGCGGTCGAGGCATTCCTCAAACCGGGTAATTTCTTCCTCTGAAAAACCTTTGTAGTAAATACTGCCCATCTCATCAGATACAGAATCGTACTCGCCCTTTAAGGCATGTGCTTTCTCAGTCAGAAACAGGAGTGTTTTCCTTTTGTCCGTTTCAGACTGAACACGGCTTATCAGCCCTTGATTTTCCATTCTTTCCAGCATCGTAGTAAGAGATGTTATCGCTAATCCGCATTTAGTCGAGAGTGACCTGATTGAAATACCATCCTTCTGCCACAGCACATAAAGAATACGTCCCTGGGCTCCATTAAACGCATCAATATTCTTTTCACTGAGAATCTTCTCGAAAATCCGGTCTCCAAGCTGTTTTATTTTGGTGACAAGAAATCCTCCATTCATTTCCATACAAAAGCTCCTATATAGTAGTTTACCAAAAACATACTATATAGGAGCTTTATTGTCAACAGTTTATATGTCTTAATAGGTAAATTCCATTTTTTCAATTCTCCAAACTGGAAGTTGTTTATTTCTTCTTTTTCGGTTTTGGGGCTGGCAGTTCATCATACATTGCATGAAACAAGCCTGTCAAAAATTCCTTATTATCAACTTCATCTACCAACAACATCTCTTTTGCTCCCTCATAGGGTAATTCATACGGAGCTGTCGGCATATAACTAATTGCTGATTTTACTGGTTTAACAAGTAATCTATCATCATAGATACCGCCTACAATCTTGCCACGATAATAAATAATAAATTCTCCCATCATAGCTCGATAAGTAATTTCTTCTAACTCAGATAGCTGCCCTAAAATAAACTCTAAGTATTCCTTGCTTGATGCCATATTTCCACCTCAAATTCCGATTTATCACTCAGTTTTCTTATTCAAATTATACCATAAAGCTTGTGTACCCTTCTACCGCAACTTTGGAATATATGAGAAAAGCCCGAACATTTTTCGTCCGGGCGGTCTCGGCATCAATCATAGATCGGCTTAAATTTCACGATAGCTTCTGCCTGTGCCTTGCAAGCGCTCTCCTGCCGCGCCCTCCGGCATCTATCCGCGCCCTTGCTCATACCATCTAACAACTATGTACCGGGAGGGATATTGTGTGCTGCTGACCTTGCTGCAATTTTTCGCCACAAAATTTCTGTTTCTGGCGCTTCATCTGGAAAGCGGAAGTTTCCCCAAACCGCTCTCCGCCCGGGAAGAGCAGGCCGCCTTTGCTGCCCTGCGGGCTGGGGATGCCGCCGCCCGGGAAAAGCTGATCCGCCACAATCTGCGTCTGGTGGCACACATCGTAAAAAAATATTACGCCCTCCCCGGCGACCAGGAGGACCTGGTCTCCATCGGTACCATTGGCCTGATGAAAGCAGTGGACACCTTCGACTCCACCCGCCGGGCGCGGTTCTCCACCTATGCCAGCCGGTGCATCGAAAACGAGATCCGGATGCAGTTCCGGCGGGAGCGCAAGAGCGGGCAGACCGTCTCCTTACAGGAAACCTTGGAGGCAGACGGGGACTCGGCGCTGACCTTAGCGGACGTGATACAGGACAGCTTTTGCATGGAGGAATGCTGTGAGAAGAAGGCAGACCTGCTCCGGGTGCGGCAGCTGCTGGAAATGCTGCCCGCGCGGGAGCGGCAGATCCTGCTGCTGCGGTACGGGCTGGCCGGGCAGCCGCCCCTGACCCAGCTGGAGACCGCTGGGCTGCTGGGCATCAGTCGCAGCTATGTGTCCCGTCTGGAAAGCCACGCGCTGTGCCAGCTGCGCCAATATTGGGACAAAAAACCGGCGCAGGAGTGAAACATTTCTCCTGTGCCGGTCTCGGAATCCTTATTCGGTCAGCGCGCTTGCCTGGATCTCGTCCAGCTGCTCAAAGGTGTACAGCCGGTTCAGCGCCTCGACCAGCTCCTTTTTGGAAAGGCGCGGCGGCAGGCCCAGTGCGTTCAGCAGCTTTGCCTTGCGCTCTGCGCTGCCCGGCTTGCCGGAGAGCCCCCATTCGTACAGGTCCGTGTAGGTGATCTGCCGACCTTCCGGGCGGGCAGGCGCCGCGCCTGCCTCAGCCCCGAGGGCATCCCGCAGAGCCTGCAGAACGATGGCATCCTCCACACCTTCCACCCCCAGCAAACCTTCCTTGCCGGGCTGCTCCTTGCGCTTTTCCTTGCCATGAATGGCGGGCACATAGGCCTGCACCACGTTCTTTTCGCCCACCAGATTCGTGATGTAGTTCCGGATGCGGAAACCCGCCGCATCCGAATCCGTCAGCAGGATCAGCCCGTTTTTCTGCGCCAGCGCTTTGAACAGCTGCTGGCGCTTTTTGTCTTTGTAAATGCCAAATCCATCCGTCAGCAGGATCATGGCATCGGTCAGGTGCGCAAGGCGGGCGGCATCGTATTTGCCCTCCACGATCAGCACCCGGCCGGTATGGATCATTTCATTCTGCATCATCGTCCACTCCCTGCCATGGCCAGCCGGCACAGCGCCGTTTCCAGCAAGATCTGCTCTTCCACCGGCTGGCTCTTCAGGCTCTGGTCCAGCTCCAGCAGCACCTGCAGGCAGGCTTCGATCTGCCCCAGCGTATAGTGCGACGCCGTTTCGGCCGAGCGCTTGAGTCGGTAATCGCTGCCCTTGTAGCCAAAGTCCTTGAACACCGTACTGTAGCTCTTTTTGCGGGCCGCGCCCAGCTTGACCCGGTACAGGTCCACATAGCTGCCGATCATGGCCGCCGTGATGGCAATGGGCTCCTGCTGCAGGCGCAGAAGGGTCTGTAATTTCTTGCAGGCACCGGTGGCGTTTTTGGCGGTGATCATGCGGATCATCTCAAACACATCGGCTTCCAGGCTCACGGTGCCCATATCGGCCACCATGGCAGCGGTCACGGTCTGGTAGCCGGACAGCGCACAGAGCTTGTCCACCTCGTTTTCCAGCAAAAATGGATCCTCGCCGCAGCGTTCCAGCAACGCAGCAGCCGCGCCGTCCGGCAGTGAGGTTCCCTGTGCCTTTGCCCGGTCGATCATCATAGCCTTAAGCTCAAAGGGCCGGGGCTTAGCCAGCTCTTCAACGTAGCCGATGGCCTTGCACTGGGCAATGAGTTTCTGGGCCGATTTCCCGGCCTTGAGCTTGCTGCGCTCCATTGGGAACACACTGCCCAGCACCACCACCGCATTTTCCAGGCTGGCCAGCGTACTGCACAGCTCATCCAGATCCTTTGCGCCGTATGCGCCCGGGTCCACCTCCGGCAGCACCACCACGCGGCGGGTGCCAAAAAAAGAGATAGTGCCCGCCGCCATGATCAGTCCTTCGATTTCCGGAGCCGCACCGTCCAGAACGGTTGCGTCCTCGTCACTGTCTGCCGAGAGAACACGGACAGCCGCGTTCACCGCCTGCCGCACCAGATACCGCTCTGTGGAATAAAAATAGTACACCGGGCAGCCTTTGTCGGCCAGCTGCCGGAGTTTTGCCTCGGTCGCCAAACCCGCGGCCCCCTTTCGGATGAATTGTTATAATACCCATATAGTGTACCACATTCCGGCCGGATTGCAAAGCATCACTCTGCCCGCCAGCCGCCGGAAGGGCGCAGGCTGAGGGAAGCATATACCGCTTCCCCGCCCTGCATCCATTGGTAATGATCACTCCGGCTCAGCAGCTGTTCCCATTGCACGGCCTCCGGCTTTGCCGGAGATGCCAGCAGCCACTGCACCCGGACCGGTTCGGCCAGCGTCACCGTTCCGCTCACGGTCACGAACTGCTGCTCCCCGATGGTCAGCCGCACAAGGCAGCCGAACCGGGTACGCAGGGTCTCCACTGCTGCGGTCGATGTCTGTCGGGTGACGGCGCTTCCCACCGGCTGCACTGCCACTCGGCACATCGTCCGGGCAGGCAGCGTGCAGGCATTTTCCGGGTCCAGACGCAGATCTGCCAGCAGTTCCACCGTGGTCACGCCCCGGCGGGCCAGCTGGTTTTCCAACGCCCGCTGAGTGGATGCCCCACCCCGGAACAGCACCACGGCTGTGTGATTCTGGCTGACCACCACCGCCGGGCTGTTGGCACTACCCACAAGGTCGATGTGCACCACATCCCGGCACAGGGCATTGCCTGCACCAATGGCAAGGGCTGCCGTCAGCAGAAGGCCCGGCACAGCCACCCGCAGCCGTACCTTCCAGAGATGTGCCAGCCCGCACAGAGCCATCAGCAGCAGACAGACAAGGGCTGCATAGTTTGTGTCAAAATACAGCCCCGCGCCGGGTTTTGTGCTTATCCACACGGCCCAGCGATTCAGCAGGCCGGTCAGGGCTTCCGCAGCCTTGCCCAGCAGCAGATACAGCGGCCCGGCTGCCGGGACCAGCCCCGCAAAGGCAGTACCAAGGCTCAGCAGAAGCATGGGCTGCACCAGCCAGAGCACCGCCACGCCGGAAGCCACCGCCCACAGGCTCACGCTCAGCCCCCGCAGCACCAGAACTGGAAAGGCAGCCGCCGAAGCACAGACCCCGATGCACACCGTCTCGGTCAGGCTGCTGCGGACATGTCGCAGGATGCGCTGCAATACAGCGGGCTTTTTCTTCCGGGTCGCGTGCGCTGCAAAGAGTGCATGCAGGTGACGGGAAAGCTCCGCACCGGCCAGTGTACCCAACACAGCGGCAAACGACAGCTCAAAGCCGATATCGCACACAGCATAGCTGTTGCGGGCGGTCATCAGGATGCCCGCCGCCGCCAGTGAGGTGAGGGCGTCCGATGCGCCATAGACCCACACACCCAGTGCGCTGACCCATACCGCCACAGCCGCCCGGCAGACAGAAGGCGTAAAACCGGTGACCCCTGCCAGCAGCAGCGCCAGGAAGGCCGTAAACAGTGCCTTGACCCGGCGGCTGCGATAACTGCGTTCCCGCCTGCGTCGGCCGAACACCGACCCGAACACGTCCCCGCACAGAATGGACACATGCATCCCGCTGACCACCAGCACATGGGAAAGGCCCGCACCCCGGTAGGCGCTGCGCAGGGCGGAAGAAAGATAGTTCCGGTCGCCCACCGTCATAGCGGCCAGCACCCCTCCGGCATCCTCGGACAAGCCCTTGCGCAGGCTGGCGCTGAGCCGTTTTTGCAGGCGGCTGGTGCGTGCCCGGAAGCTGCTGCTTTTGCCCAGCCGGGCAAAAGCCTGCGGCTCCCTTGCCCACAGTACAACGCCGTCGGCAAAGAGGGTTGTACGGTCGGCAGGCTCCGGCGCTTCCAGTGCAAAGCGCCCCTCCACCCGCTCCCCGGCTTCACAGACCGGCAGGGTATCGCATTCCACCCAGAACTCTGCCGCCCGGCCGTTGACCCGTTCCACCCGCAGCACCGCATCCACGATACCCGGATAATAGGATGCCGACACCGATTCCACTTCTGCCGTCAATGCTACCGTCTGCCCGGCGTATTTTTCCAGCGTTTGTTCCAGACGGGCATTGGTATGTCTCGCGGCAGCCAGCCCGGCCGCCGCACCCAGCAGCAGACAGAGCACTGCTTTGCGGGTGCGGTCCGGGATGCACAACAGCAGGCAGACGGCTACAAAAAATGCCGCAAACGGCACAAAAAGTTCCGTTTGCGGCAAAAAAGCGCATATTAACGCAACACCCAGCATTCCGGCGCAGAATACGCAGAGCGGGCGTCGCATGGCGGCTTAGTGGAAGAACAGGGGCAGCGGCTCCAGGAAGATGATATCCTTGCGCTCTGCTGCGTCACCCTCGGCCAGAACAGCAGCCTGGCCCACGATGGTGCACTGGGTCTGCTCGGCCAGTGCATCCAGAGCTTTCAGCGAACCACCGGTGGAGATCACATCATCCACCACCAGCACGCGCTTGCCGTTCATCTTATCCAGCTCCTTGCGGTCAATGACCAGCTTCTGCTTGCCGGCGGTGGTGATGGACTGATCTTCCACCACAACGGGGTCCGGCATATACAGCTTGACGCCCTTGCGTGCACAAACGTAAGGCTTGCCGCTCTGACGGCTCATCTCGTGGGCCAGCGGGATGCCCTTGGCCTCAGCGGTGAGCAGGATGTCAAACTCCGGGCACTTCTTGAGCAGCTCGGCGGCAGCAGCCACGGTCAGCTCGGCGTCGCCCAGCATGATGAAGGCCGCAATGTCCATGTGGTCGTTCACCTTGCAGATGGTCAGTTCACGGGTCAGGCCTGCAACATGCAGGGTATAAGTGTCAGCCATAATCAAATTCTCCCTTTCATAATCGGCATCAGACGGGCAGCTTTTCGCCGCCCAGAACATGGAAGTGCAGATGCTTGACGGTCTGACCGGCATCCTCGCCCACATTGGAAATGACGCGGTAGCCATTTTCCAGCCCCTGCTCCTTGGCCAGCTTTGCGATGACGGCAAAAATATGGCCCAGCAGAGCACCGTCCTCCTCGGTCAGCGCAGCGGCCGAGGTGATGTGCTTTTTGGGAATGACGAGGAAATGCACCTTGGCCTGCGGGTTGATGTCGTAAAACGCCACCACCTGCTCATCCTCGTACAGCTTTTTGGAGGGGATCTTGCCCTCCGCGATCATGCAGAACAGACAATCTTCCATGGGAAACACTCCTTCCTGATCTTTGCCTTATTTATTCGCCCAGGGCCTTCTTGACGATGGCACCCACAGCAGCCAGTGCCTCGTCGATCTTGGTCTCGTCCTTCAGGCCAGCCATTGCAAAGTCCGGCTTGCCGCCGCCCTTGCCGCCGGCAATGGCAGCCAGCTCTTTCACCAGCACGCCAGCCTTCAGGCCCTTTTCCTGTGCCAGCTTGTTGACGGTGACAGCCATGGTGATCTTGTCCTCGGCCTTGCCTACCAGCACAGCCACCACAGGGTTCACGGCCTTGTCACGGATGCTGTCGCACATCCCACGGAGGGTGTCGCCAGTGGTACCGGTAAAGTATGCAGAGGCGATCTTCACGCCGTCGGCATCCTCAGCGTTGTTGAACAGGCTGTCCACCTTGGAGGCGGCGATCTTTGCCTTCAGCTCTTCCAGCTCCTTGCTCATGGCCTTGTTCTCAGCCATCACAGCCTCAGCACGGGCAGGCAGTGCGGTGACATTGTTGGCCTTCAGGGTATTGGCCACGGTGTGCAGCATAGCCTCCTGCAGGTTTGCACGGATCAGCAGGTTGCGGCCGGTGACAGCCTCAATGCGGCGGATGCCGGCGGCCACAGAGCTCTCGCTGACGATCTTGAAGCCGCCGATCTGAGCGGTGTTCTTGACATGGGTACCGCCGCAGAACTCGGTGGACCAGCCTTCGATATCAACGACGCGCACGACCTTGCCGTACTTCTCGCCGAACAGAGCCATCGCACCCAGCTTCTTGGCCTCCTCCACAGGCATCTCCTGGACGGTGACGTTCATGGAGTCAAAGATCTTGTCGTTGACGATCTTCTGCACCCGTGCCAGCTCTTCAGGGGTCACGGCACTGAAGTGGGTGAAGTCGAAGTGAGTGATGGAGGCATCCTGGTAGGAACCAGCCTGGTGCACATGGTCGCCCAGCACCTCACGCAGGGCAGCCTGCAGCAGGTGGGTGGCGGTGTGGTTGCGGGCAATGGCCATACGGTATTCCTTATCGACCTTTGCGGTCAGGTGGTCACCCACCTTCACGATGCCGCTTTCCAGCACACAGGTGTGGACGTAGTAGCCCTTGGGGGTCTTTTTCACGTCCAGCACGCGCAGGCTGCAGTCGGCACTGGTCAACACGCCGTGGTCAGCAGCCTGGCCGCCCATCTCGGCGTAGAACGGGGTCTTGTCCAGCACCACCAGCACGCCTTCCTTGGCCTGCTCGTCGGTAGCAATGGCGTCGGTCAGGGTCTCCTCGTCGCTCAGGGCAACCACCACGCTGTTGTCGTTCAGGGTATCGTAGCCGGTGAACACGGTGGGCTCGGCGGTCAGGCCGCCGAACAGATCCTCGCTCCAGCCGGAAATGTTCTTCTTCAGGCGCTCGGCGCGGGCGCGCTCCTTCTGCTTCTTCATCTCAGCGTGGAAGCCGTCCTCGTCGATCTCCAGACCCTGCTCGGCGGCGATCTCCTTGGTCAGGTCCAGCGGGAAGCCGAAGGTATCGTTCAGCTTGAACACATCCAGACCGCTCAGCAGGTGCTGATGTGCCTTCTCCAGGCCGTCGATCATGTTGTTCAGGATGTTCATGCCGGCGTCGATGGTACGGGCAAAGTTTGCCTCCTCGGTGCCGATGACCTTTTTGATATAGGCGTCATGCTCGCGCAGCTCGGGGTATGCACTCTCGCTGGACTGGATAACGGTCTCCACCAGATCCACCAGGAAGGGGTGGTCGATGCCCAGCATCCGGCCATGACGGGCTGCACGGCGCAGCAGGCGGCGCAGCACATAGCCGCGGCCCTCGTTGGAGGGCAGGATGCCGTCGGACACCATAAAGGTGCAGCTGCGGATGTGGTCGGTGATGACGCGGATGGAGATATCGGTCTTGGGGTCCTGCTTGTAGGTCTTGCCTGCAATGCGCTCCACATGGTGCAGCACGCTCTGCACGGTATCCACCTCAAACAGGTTGCCCACGTTCTGCATCACGCAGGCCAGACGCTCCAGGCCCATACCGGTATCAATGTTGGGGCGTGCCAGACGCTCGTAGTGACCCTTGCCGTCCGCGTCGAACTGGCTGAACACGAGGTTCCAGATCTCCATATAGCGGTCGCAGTCGCAGCCCACGCCGCAGGTCGGCTTACCGCAGCCGTACTCGGGGCCGCGGTCAAAGTAGATCTCGGAGCAGGGGCCGCACGGGCCGGAGCCGTGCTCCCAGAAGTTGTCTTCCTTGCCCAGACGCACCATGTGGTCCGGGGCGATGCCCACCTTCTTGGTCCAGATGTCGTAGGCCTCGTCGTCCTGCTCATACACCGAGATGTGCAGGCGGTCCTTGGGGATGGCCATCCACTCGTCGCTGGTCAGGAACTCCCATGCCCAGGGGATGACCTCTTCCTTGAAGTAATCCTGGAAGGAGAAGTTGCCCAGCATCTCAAAGAAGGTGCCGTGGCGGGCGGTGATGCCCACGCGCTCGATATCCGGGGTACGGATGCACTTCTGGCAGGTGGTCACACGATGACGGGGCGGCTCCTCCTGTGCCAGGAACCACTTCTTCATGGGAGCCATGCCGCTGTTGATCAGCAGCAGGCTGGGATCATTCTTCGGCACCAGCGGGAAGCTGTCCAGGCGCAGGTGGCCCTTACTTTCAAAAAAGCTCAGGTACTTTTCGCGCAGTTCATTCAAACCGGTCCATTGCATAAGTTTTCTCTCCTCAATTGTCCTTGGCGTTTGCACGTCAGATTTTTTATGATGTTATGGCAGAGGGGCAGACAGGCGCAAAAAACAAAAACAGCCTCCATCCCGATCAAGGGACGAAGGCTGTGCTGCTCAAAACTCCGTGGTACCACCCAAATTGCAAAGGATAAATTGTCCCCTGCCGCTTTCGGCGCGTTAACGCTGCGCAGCGTCCGGTTTGCATTCGCCGGAAGCTCCGGGGTGGCGCGAAATGGACCCGACCGGAACGCCTTGCAGCCTGCGGGCGTTCTCTCTGGACGGTGGTGTGTACATTTCTGGCCCCATCATTGCCATCTGTCATAATTTCACATCACACAAGACGGGCACTCAGCCCCCTTGCGTACAGTTAAATTATAGCATGAGCCGGGCATTTGTCAACTCTTTTCCGGCAAAAACCTTTCCTTACAGACGAGGCGGGCCAGCGGCAGCGCCTGAGAAATCACGGCACCCAGATGCGGCGCACCTCCAGCACCCTGCCGCCCTGCACCACCAGCGTGGTATTATAGGTGGTCCAGTTATCGGGGTCTGCATTGATCACTGCTGCCACTGCATCCGCGCCCGTAGTCTCCACAGCTTCGGCCTGCGGGTCGGCAGAACTATCCTTCAGCACTACGCCACCTGCCAGCGGCATCGTCTTTTCTCCCATCTCGTAATAGAGCGGGTAATCGTCAAAGGTCATCGTCCGGTAGGCATCATCTTCCAGCTTCAGATCCAGCCCGCCGGGTTGCTCCATGCCGCCATTGATGGTGGCAAGATGGTACTGATCGTTTTTCTCGATGCTCTTCACTGCAACGGTCACAAACTGGTTCCATGCAGCCCCCTCTTCGTGGAAGGTGATCTTATCGCCGACGGCAAGCTTTTCAATCTCCTCTTTCTTATAAATGTCGCAGCTGAACACCTTTGCAGTCAATTTACCGTCCTGCACGCCGGAGGTAATGGCGGCAGAAACAAACGTGATGGTCTGTGTGTCATCAAGGTCATCCAGCGTCCACGTCAGCATGTTGATGGGCTCCGTGACCCCTTCCTCTGCCACATGGGAGGAGGCCGGCACTGCACTGGATGCAGGCGTGCTTGCAGCTGTACCGGAGCTGCCGCAGGCCGTCAGCGCGATCCCCACCGCAAGAAGCACAGTCAGGGGCAGAATTTTTTTATTCAGTCTCATATTCTTGGCCTTCTTCTTATTTCTGTGGGAAAGGTCTGTTCCGTTCCCCGCCCGTATCATATGCCACCCGCACGGAAATGTCAACTTTTCCAGCCCCGTGCGCTTGACGTGCGGTTTGTGTTCCGCTACAATAAAAACGAACCAGAGAACCTTCTTATTGCAAGACAGAGAGGAATTTTTCCGTGAAAATTTTAAAAGTAAAATGTCTGGCCCCTACCCGGCTGGACAACTATCTGATGCAGCAGTACCCGGCCCTGAACCCGGGCCGCCTGAACAAGGCCCTGCGTGAAAACAAGATCAAGCTCAACGGCAAAAAGCAGCCGCTTTCCACCCGCGTGATGGCCGGTGACGAGATCAGGCTGTTCATTCTGGACGAAGTTCTGGACGCCGACAAGCGAGTGGAGGGCCCGGCGTGGAAGAACGCCCGCGGCCCGGCGCAGGTGGTGTACGACTGCCCGCAGATCCTCATCGTGAACAAGCCCGCCGGCCTTTCCGTGGACGGCCCGGATGATGACACCCTGCTGAACCGCGCCCTGCTCTACCTGAACCAGCAGGGGGAGTACAAGGAGAACGACCTGTACACCCCGGCCCTGTGCCACCGGCTGGACACCGGAACCAGTGGTCTGGTGATCCTCGCCAAGACCCCGGAGGCCGAGGAGCTGTTTCTGGCCGCCATCAAGAACCGTGACGTGCAAAAGACCTACCTCTGCGTCACCTTCGGCCGCCCTGTGCCGCCGGACGCCACCCTGGGCGGCTATCTGCTCAAGGACGCCGACCGCGGCATCGTGAAGATCGTGGAGGACAAGCAGCCCGGTGCCAAGGAAGTGGAGACCCAGTACGAGACCATTGCCGTTTCCGGTCGTCTGGCCCTGCTCAAAGTAAAGCTGATCACCGGCCGCACCCACCAGATCCGTGCCCACATGGCCAGCATCGGCTGCCCCATCCTGGGCGACAGCAAGTATGGCAACAACAGCGCCAACCGGGAGCTGAAGCTCAAGTATCAGGCCCTGTGCGCTTATGAGCTGACCATGCCTCGCTTCACCCAGCCGGATTTTGCCTTCCTCAGTGGCAAGACCTTCCGCGCCCCGAAGCCCTGGTACTACAACCAAGTGCTGGACGGAACACTGAAGTAAGACTCAAATCAACAGACAAGGCCCCGTGTGCATCAGCACACGGGGCCTTGTCTGTTGATTCAAGCAAATTTTATGCCGGATAATTCAGGGTGTCCAGCAAGGCGTTCAGGTAGTTCTGCGGCATGGCACCGGTGCTCTGGGCACACAGCAGATAGGTGGTAGCACCGTGCTGGAACACGGTGTACTGGGCCGTTACATTGCCTGCAGCGTCCTTCACGCTGTAGATCTGGTAGACCTGACCGTTGGCTGCGGTGTAATCTGCCTTGGCATACGATGCACCCGGCGCGGTGACCGACTCCTCCACCGCAGCTTCATCGCTGCCATCCCAGCGGGTGCTTGCCGCAAAGGTCAGCGACACGGCACCGTCCGTGCGGTACTGGTTGTACATGGTATTGGTGATCTTCTGGGACGGCTTGAACGAAACCACCACATTGTCCGTCCCGCCGCCCTGCGGAAGGGCATCAAAGGTGCTGCTGGACACAAACTTCATGCCCAGCTGGCTTTCAGCATCCGCACGGCTGTTCATGTCGATCTCCACCACGCTATTGCTGGTGCGGCGGGCCGTGGTCTTGACCTGCGCCTTCACATCTTCGCCGATCTTGGCGGAATCCTCCACGGCAGGCATCTGCAAACGATAGCTCAGACGGACATTGCCGCCGCTCTTATCCACGCTGCTGGCATTCACAGCCCATGCGGCCGGGCAAAGCAGCGACACTGCACAGGCGGCAGTGAGCAGCAGACCCGCGATTCTGCGCATCTTCATAAAGCATTCTCCTTTCGGCGGGGGCACCGAAGCGGTGCCGCCATACTTTTCCAGTTCTAAAATAGCAAGAATATGCGCCGCTGTCAAGTGGCAAATCAGCTAAAAAATTGGAATTATTTTTAGAAATCCCACCCAATTTTTCCCGCGGACACGCAGAAAAGGCAGTGCACCGGAGCCCCGGCACACTGCCCTTTTCTCATTTTCAGCCCGTCGGTACAGCGGTCAGGAAGCAGCTTCCTGCACCACCACATACACGCCTGCCGGCACACAAGCCGCCCAGGCACCGTCCTTGTCCAGCCAGCCGAATTGCTCACAGATATGATCGGGGCACTGGCTGTCCAAAAACGCGATCGCGCCGTCTTTTACCTGCAGGTGGACCACATAGTCGCCCACATCATACAGGTAATCATGATCTTCGTCCAGCGAGAGGGTCTCAGATGCGCCGCTGCCAAAGTCAACGACTGCTTCCAGACCCGTGCCCTTGCTGCCGCGGGCCGCGCGCCAACCAAAGTACAGCGCCGCTGCCACGGCCAGCACCACCAGAGCAAAGATCAGGTTCTTCTGCCACGGCTTCCAGCCTTTTTTGCCGGAAGCTGCGTCAGATTTTTCCGTTACACTCATGCAGCGTACTTGCTGGCAGCAGCACCTGCAATGCGGCCAAAGACCACGAAGTCGGCCACAGCGTTGCCGCCCAGACGGTTTGCACCGTGCACACCGCCGGTGACCTCACCAGCAGCGAACAGGCCGGGGATGACGGAACCGTCAGCCTTCAGCACCTCGGTGTTGGTGTTGATCTTCAGACCGCCCATGGTGTGGTGCACACCAGCGGTGACCTTGATGGCGTAGTACGGAGCGGTGTTCAGGGGGTTGGCGAAGCTGGTGCGGCCGAAGTCGGGGTCGTTCTTGGCCTCAACATAGCCATTCCAGGTGTTCATGGTCTCGGCAAAGGCAGCCTCATCGACGCCCATGGCCTTGCCCAGTTCCTCGTAGGTCTCACCGGTCACGGTGTAGCCCTTCTTGATGTAGCCCTGGATGACGCTGGAAGCATCGACCATAGCCTGATCGACCACCAGCCAGCTGTAGCTGCCGGTCTGTGCGATCTCGGCTGCGGAGACCACGTCACGGGTGCCCACTTCGTCGATGAAGCGCTTGCCCTCGGCGTTGATCAGCACGGCACCGTCGCCGCGCAGGCCCTCGGTGATCAGGGCAGCGGTGTTGGCTTCCACGGTGGGGTGGATCTGGATCTGATCCATATCCACGGTGTCGGCACCGATGGCGGTGGCCATCTCAATGCCCTGGCCCTGAGCGCCAGCGGCATTGGTGGTCATGAAGCCCTTCAGCTCCGGCTTGTACTTGGTGACCATGTCCAGGTTTGCGCCGAAACCGCCAGTGGCCAGCACAACGGCCTTGGCATTGACGGTGACGGTCTCACCGGAAGCACCGGTAGCCTTCACGCCCACAGCAGCGCCGTTGGCGTCGGTCAGGATCTCGGTAGCGGTGGTGTTCAGCAGAGTCTGCACACCAGCCTTGTCGCAGTTCTCCTGCAGCAGAGGGATCATGTAAGAGCCAACTGAAACGGTCTTGCCGTCGCCGTCCACGGGGCGATGGATGCGCTTGACGGAGGCACCGCCAAAGCTGGCAACATTGTGCAGGGTGATGCCGTGCTCGTCCAGCCAGTCGATAGCGTCGGCACTGTTGGAGCACAGGGTCTCCACCAGCTCAGGGTTATTCAGACCCTTGCCGCCGATCATGGTGTCCAGCTCCATCAGCTCCACGCTGTCAAAGTAGCCCTTGGGGTCAGCCTGATAAGCAGCCCACTGCTCAGAAACAGTCTTAGCCAGAGCGGTGATGGTAGCGTTGTCGGCGTACTTTTCAGCAGCAGTCTTCAGGGTCTTTTCCACGCCGGCGGACTCGCCGAACTCGTTCTCGTCCTGGTACACGGTGTCGCCGGCGTTCATGCCGCCGGTGGCACGGACGGAGTTGCCGCCCACCATGGGCTGGCTCTCCAGGATGACAACGCTCTTGCCCTCAGCAGCAGCGGTGATGGCAGCAGTCATGCCTGCGCCGCCTGCGCCCACGATGGCAACATCTGCGTCAATGGTGGAGTCCTCTGCCTTGGTGGTGTCGGCCTCGACAGCGGTCTTGTAGTCGTCAGCGTTCAGACCAGCTGCAACCAGAGCGGCGGCAGCAGCCTCCTTGATGGCATCGGAGGTGATGGTAGCACCGGAGACGCCGTCCACAGCGATGCTGCCGGTCTCAGCGATCTGGCCGGGCAGCTGCTCCAGAGCCAGGGTACCAATGCCCTGGGTCTCGTCGGCACCCTCAGCGGTGCAGCCGGTGATCTTGCTGTCAGTCAGGGTCAGGGTGACGGTCACGTCGCCGCCCATGCCCTTTGCGGTGCCGGTAAAGTCACCGGAGACACCTGCAGCAGAGGAGGCGGAGTTGTTCTTTGCGCCGCAGCCGAACAGGCTCAGGGCCATGACGGATGCCAGTGCAAACGCAGCAATGCGTTTTCTCATGATTGGATCTTCCTTCCTTCTTCTTGGTGTTTGCTTCATGGTTTGTCCATGCGAACATCTATCAGCATAAAAAGGGGAGCCGCGCATTCGGAACGCAGCTCCCCTCTGCCGAACTAGGGAATAATTAGGCGTTAGCCTGAGCTGCAGCAACAGCGCATGCAACGGTAGCGCCGACCATGGGGTTGTTGCCCATGCCGATCAGACCCATCATCTCAACGTGAGCGGGCACGGAGGAAGAGCCAGCGAACTGAGCATCACCGTGCACACGGCCCAGAGAGTCGGTCAGGCCGTAGCTTGCGGGGCCTGCTGCCACGTTATCGGGGTGCAGGGTACGGCCCGTGCCGCCGCCGGAAGCAACGGAGAAGTACTTCTTGCCGTTCTCGATGGCCCACTTCTTATAGGTGCCGGCGACCAGGTGCTGGAAGCGGACGGGGTTGGTGGAGTTGCCGGTGATGGAGCACTGGACGTCCTCCTTCTTCATGATGGCAACGCCCTCCATGACGTCGTTGGCGCCGTAGCACTTGACAGCTGCGCGCTCGCCCTCGGAGAAGGGGATCTCCTTGACGACGGTCAGGGTCTGAGTGGGGATGTCGTACTCGGTCTGCACATAGGTGAAGCCGTTGATACGGGAGATGATGTAAGCGGCGTCCTTGCCCAGGCCGTTCAGGATGACGCGCAGGGGGGTCTTGCGGACCTTGTTTGCGGTGCGGGCGATGCCGATGGCACCCTCAGCAGCGGCGAAGGACTCGTGGCCTGCCAGGAAAGCGAAGCAGGTGGTGTCCTCGCTCAGCAGACGAGCGCCCAGGTTGCCGTGGCC
>ENA-USZI01001260-USZI01001260.1-human-gut-metagenome-genome-assembly--contig:-NODE-1260-length-17287-cov-5.717374_pt1 | contig 17287 bp, 10 predicted proteins | sample MGYA00250042_ERZ773532 | MGnify/ENA primary metagenome ERZ773532 (study PRJEB29103, sample SAMN06112036) | human gut metagenome | biome: human gut; feature: ankylosing spondylitis patient; material... | reverse complement strand
AAATGTATTACCCAGTTTTAATTCTATATAGATGTCTCATTTTTGCGTTTAGGTAACTTTGATTGGCAGGAGGAACAAAAAGCAACTTTTATATTGAAGAATATCGGAGATAACCCATTGGTTATACAAGATGTTGCCACTTCTTGTGGTTGTACTACCGTAGCTTATTCAAAGGAACCGGCATTACCGGGTAAGGAAATAGATTTGGAAGTGGTTTATAAAGCTGAACATCCGGAGCACTTTGACAAGACGATAACGGTATATTGCAATGCAGAAACTTCTCCGTTGGTATTGAAGATTAGCGGGGATGCAAAATAACTGATTGATGGGATGAAGGAGCGGCTGCAATTGAAAAAATGGTTGAATGGAATAACGAATGTATTATTCTGTCTGTGCCTGCTTGTTGTGATACTGATAGTATTGCAGGTGTTTGTGGTGACCTCCTTCAAGATACCGTCGGACTCGATGGAACCGTCGTTGCTGGCGGGTGATTGTATTCTGGTGGATAAATGTTCGGGTGGAGCACGCCTATTCAATGTGCTTGATGCCGTGGAGAAAAAGGAGGTGAGGATGCACCGTATGTCCGGATGGAGAAATTTTCAGCGGAATGATGTGTTGGTGTTCAATTTTCCTTATCCGGGCAGGTGGGACAGCATTGCGCTGGACGTGATGTTGTATTACGTGAAGCGCTGTATCGCCGTGCCGGGTGATACGTTGGAGATAAGGAATACACATTATCGTGTGTCCGGATTTGATGGTATCGCAGGAAATGTGCAGGCGCAGGAGGAATTAGGTAAATTGATATCTTCGGGCATGACGGAGGAACGGGGCCTTGTTCTTAAGAGCTTTCCCGATGGTGGCTGTAATGGGTGGACTATCAGCGAGTTTGGGCCTCTTTATATACCGGCCAAAGGCAGCGTGGTAGGAATGAATCCGGAAACACGGTTGCTGTATCGGAACGTGATAGAGTGGGAACAGAAAAAGAAACTGACATTGCATGGAGATTCGGTTCTGCTGGGGGACAGTGTGATACACAATTACCGCTTCTGTGAGAACTATTATTTTGTTTCGGGTGACAAGATGGTGAATTCAAAAGATTCCCGCTACTGGGGATTACTGCCGGAACCATTTATAGTGGGAAGGGCATGGCTGGTATGGAAGTCCGTCAGCCCGAATACTGGAAAAATGAGATGGAAACGTATCTTTAAAAGAATAGACTAAGATGAAAGTTCTGTTTAAATTGCTCTGGATATTATTGATTGCCGGGATATTGGAGGCTTGCAATGCTTCCGGCAGATTGGAGTACGCACTGGAGTGTGCTGCAACCAACAAAGGCGAACTGGAAAAGGTACTGGAACATTATAAAGATGAGCCTGAAAAATATAAAGCCGCTTGTTTCTTGATAGAAAATATGCCTTATCACTATGCTCTTGAAGGTGAAGAACTGGATTCTTTGAAAACAGTGCTGGCTTCGGCAGATGCTTATGGGGTGATGCTGAAGGATACTGCCGTACCGGATTGGGATTATTATACCCCTTCCGGATTGCAGAGAAAACCGGATGTACTGAATATAAGGGCTGAATTCTTGATAAATAACATTGATTTGGCTTTTGATGGTTGGAAAAAGCGTCCGTGGAATGCTTCCCTTTCTTTTGCAGATTTCTGTGAATGGCTGCTTCCCTACCGTATCGGAAATGAGACTCCGGACAACTGGCGGCAGATATACCATGACCGTTATTCCTTTTTGCTGGACGAGGTTTATACGGGTATCGATGTAGTGGAGGCGATTAGCGTAGTTTGGGAGTATTTGCAGAAGGAAGACCCTTACCGGTTTACATGGGTCTTTAACTATCCGCATTTGGGAGGAGAGTACCTGCTGCATAATCGTATCGGCAAGTGTCAGGATGCTTGTGATTTTATGATTTATGTGATGCGGGCCATCGGCGTCCCGGTAGCCTATGATTTCTATACTTTCAATGCGGAAACACGGAAAGGGCATGTGTGGAATGTGGTGAGGGATGTAACGGGTGTCTGCCTTCCTTTTACTTTCCCTTCCCGGAAGCCGGAACGGGGAAGTTTCTATATTGACAGTCGGCGCCCGAGCGTGGTTTACCGCCGGTGTTTTGGCAGACAATGGGACATGGATGGCGATTTTATGCGGAACCGGTCCGTACCGGCTGCTTTTAAGGATGTGTTTGCAAGAAAAGTGTCGGATAATTATTTTGATTCGAATCTGGAACTGCCGGTAGAAGGGATGGACGGGAATTATGTTTATGTGGGGTTGTTCAGTGCTTATGGGTGGCGGGGAATAGATTTTACTAAGGTAGAAAGTGGAAAAGCGCTTTTTAGGAATTTGGCTTCGAGGCAGGTTTATATATTGTTGGCATTCGCAAACGGGCAGTATCGCCCTATTGGAAATCCTTTTTATTTTGATGGCAAGGATATACATCCTTATGTTGCAGATACCTCCAAGTGCTATTCTGCTGAATTGTATCGGAAATACCCTCTTTCGGAACGTATCAGGAACTATATGGGAGGGATAAAAGACGGGCATTTTGAGGCGGCTTGTGATAAGGATTTTAAAAATGCGGAGTTGTTGTGTACTGTGAAAGATACGCCCGGTATCAATTATAATCACGTTATTCTTGAGAAACCGGTAAGGGGTCGCTATGCCCGTTTTTGTTCTTCGGCAGAGGGATATGCGGAAGTTGCCGAAATGCATTTTTATAAAGGAGAGGAAGAGATTGTCCCTATAGACAGTTGGGGAGATGCTCCAGCCACAGCAAATACTTTTGCCTATCAGGTCTATGATAATGAACCGTTGTCGTATTTCATTTCATCAAAACCCGGTGCAAGTGTAACGGTGGATTTTGGAAAGGTTGTTACTATAGACAATTTTATGTATATGCCCCGTAACGATGATAACTTTGTCAGGATAGGGGATTATTATGAACTCTTCTATTGGGGAGAGGGCTGTTGGAACTCATTGGGGAAGAAAATTGCCGAAAAACCTTTTCTACCATATGACGGGATACCATCGGGAGCTTTGCTCTATTTGCATGACAGTACCCGTGGAGAAGAAGAACTGATATTTCATATGGAAGATGGTAAGCAGGTATTTGTATCGGATTGTAAGGATTGATTGGATTGTCTTTCAGATTGGAATAGAAAAAATGGAATAGTGATATGAAACATTGGTGTGTATGGGTATGGTTTACAGCAGGTCTGTTTGTGGCTTGTTCTTCGGAAAATCAGTGGTTGGACACAGCTTTGAATCTTGCCGGTGATAACCGTGCGGAGTTGCAAAAGGTACTGGACCGTTACAAGGAAGAGGACGGTGACAAATATCGTGCTGCTTGTTTTCTGATAGAGAATATGCCTTTTCATGGTGCTTACGAGGGAAAGGCCTTGGAGAATTACAGGAAGTATTTCAGTGAATACGTTTCATTTCCTTATTCCAGGCATGTGCAAGAGTTGATTGATTCCTTGAAAAGAGCAGATGGATAATTTTCTATAAATCAATTGACTTATAAGAGGGACATTATGACGGTGGATTCCGCTTTTTTGGTCAATCATATAGAATGGGCATTCAAAGTCTGGCGGGAGCAACCTTGGGGAAAGCATGTTGATTTTGATACTTTCTGCGAATATATATTGCCTTATAGAATAGGGGATGAGCCGCTTTCTCTCTGGCGCAAAGAAATTTATGAGTGCTATAGCCCGATTTTGGATGAATTCAGGAAGACAGATGAGGCTGATAATCCTAAGGTTGCCGCCCAGTTGTTGATGGATACGTTGCGGAAAGCGAACTACCGGAATACGGCTCTTTTTCCGGTGGGACCTCATTTGGGACCGGATGTACTGAAATGGCATACGGGCAGTTGCCGAGAGTTTACGGATGCCATGATATATGTGTTGCGGGCATTGGGCATTCCGTGCGGAGTAGATAGGGTGATGGTATTAGGAGACAACAATGCCTCTCATTTCTGGAATTTTGTTTTGGATAAGGAAGGAAAGACATACATTGCAAATCTTCCTTATGAAGAAGTATGGAGCAAAGCGGAAGAATATAGCATTTCGAGGGGAAAAATGTACCGGGCAACCTATAGTATTGATAAGGAGGCGGTACGGAAACTGGGGAAATATTCCGATGTTTACCCGGCATTCCGACGTCCGTTCTTCCGCGATGTCACTGCACTTTATACCGGTAGCAGGAATTGGACTGTAGCTCTTCCGGATTCTTTGCTTTCCGGACAGTTTCGTGAGGGGGATATGGTGTATTTGTGCCTTGCCAACAGACTACAATGGCAACCTATAGGATATACTTTCTTTAAAAAGCGGGAGGCTCGTTTTGAGGATGTGGGAGGCGGGGCGGTCTTTACGCTGGCTGCCTGGAACGGAAAGGAATACGCTGCAGTATCTTCTCCTTTTCTTCTGGAGCGTGAAACCGGAAAGATACGGTTCATTGTTCCGGAAGCTGAAAAGCAGGAATTGGTCTTGTATAGGAAGTGCCATCTTACTTTGAGTGTTCTTTTCAATGACCGGATGATTGGGGGAGTAGTGGAAGGAAGCGACCGGGCAGACTTTGGGTGGAAGGATACTCTACTTTTGATAAAGGAGGCTCCGTATCGGCTATATACTGTGGCCCGGTTGAAGTCTGATAAACCGTATCGGTATATGCGCTATAAGGGTGCTGACGGATGTTTCTGTAATATCTCGGAACTGGCTTTTTATGAGAATACGGAAGATACCATACCTCTATATGGGGAAATCATAGGTACTCCGGGAAGTTTTGAAGACAATACACATGAATATTTGAACGCATTTGACGGTAATCCGGATACTTCATTTGATTATATACATCCGGATGGAGGATGGACCGGGATGGACTTTGGAAGTCCCCATCGTGTGGAGAAGGTGGTGTATACTCCTCGTAATGAGGTGAATTTTATTTATAAAGGTAATTTGTATGAATTGTTTTATTGGGGTGGAGGAAAATGGAATTCTGTCGGGCGGCAAATGGCTGTGTCAGATTCTATTGTCTATTCAGGGTTTCAAGGTGCTTTATTTTATCTGAAGAATCACACAGCCGGTAAAGATGAACGGATTTTTGAATATAAACACGGGAAACAAATCTTTTGGTGAATTATAGAATACTATTGAATATTTGATAGATAGAATGAATAATGTACGTAATCTATTGACTGGAAGTTTGGTCTACATTGCTTGTATAGTTTTATTGTCTTTGGCATGTAACGTTTCTTCCGGACTTCCTGTAGCTGATGTTATAGGGCAATGGCTCTATTTCGATAAAAGTGCATTGGTAGTTGCAGGATGTCTGTTGATGGCTGGATTGATGATGGAAAAAAGGTATTTTCTTTTTATACCGGTTTCGTGGGTATTGGTAATGCTGGGGGGCATTGAGGCTGTTTGGGGATTGAGGCAGCTTTATGGTTATGCTGTGTCCAACCATTCCTTGTATGTATTGACAGGTTCTTTCTTCAATCCGGGGCCTTATTCCGGCTATTTGGCCATGATACTTCCGGTCTGTCTGCATCAATGGCTGACCAAGAGGGGGGAGATTCTCTGCTCTGACCGGAATGACGGGAAAGGATGGAAAAAGGTGATGGATAAAGTTGGAGCTATGGTTGCCGGTGGCGTGATGCTGCTTATCTTTTGTGTGCTTCCGGCAGGAATGAGCCGTTCGGCATGGTTGGCGGCAGGAGTTTCCTGTCTGTGTGTATATGCTTGGCATATGGATTGGACGGATAAGTTCAGATTATTATGGCAGCAGCAAAGGCAGCGTGTGGTGATGGTAGTGGTCGGTGGATTCTGTGTCTTGCTATTGGCGGGCTATTTACTGTTTGTCTTGAAACCCGATTCTGCACGTGGCCGTCTTTTCATGTGGAAGATAACTTGTCGTGCCATTGCAGAAAAGCCGTTGACCGGATATGGGATTCATAATTTCGCAGCAGCCTATGGAAATGCACAGGAAACTTATTTTGCAGCAGGTGATTATGAACCGTGGGAGGAACGTGTGGCGGGAAGTCCGGAATATGCATTCAATGAATATCTGCAGGTTGCGGTCGAACTGGGTATTCCTTTGGCTGTATGTCTATTGGTTGTGGTCGTGCTGTGTTTGTATAGGGGAGTCCGTAAAGGACGTTATGGTATCTGTGGGGCCATTCTTTCCTTGATGATATTTTCTTTTTCCTCCTATCCGCTACAACTTCCGGTATTTATCGTTACATTTGGAGGATTGCTTGTGGCGTGCTTGTCCGGTGCCGACCGTTGGCAATGGTTGGGGCTGGCTGTATCAGTAGGCATCATTGGCGGTTTTCGCCTGAAGAATGACTTGCAAGTGGAGCAGGCCTGTCGGGAGTGGATGAATGCGCGGGTGCTGTATAATGCAGGTGCGTATCAATCGGCAGAGAAAGAGTACGGGCGCCTTTATCCTCTGTTGAGGGACCGGGCATCTTTCTTGTTCGAATATGGGCATGGATTGCACAAGCAGCAGCAGTTCAGTAAATCCAACCGTATTTTGAAAGAAGCTTTACAGCGTAGTTGTGACCCCATGATACTGAATGTGATAGGCAAAAACTATCAGCAGATGGGTGATTGCTTGTCAGCGGAAGACTGGTTTATCCGTTCCACCCATCGTTTGCCGGGACGTATTTATCCCTATTATCTGCTTGCGAAGCTTTATGCGGAACCAAGCTTCAGGCAACCGGACAAGTTTGAAAAAATGAAGTGGATGGTATTGACGAAAGAGCCGAAAGTGCATTCTACGGCAATACGACAGATGAGGGAGGAAATAAAAAAGATTCAGCTTATTTTTGTCCATATCAAAAAAGATAAATAAAAACGGAAAGTGTTAATAATGAGCGAACTAATTGCTAAAGTGCTATGAAAAAAGTGTCCACATGCAAATATCGGTTCGTTTTTTTGAAACGATTAATTTTATCAATTTATAATTGAGTATGAATATGAAGACACAGAACTATCGATACCTGCTATGCATGGCCGTTGCCCTGCTTGCCGCCTGCTCCGATGCCGGAAAGGGAAAAGAGTCCGAGGAAGGGGTGGCAACCGTCCTGCCAAGTGAAAGCAATGAAGTGACCGTGAAAGTCCTGAAGCGGGCGACCTTTGAGCATGAACTGGTGAGCAACGGAAAAGTAACCGCCGGTGCCATGGCGGATTTGCGTTTTGAGACTACCGGTGTAGTGGCACACATCTACGTGAAGAACGGTGACCCGGTGCGCAAAGGGCAGAAACTTGCCGAACTGGATAAGTTCCGCCTGAAGAACAAGACCGCGCAGGCCAAGGATGCCTTGGAAAAAGCGGAACTTGAGTTGCAGGATGTATTGATAGGGCAAGGCTATCCGGTGGGGGATGCCTCCAAAGTACCTGCTGACATCATGAAGCTGGCCCGCGTGAGGAGCGGTTACGACCAGAGCCTCGCCCAGTATGAGCTTGCCGCGTATGAAGAGGAACACGCCACGCTGGTTGCGCCTTTTGACGGGGTAGTGGCGAACCTGTTCTCCAAACCGTTCAACGAGGCAAGTACCTCGGAAGCCTTCTGCTCCATTATCGGCACTCAAGGTATGGAGGTGGACTTCACGGTGCTGGAAAGCGAACTGCCGTTGATAAAGAGTGGCGACAAGGTGATTGTTACCCCTTATTCGGATGCCGGCTTTAGGCAGGAGGGGCGCATCACCCAAATCAATCCTCTGGTGGATGACAAGGGGATGGTTAAGGTGAAGGCTGCCGTCAATGGCAAGGGACGGCTGTTCAGTGGGATGAACGTGAGGGTGAACGTGCACCGCTCTCTGGGCGGACAGCTTGTAATCCCGAAGAGTGCCGTGGTGTTGCGTTCGGGCAAGCAGGTGGTGTTTACCCTGAAAGACGGAAAGGCGCAGTGGAACTATGTGCAGACCGGTCTGGAGAATGCGGAAAGCTATAGTATGGCCGACGATGCCCTGAAAGAAGGCGATACGGTCATTGTGACGGGAAATGTGAATCTGGCACATGAAGCATCGGTGAAGGTGGTTGATAGATAATGAGTGATAAGTGGTAATTCAAAATTCATAGTTCAATTGATAAAGTTTTTGATACAGCGGCCTATTGCCGTACTGATGGCATTTACAGCATGCTTCATTGTCGGGCTGGTGACTTACTTCACCTTGCCGGTATCCTTGCTGCCCGATATTGCCATCCCGGAAATTACAGTGCAGGTGTCGGCGCAGAATACCTCGGCGCGTGAATTAGAGAATACGGTGGTGAAACCTCTGCGGCAGCAGCTCATCCAGGTGGCGAAACTGAAGGACATGGACAGCGAGACGCGCGATGGTGCAGGCATCATCCGCCTGGGCTTCGACTTCGGTACGAATACCGACCTTGCCTTCATAGAAGTGAACGAGAAGATTGACGCCGCCATGAACTATCTGCCCAAGGATGCCGAACGCCCGAAGGTGATAAAGGCAAGTGCGACGGACATTCCTGTCTTCTACCTCAATCTGACCCTAAAAAACGACAGTGCATACGGCAAGGTGGACGAACGCGCGTTTCTTGATTTGTGCGAGTTTGCCGAAAATGTCATAAAGCGTCGCATCGAGCAGTTGGCGGAAGTGGCAATGGTGGATGTCACGGGTTTGGTCGAACGCCAGTTACAGATTGTGCCCGACCCGGATAAGCTTGCTGTGTTGGGGCTCTCCATTGAAGACATAGAAAACGTGCTGGCGCAAAACAACGTGGAGCCGGGCAGCATGACTGTGCGCGACGGCTACTACGAATACAACATTAAGTTCTCCACCCTGCTGCGGACAGAGGAGGACGTGAAGGGCATCCTGCTGCGAAAGGAAGGACGTATCATCCGCTTGGGAGACTTCTGCCGGGTAGAGATTGTTCCTGCCAAGGAGAAAGGTGTCTCCATGAGCAATGGCAAGCGTGCCGTTACCCTTGCCGTCATCAAGCAGGCGGACGAGAATATGGAAGACATGAAGCTTGCCATCAACAGCACGATGGACTACTTCAAGAAAGTATATCCCGACATTGATTTTAGCATCAGCCGTAACCAGACGGAGTTGCTGGACTATACCATCTCCAATCTTCAGCAAAATTTGTCGTTGGGTTTCCTGTTCATCTGCATTGTGGCGGTACTCTTCTTGGGGGATGTCAAGTCGCCGTTCATCATCGGGTTGAGTATGGTGGTATCTATTGTCATCTGCTTCCTGTTCTTCTACTTGTTCAAGATGTCACTCAATATCATTTCTTTGTCGGGATTAATCCTGGCGTTGGGTATGATGATTGACAGCAGCATCATTGTGACGGAGAACATTTCGCAGTATCGCGAACGGGGCTATTCGTTGCGGCGGGCTTGCGTGACGGGAACGAGTGAGGTGATTACGCCCATGCTGAGTTCGTCGCTGACCACTATTGCCGTATTTGTGCCGCTGATATTCATGAGCGGCATTGCAGGGGCGTTGTTCTACGACCAGGCATTCTCTGTTACGGTGGGGCTGCTGGTTTCCTACTTCACGGGTATCATGCTGCTGCCGGTCCTCTATATGCTGGTCTACCGGACGGGGTTGCGCGGCAGGTCGTGGTTCTCCCGCATCCGCATCAACAATCCGTTGAAGGAACATACGCTGGACCGTTTTTATGATGCGGGCATCGACTGGGTATTTTCCCACAAGACGGTAAGTATCATATTCTGTGTGGTTTCTATTCCTCTTTGTGTCTTTCTGTTCTATTCCATAGCCAAGGAGCGTATGCCGCAGATAGACCAGAATGAACTGATAGTCCACGTGGAATGGAACGAAAATATACATGTGGACGAGAACCGGCATCGTGTGAATGTGCTGTTCGGACAGTTGTTGGACAAGACTGTGGAACAGACGGCTGCCATAGGCCAGCAGGACTATCTGCTGAACCGTGAGCAGGCTCTCTCTTCTTCGGAGGCAGAATTGTATTTCAAGACTTCCTCGCCTGACGGGATTGCTCCCTTGCAGAAGCAGGCGGGCGAGTGGTTGACACGGGAATATCCGTTGGCGACAGTCTCCTTTTCTCCACCCGAAACCGTGTTCGAGAAGCTTTTCGTGACCGGGGAGGCCGATGTGGTGGCGGGACTTTATGCCCGCAATAAGGAGAAGGCGCCGGCGGCGGAAGAATTGCGCGGACTGGAACAACAGTTTGCGGAGCTTACGGGGACAGCGCCCGTAGGTATCGCTTTCGAGAACCAGCTTGACATAAGCATCCTGCAGGAAAAGCTGTTGCTCTATGACGTTTCGTATGACGAGCTTTACCGTACGCTGCGGACGGCATTCAAGGAGAACAGCGTAGCTATGCTCCATTCCTACCAGCAATACCTGCCTATCAGCATTGTGGGCGAGGAGCGGACAGTGAATGAGGTGCTGCAGCAGACATTGATACAGACCCGTCCGGACAGTAAGGGCGAAGTGGAGTATATTCCGCTTCGGGAGCTGGTAAAGGTGCGTCCGGCTGAGGACTTGAAAACGATTACGGCAGGACGCAACGGTGAATATATACCGTTCCGTTTCTATGAAGTGGACGATGCTCCGGAGTTGATGGAAAAGGTGAAGCGGGAGGCAGATGCCACGGGTGACTGGGATACGGCCTTCTCCGGCAGTTTCTTCTCCAACCGCCAGATGCTGGACGAGTTGGTGGTGATTCTTTTCATCTCTGTCCTGCTGATGTATTTCATTCTTGCCGCCCAGTTCGAAAGCTTCGTGCAGCCGCTCATCGTGCTGCTGGAAATTCCGATAGATGTGGCGTTTGCCCTGCTTCTGTTGTGGATATGCGGGCATACCTTGAACCTGATGTCTGCCATCGGACTGATAGTGACGTGCGGTATCATCATCAACGACTCCATCCTGAAGCTGGATGCCATTAATGAATTACGGAGGGCTGGTATGCCGTTGCTCGAGGCCATCCACGAGGCGGGGCGCAGAAGGCTCCGGCCCATCATCATGACATCGCTCACCACCATTTTCGCCATGGTTCCGCTGCTGTTCTCGTTCGACATGGGCTCGGAGCTGCAGAAGCCGCTTTCCATAGCGATGATTGGGGCGATGTTCGTGGGGACACTGGTCAGTCTGTTCATCATCCCGTTGATATATTGGTTTATTTATAGAAAAGAAAGAGCATGAAGAAATTAAGTCTTATACTTTTGTTCAGTCTGGGAGCCCTTTCCGCTTTTGCCCAACAGCGGATAACGCTCGATTTGCAGCAGACCATTGCCCTGGCGAATGACAGTTCGCTGGAAGCCTTCCGCACCAAGAACATGTATCTGGCCGGTTATTGGGAATACCGCACCTATAAGGCAAACCGCCTTCCCAGCCTGACGCTGAACATGACTCCGGCACAGTACAACCGTGATATCACCAAGCGTTACGACTCCGAACAGGACCTTGACATCTATCGCAGCCAGCAATCCTTCTATGCATACGGCAATCTTGCCGTCAGACAGAATTTCGACTTGACGGGCGGTACGTTCTATCTGGATACGGAGCTGGGCTATATGCGGAGCTTCGGTGGAAACAAGTATACCCAGTTCACCAGTGTTCCGGTTCGTTTGGGCTACTCGCAGAGTCTGGTCGGTTACAATCCTTTCCGTTGGGAACGCAGGATTGAGCCGCTGAAGTACGAAAAGGTGAAGAAGGAGTATATTTACAATGCAGAGCGAGTATCCGAGCAGGCCACTACCTATTTCTTTGCGCTTGCCATGGCACAGGCGGAATATGACTTGGCCAAGGACAATGCCGTCTCCACCGATACCCTCTACCGCATCGGCATGCAGCGCTTGAAAATAGCCGCCATCAGCCGTGCCGACCTGCTGACGCTGAAACTCGACGTGGTGAATGCCCGCAATACTTTGCAGAATGCCGCCAGTGCCTTGAAGCGCGCCATGTTTTCGTTGGCATCTTTCCTGAATATGGAGAAGAACACGGATATCAGGGTGTCGCTTCCGGGACGTCCGAGGGCGCTGACCATACCGGTTGATGAGGCTTTGCTGGCCGCTCAAGCCAACAATCCGGAATTTCTGGGGCTTCGTCAGGAAGTGCTGGAAGCCGAGCAGACAGTAGACAAGACGAAGAAGGAATCGCGCTTCAACGCCAGCATCAACGCCAGCGTCGGCTTCAACCAGGTGGCAGAGAAATTCGGTGAAGCATACAGGCATCCCATGCAGCAGGAGATGGTGTCGCTCAGTGTCTCCATTCCACTGGTGGACTGGGGCGTGAGGAAAGGCAAATACAACATGGCGAGGAACAATCTGAACGTGGTGAAGACTTCTGCCCGGCAGAGTGAAATCAGCATTGAGGAGGAGGTTATCATGACCGTCAGTGACTTCAACGTCCAGCAAGCCCTCGTCGCCAGTGCCGAAGAGGCCCTCGACCTTGCCATCCTGGCGTATAACGAAACCCGCCAGCGCTTCATTATCGGCAAGGCAGACATCAACAGCCTGACCCTCTCGCTGAACCGCCAGCAGGAAGCGCAACGCAATTACATCTCCGCCTTGCAGGACTACTGGCTGAATTATTACAAGATACGGAAACTGACGTTGCACGACTTTGCCAGCGGATTTTCGCTGTCGGAAAAATTTGATTATAATAACTGATGAAACGAGTTTCTTCCTTCACCGTCATAGTGGCGTTTGTCTGCCTTGCTTTGGTAGGGGTGGCGTTGATACCGCTGCTCCCCGTCAAGCTGAATCCGTCACGCAGCCTGCCCGGCTTCACGGTGGGTTTCAGCATGCCTGGCACTTCGTCGCGGGTGGTGGAGATGGAAGTGACCAGCAAGCTGGAATCCATGCTGGCGCGTATCCGCGGAGTGAAGCGGCTGAACTCCACCTCGGGCAACGGCTACGGCAACATTACTGTGGAGCTGGACAAGCATGCCGATGTCGAGGCAGTCCGCTTCGAAGCTTCCACCATCATCCGGCAGACGTGGCCCCAATTGTCCGAAGGTGTCAGCTATCCCACCATTCACATGAAAGTGCCCGACGAGAACGCCTCACGCCCTTTCATGTCCTTCACACTGAATGCCCCTTCCACTCCGATATTGATTCAGCAGTATGCCGAGGAGCATATCAAGCCGCGGCTGGCAAATATTCCGGGTATCTATAAGGTGGAACTCAGCGGTGCCACGCCCATGGAGTGGAGACTGGAATATGACAGTGAACAGTTGCGCTTGCTGGGTGTGACCCTATCGGACATCAGCGAGGCAGTACAGCGGCATTACCGGAAGGAATTTCTGGGTACGCACAATGTGGATACAGGTAACGGTAGCCGGGAATGGATACGCCTGGCACTGGTGCCGGAGAGCAACTCCCTTGGTTTTAATCCTGCTGCCATCACCGTGACGGCTACCGACGGGAAACTGCTCCGCTTGGACGAACTGGTGTCGGCTGTCCGTATGGAGGAGGAGCCGCAAAGCTATTACCGCATCAATGGGCTGAATTCCGTCTATCTATCCATTACTGCGGAAGAAACTGCCAACCAGTTGCAACTGAACCGTGCCGTGATGGACGAGATGGAAGCTGTTCGGCAGGTACTTCCTGTCGGATATGAAGTGCATACCAGCTATGATGCGACCGAGTACATACGGGAAGAACTGGACAAGATTTACTTCCGTACCGGTTTGACGGTACTCATCCTGCTTGTATTCGTATGGCTCATTACTCGTAAGTTGAAATATCTTTTTCTGATAGTTACCAGCCTGGCTGTAAATATAGCGGTGGCACTTATCTTCTACTACCTCTTCGGACTTGAGATGCAGCTTTATTCGCTGGCAGGTATCACTGTCTCGCTGAATCTGGTGATAGACAGCACCATTGTCATGACCGACCACATTCTGCATCGGCGTAATCTCAAGGCCTTCCTGTCGGTGTTGGCGGCAACCCTCACTACGATGGGTGCGCTTGTTATCATTTTCTTCCTTGACGAGAAGATACGGCTCAACCTGCAGGACTTTGCAGCGGTAGTGATCATCAATCTGGCTGTTTCCTTGATGGTGGCATTGTTCTTTGTTCCGTCGATGATTGAGAAGATAGGACTGGTGAGGCGGATTACGGGGAAGAAAAGGCGTCTTGTCTTGCCGGGGCTGACGCAAACATTCAAAACAAGGTTGGGACGGATTTTCAGACGTTTCCCCGTTTATTTCTCCTGCTGCTACTCTGCTCTCATCCGTTTTCTGTGCCGTTGGCGCTGGGCTGTATGCCTGCTGTTACTGTTGGGTTTCGGTCTGCCCGTTTTTCTGTTGCCCGACAAACTGGAAGGAGGGGGAAAATGGGAAGCTGCTTACAATAAGGTATTCGGTTCGGATACCTATAAGGAGTCGGTGAAACCCGTTGTGGACAAGGCGCTGGGCGGCAGCTTGCGGCTTTTCATACAGAAGGTGTACGAAGGCAGTTACTTCACCCGTAATGAGGAGGTGGTGCTCTATGCCAACGCCAACCTTCCCAATGGCAGCACCCTCGAGCAGATGAACACTTTGATGAAACGTATGGAGACCTACCTCAGCCGGTTCAAGGAAATCAGGCAGTTTCATACTTCCATCTACAGCCCCCGGCGTGCCAGTATGCAGATTTATTTCAAGAAGGAAGCCCGGAACAGCGGTTTTCCCTATACACTGAAAGCCAATATGATAAGCAAGGCACTGGAACTGGGAGGCGGCAGCTGGGGCATCTACGGATTGCAGGACCAGGGGTTCAGTAATGACGTCCGCGAGAGTGCCGGCTCCTACCGCATCAGGATGTACGGCTACAACTACGACGAACTCTATGAGTGGGCGGAGAAGCTGAAGGCCAAGCTGCTGACGCACCGGCGTATCAAGGAAGTGCTCATCAATTCGGAGTTCTCCTGGTGGAAGGATGACTATCAGGAATTCTACTTCAACCTGAACAAGGAGCGCATGGCGCAAGAGGGCATCGACGCGCAAGTGCTTTTCTCTGCGGTGCGCCCCATCTTTGGCAAGAATCTGGAGATTGGTTCGGTAGCGGCCGAGCAGGGGATGGAGAAAATCAAGCTCTCTTCCCGCCAGTCTGCCGAATATGACATCTGGGCAATGCAGTTCTTTCCCTATGGAGTAGGAAACGGCAAGCATTACAAACTTTCCGAACTGGCTACTGTGGAAAAGGGACAGATGCCGCAGGAGATTGCCAAAGAAAACCAGCAGTACCGCCTCTGCCTGCAATACGAATATATCGGCTCCAATGAGATGGGCAACAGGATACAGAAACGTGACCTGGAGGAGTTCAACAAACTGTTGCCGATGGGTTATACAGCCGAGTCGGACAGCAACAGTTGGTCATGGGGCGAGAAGGACAACCGCCAATACCTGCTTCTGCTGGTGGTGATAGCCATCATCTTCTTTACGACCAGCGTTCTGTTCAACTCCCTGAAGCAGCCGCTTGCCATCATCTTTGTGATTCCGGTTTCTTATATCGGGGTATTTCTTACTTTCTATTGGTTCCGGCTGAACTTCGACCAGGGCGGTTTTGCCTCGTTCGTCCTGCTGTGCGGCATCACGGTGAATGCCAGCATCTATGTCCTGAACGAGTACAACAGCATCCGACGTCGTTTCCCCCGTCTTTCCGCTCTTCGTGCCTACGTCAAGGCGTGGAATGCGAAGGTCGTTCCTATTTTCCTCACGGTAGTTTCTACCATTCTGGGATTTATCCCTTTCATGATAGGTGAGGACAAGGAGGCTTTCTGGTTTCCATTGGCGGCGGGTACCATTGGCGGACTGGTGATGTCCGTCATCGGTATCTTCTTTTTCCTGCCGGTTTTTGTGTTGAAACAGCGTGATTTTCTTAGGAAATGATTACTTTTGCTCGATTTTGTTACCTGAATGGATACTTGAATTTTACATATGGAAAGTGCAGAGTACTCTTTGGATGAGTTATTATGTCAGTCTCTGGTGTTGTTTCGGCAGTATCGGTTTTATGATGCTCCAGAATGTGGAGAAAAGGCATTCCGGATATTGGAGGAAGCCCATGTATGGATGGGGCGTACGCAAGAGTGTGTGGATATGGCGAAATGGGGGTGCGTGATAGAGTGTCTTGCGCAGAAATACTACATAGAAGATGATACGGATGCGATTCTGGAAGAAATTGATGCTGCCTTGGTTGCGCATTGGAAGAGGATAGAGAAAATCCATGCAGAAGTCACCACCGTTTATTTATGGCTGGGGTACTATTTCCTGCTACGTTTCAGAAACCGGGAATCCCGTTCCCATTCCCGTTGTAAACAGATAATGTCCAGCTTGTTGTGTGCTTTGGTCGAAATCTTCCGTAAGGTGGAGAAGGGGGGAGCCCCGACAGAAGTCTTGTCACATCTTTCGGTAGATGTTTGGGGAGAGACCGTCTGCTGGATGGAGCAGGTACATGATTCCCGTCTTTGCGAGAAGCAGTCGTCAGCTTTGCTGGCACAACTCTATAACCTGAAAAGTGTGGAGTTGGAAAAAGGTCCGGGAAAGCAGGATGCTTTGCTCCAGCAGATTCTGGAGTTTTATTGCTTTTAAGGGAAAATTATCTCTGCTTAGTTTTATCATTTCTGCTTCCACACTTCCACCTACTTCCTGCATCCCTTTATTCATCGGCATTACAAGTGCTGTGGAAGCAACTCAAAAAGGTGGAAGCAACTTTTGCTTCCACAGCGGAAATACGCCGAAAAGTAAGTTAATATCTTGTTTGTTAGTGTATTAATAGAATGTACAGCATTTTGCAAATATCTTGTTTACACGATATGCGTTTCGTGTAAACACGGTATTAACTTCGTAAAAGACCGTTTACCGATAGACTGCAGCTGGGCTCATAATAGGAATAAGATAGGTGCACAGTATGGGGAAACTATGAGTATAATAGGTGTTCAACGGTTATGAAGCACCTTGTTGACGGTCGTTAGTCGAGTGGTTGACTACACGGTGTAGGTTTTATCGCCGCGCGCGTTCGCGCCCGTCTGCTTTGAAGTCCAGTCTTTTGCGTATGCGCCCGTCCGCTTCGGGGCGGTGCCGCGCAGTTCCTTGGCAAGTCCCTTTGCGCACTTTTCGGCAGCTTCGTCCACGGCTTCGGCCACGCCGTTGGCGTAGGTCCTTAGTGTCGCGGCCAGAGCCGCCGAAAAATCAAAATCGGCCACCGCCGCCCACCTCCGTGTCGTCGAAGTCGAGCAGAAGTTCCGGCTGCTCCAGGGTCAGCGGGCAGGAGGGGATCACCCCGCCTGCCAAAGCCGATATCGGCGTGGTGCTGGGCGGCGAGGGCATCCCCACC
>ENA-USZI01001258-USZI01001258.1-human-gut-metagenome-genome-assembly--contig:-NODE-1258-length-17329-cov-20.815500_pt1 | contig 17329 bp, 14 predicted proteins | sample MGYA00250042_ERZ773532 | MGnify/ENA primary metagenome ERZ773532 (study PRJEB29103, sample SAMN06112036) | human gut metagenome | biome: human gut; feature: ankylosing spondylitis patient; material... | reverse complement strand
ACACTATACAAAGGTAACTTCAGCTTGACTATTTACATTCTCTTGGGCGTGATTTTTTATCTCATGGGTATTTCATTATTTCTTTCTAATTAAAATAAATCACTTCTTAACTTCAAAACCCAAATTCTTCAGTCCTGCCTGAATTTCAGGACAACTCATAAATAAGTTCCACAATAATCCGCTACGATAGTTTTCTATCATTGGCGCAATTGTACACTGATCAATGGCCAGATAATGCGGTACAGTCCAGTTATCCGTTTCTGAAAATGCATCATAAAAGCCATAAGTTCCCCATATGCTGTCACCTTTTGAATAGAAATATTTCAAGGCACGCATTGATTCTTCAGGAGTATAAGGGAAACTAGATAAAGCTGCAGTAGGAGTAATTACTCCCAAATCATTTTCACCCGGACAATGTGCAGCATATCCTTTCACAGAATAACTGGCTGTAAGTCCCCAGCAGTTTTCACCATAACCTTTAAATTTCTTAGGATTCTCTACACAATATCTATAGTCGGATAAAGCATGATTCCGTACTACATTCCAGTAATCAGCATATCTATCTTTAATCTTACGAGGATCAAGTCCTATATACGAATAGTGAGCCCAGAATAACGGTCCTCCCAATTCTTCCGCACCATTATGCTTCAATTCCAGAGGCAGTCCATATGGTACAGCTGAAGTTTTGATATCTCCTCCTCGCGCCCATCCATTATGATATGCAGAAGCAGGAACAGGATGAGTAGGTGAAGATGCAGCTAATACATAGACAATCAAAGCTTCATTATAGCCTTCGAGAGGAAAGTTCATTTCCCAGCCATAATTGGGCGACCAATGCCAATAGATGACATCCTTGCCGTTCTGATACCAATCGAACTCCATTTCATGCCACAATTTATTAATCTTTGTACACAACTGCTGTTCTTCCTGATTTCCATTTTCGAAATACTGGCGGACACAAAGTAAGCTTTGCATAACGAAACAGCTTTCCACCAGATCGCCTCCATCATCTTTCGTTCCAAAAGGTTTAACTTTCCCTGTCGGTCCATCAAGCCAGTGGGGCCATACTCCGTGAAAACGATCGGCACGTGTAAGATAGTCTACGATTTTATGTAAACGTGCTACTCCTTCTTCCCGAGAAATAAATTTTCTATCAATAGCAACCAGAATACCTGCGATACCAAATCCACTTCCTCCCGTAGTAACTACTGAAGAATCATTCTGAGGATAGTTTCCATCCAGATGAATACGTTCAGGAGCCAGACCAGATGCCTTTTCTGCTCCATCCCACATATAGTTAAAATGCACCTTTTGTATATAATCTAACATCACGCTGTCCGAAGCAAAAGAATCCGGACGAGATGCTGTCTGTTCGGTTATACTTAAAGTTTTTTCTTTGGACGTAGATGTACATGAAAGCAAAAACAATGCACACAGACCACAAAAATATTTCCACATAAGAATTTACAGATTATCGGTTTATAATACTTTCAGGAGCATCACCTGCACATACGTGATAAACTCCTGAAAGCTACCTTCAAAAAAACTATCTACCTTTATTCATCCTTTGGCTCATTTTCCAAAGTAGAAGAGATGTCTATCTGAGCTGTAGGAACCGGATAATATTCCTTTCCAGAAGTCCATCCCAACGGACCTAATACCTCACTCAATTTCCCGGTACGACGCAAATCGTTATATCGTTCACCCCATTCTAAAGCAAGTTCCATACGACGTTCGTCCATAATCTGGTCAAGTGTCACATCTTCCAGTTCAGGCATTCCTGCACGCTTACGAACCAAATTGAATGAAATATCACCATCTTTATTCTGACGAACTTTAGCTTCCGCATTCATCAAAAGGACTTCTGCATAGCGGAATACACGAATATTATTATTTGTTCCATACTCTGTGCGCCCTTCAGTCATCTGGTTAGACGGAGTATATGCCTTGCCATTGAAGCAATCTGGAGCAACATCACTAGCTGGTGCTTTAATGAAATCACCTTCCTGAGTAGTTTCACCTGCCATTAAGAAAGTAGTAGTAGCACGAATAGTCTCACCACGTTCTGCAGCCCACTGACGGAAAGCTTTGGTCGGACTGATAAAGCCCCATCCAGATATATTACCATCATTCAAAGGTCCCTGGAATGTGAACCAGCTATCCGAAACAACAACTTCTCCCGAACCATTTCCAAAGTCAGTAAACTGCATTTCGAACAAAGATTCATCGCAAAGCTTACCTGGAATCTTGAACAGATTGTTGAAATCACTGTACAAAGAGAATTTCTTACTACCAATAATATCATCTGTCAGTCTTTCAACTTCCGACCAGTTTCCCTGCTCCATATAAACTTTAGCAGCCAGCATTTCAGCTGTAAAAGCAGAAACAGCTCCGATACGGTCTGTATATTCATTAGGGCGGATACGTGGCAAATATGTCATAGAGTATTCCAGATCACTCAGCATATAACGATAAACAGCATTGACTGTAGAGCGAGTCATATCTGTCTGCTTATTGTCACGCAAGATAGTAACCGGGCCAAATAACTCTGTCAGACGATAATAGCAGTATGCACGAATAAATTTTACTTCACCTGTATATTCTTCATAACGTTTTCCATCTGCCTCCGAAACAATATTTACGGCATAATTATCAAGGGCTTCCAGTGCTGCATTTGCAACTTTGATGATATCATAGTAAACCATCCATGCTTCATTGGTTCCCCAAAAACCTGCATTATAATTATAACTCTGATCAATAGCCACCAAATCAGCCTGATCATCAATTCGTCCGGTAGAAACATCATCATCACGTACTACTGTAGCTCCCCATACAATCCAGTGAGAACCTCTCTGACGCAATTTGGCATAAACACCAGACACCGGCTGGTACATATTATTCAGGTTCGTATAGTCAACTTTCTCTTCGTCTACCTTATTTTCCGGCAATTTATCCAAAAAATCGGAGCAGGAAGACAATAATGTTGTGGCAGCAAATGCACACAATAATATATTTTTTATCTTAAGACTTTTCATAACTTAACGTGTTTAGCAATTTATTAGAAATCAATAGTCAAGCCAAAAGTATAAGTGGCTGCCAAAGGATAAACTCCCTCATCCCAACCAAAGTTTTGACTAATTTCCGGAGTAAATCCGTTAGATGTAAAGTAAGTAAACGGACGATCAGCAGTCAAGCTAAGTTTAACTCCTGGCAATGTATAGCCTCCCATACGGATATTACGGAAATTATATGCCAACATAATATTCTGTATGCGGAAGAAGTTTCCTTTTTCAACAAAGAAAGAATTTGTATGGCTATTGTTCCATGCTTTCAGCATACCTTTTGCTGACGGATAAGTATTGGTAGAACCTTCACCTGTCCAACGGTTATCATAAAAGTCTTTATCGAAGTTGAAGTTTGCCTGAGTGTAACGTACAGCACGTTTACGGTTATAAATTTCATTTCCAGCCTGTCCGAATGTTGACAGAGAGAATTCCAGATTCTTATATTGGAAACCTAAATTGAAACTATAAGTCAATCTCGGAATATTCGATCCTAAAATCTGACGGTCCTTATCATCTATAACCTGGTCATTATTTATGTCTTCGTAAATAAAGTCACCTGGTTCCAGTCCATTCGCATTAGCTATCGGGTCTGCATCAATCTGAGCTTGATTCTGATATACACCCAATACCTTATATCCATAATACGACTGCATTTCTTCTCCTACCAGATTTATGGTACGGCTCTCAGCGCTACCGCCATAAATATAAGGAGCACCATTCAAACTCTTTACACGGTTACGGAGAGTAGACAAGTTTACTCCAGCATAATAGCTGAAATCTTTGCCAATTTTATCACTCCAGTTTAATTGAATATCAACACCACTGTTTTCAATTTCACCATTGTTTCCAGCTAAAGTTTGAGTACTGAAAGGCAAGGTTGTACTGATAACAGCATTCTTTGTCATACGATTATAATAATCTACATCAACATTCAGGCGGCTATCAAGTACAGCGAAGTTTACACCAACATTGAATTCTTCTACTTTTTCCCAACCTAACCAGCTAAAGTAGCTTGTATTCTGGAAACCAGGCAATGTAGTATTTCCAAATACACCTGAAGCAGATGTGCCAGTTACAATTGAAGCAAATCCATCACTGGCAGAAACATGGTCATTACCGAGCTGTCCCCAGCTGGCACGTACCTTCATGTAGTCAATTACTTCTTGCTTCTTAAAGAAATCTTCATCACTCATTACCCATGCAGCACCCACAGAAGGGAAATATCCCCATTTGTTCTGATATTTGGAACTACCATCTGCACGCATTGTCAAAGACAATAAATATTTTCCTGCATAATCATAACTAGCACGAGCAAAATAAGACAATCCACGATAGCAAGAACCGTCATCACTTACCTCACGTCCTGTTGCATTACCTTGAGTAAGATATAAATATTCATCATAGTCACCGGGAACATTGGTTGCTTTTCCTTCCAGCTTGCGCATCTGTTCCTGACGAGCAGACTGTCCTAACAAGACATTCAGATTATGACTACCCCAAGAATCTGTATAAGTCAATGTATTATCCCATATATAATTATAATAATTTGTGTCTGTCTTGGTCAATCTTGATTCTGAATTCTGTTGCAACGAACTTACCAGATAAGGCTGAACATATACACGTCCTCTTATCAATGAGAAGTCCTGGCTGTAACTTGTCTTGAATTTCAGTTTATTAGGAATTAAATTCAATTCTGCAAAGAAATTTGCCATAACCTGGAAGTTCTCATTCAGACTATTGTTATTGTATTTTGCAATAGCTACCGGATTCGAGAAGTTATTAGTAAGACCAATCTGCTGAGGAGAAGCAAATTTTTCAGGGAAAGCCTCATCATCCGAACGGCTATAATCGTATACCGGAATTAAAGAAGGCATATTGTATGCAGCCAGCCAAGCTGAATTTTCTGCATTGTACTGTTCTGAATTACTGATAACAATGTTGCTTCCTACTTTCAACCAGTCTGTTGCTTCAAAATCAAAATTTGCACGGAAATTCAGACGGTTATAACTGTTTCGGGTATCCATGATACCATTCTGATACAGATAATTTACACCCACTGCATATGTTGCCTTCTCACTACCTCCGGCAATATCTACTCCATGATTAGTCATCAATGCAGGACGCAGCAACTCATCATACCAGTCAGTATCAGCTCCAAAAGTCAACGAATCATAATTACCGCCGAATTTTTCGATAGAAGCTTTAACCAGCGGTTCATATGCCTGACGGTTAGCTTCAAGCACTAACGTAGCATATTCATGCGAATTAGCCATATCAAGCACATTGGTAGCAGTCTGTACACCTACATAACCGTTATACGTAATCCGCGCTTTTGTATTACGCTTACCTTTCTTTGTTGTAATAATCACAACTCCATTGGCAGCACGTACACCATAGATAGCTGCAGCCGAAGCATCTTTCAATACAGAAATTTCCTGAATATCAGAATTGTTCAAGAAGTTAATGTTATCGTAGAACATACCGTCTACAACATAAAGAGGAGAAGTGTCACCAAATGACCCCAAACCACGGATAGTTACTTTCGGACCACTACCTGGAGCACCCGATGAAACGACATTCATGCCAGGAACTTTACCTTGCAAAGCCGACATCGGTGAAGTTGTAGCCTGAGAAGCAATCTGATCACTTTTTACAACCGAAATAGGAGCAGTCAAATCTTTAGCTTTACTGGTTCCATAACCAATAACGACTACATCTTCCAACTTTTGAACATCATCAGAAAGCTCAACATTAACTGTAGTCTTACCATCGACTTTTACTTCGACGGTTTTCATACCAATAAAACTGAAAACCAACGTTCCGTCTGCTGGAACGTTTTCAAGAACATACTTACCATCTACATCACAGATGGTTCCGAGCGTTGTGCCTTTCACTACAATATTAGCACCAATTACAGGTTCCTTGAATGTTGCATCTGTAACAACACCTTGAACCGTTACCATTCGCTGTGCATAAGCGCCAACAACGAACAATAATGACATCAGAATGAATACTAATTTTTTTTCATGAATTGATTAAAGTTATGATTCAAAACGATGGCAAAGGTGAACATAAACTTAACGATTCACAAAAAAAGTAATACGACGTTACTACTTCGAGGCCTTTTCACACTACTTTTTTACTACTTTTTTCAGCTAATCAACATTAATAATCAGGTAATTAAAGTATCACTTCAGTTCTATCAAAAAGTCAACCAAACTCATGCCATCGGGTACTTCCATACGCTTTCTGATACGATAACGAGCTGCCTCTACACCTCGTATTGTCAGATTTGTCATTTGAGCAATATCTTTAGTGGAAAGGTTCAGGCGCAAAAAGGCACAGAACCGTAAATCGGTTGCCGTCAAGCTCGGATAGCGTTCACGCAACGTACGGAAAAAGCGCTGATGAATCAAGTCAAAATTCTGTTGGAAAACTTCCCACGAATCCTCTTCTACTATATTTTCATTAATTTGCTTCAGTACCAGTTCCATGTTTTTACGCCCGCACTGCGATTTCGCCAACTGCTCCTGCACAACCAGACGAAGTTTCTCCAGCATTTCCTGCTTGGCAAATGTTCCTAATGCCATACTGGCAAGCTCTTTTCCCTTGAGCGACAATTCTGCCTCCAGCAATTTTTTCTGCTGTTCAGCTATCAGTCTTTGCTGCTCACTCAATTTAATATTCTGCTCTATTTTATGTGCTTCATATTCCTTTCTCTTCTTTTCAGCAACAACCTTTCCCCGCCATCGGGCCACACCGTAAACCAATCCTCCCAACAGCAAAAGATATAAAAACAACATCGGATAAGACATCCACATAGGTTTATTGATAACAAAAACATACTCCGTTTCATCCAATAAACGGCCATCATCACTATATACCCCAGCCCACAAAGTGTATGTATCAAACTCCAGACTACCAAAGTGAACGGACGGGAAGGAAGAATCTTCTACCAAAAGCTGATTATTGGCATACAGCTTAAATTTAAAACGAATAGCCGGCTGATCATAACACGGATAAGATAAAAGAACAGATATGTCACGATAATCACTGGAAATTGTCGTTTTCTGCGATAAATCCAATGCCAGTTCTTTACCGGATGAAGAAGAAGCCAATATTTGCCGGATTTTTAAACCAGACAAGGCCTTCTGACCTATATATTGCTCGTTGAAATGCAAACAAGCTATACTATTATTCAGATTCAAATAACAATCGTTTCCATCTACATATATTTTATTATTCCCTTCAATACAAGGAGAATTGAACATTTCTACCGGAATACGACGCTTAATTACAAATTTTCCTTCCTGATAAGCCAGAAGAACATATTCATGTGAATTTATCAGCCACAGCATTTCATTATTATGCACATCTACGGCTGTATGGGCATCTGTCAAAAACGGAACAGAAGTATTCAACAAATCATAAGGCTTGATTTTCCGTTCGATATCATCGTACATGAAATATCCTTCTGTATTGGAAAAGACGATACGCCCTCTAATCTTCATTACATGAATTTTGCCGGACTTCTGCTTGCCTCCCAACGTATGAATATGCTCCAAATCTTTTATGCGATGCAAATCATCATCCAGTTTGATACGATAAAGTCCATTGTACATGTGTGAAGCCCAGATTGTTCCAGTACCATCAACTTCCAGCGACTTAATCGGCGCATAAAAATCCTGTACATTATGCGATAGTTTCCATATCCCCGCTTGTTTCTTCCAGATACGCAACTCCGCATAAGAGGCCTCTACCAGCACTTCTTGTCCGTTAATAGACACTTCAACAATACATGTACTATTTAACGCTCCGGGAACAGACTGAATACTTCCATTCTGTTCCACAAGCATCGTAGACATATCATTTCCAATAAATATCTGAGAATCAATTTGTTTTACATACCAATTCTGACCAGACGTATGCGGAAGAAGATGAATTTCACTTGTACGCCTGTTATATTCATAAGCTCCCTGATTGGTAGCCAAATAAATTTTTTCTCCTACCCTTTCCACTCCATAAACCATACCGATACTCAAATCTCTGACAGAAGGAGTGAGCAGTGTTATAGAAGTATTGGTATGAACAAAAGAAATACCATCATCCAGTGCTGCCCAAAGATTATTTTCCCTATCTCCGAACAGTCCCATTACAGAATTATTGTTCAATTGATTATCCCTGTTAAGATGCCAAAGCAGATGTCCTTTCTTATCTACTCCATAAATACCATCCAGAATCGTACCAATAGCCAATATAGAATCTCCAACCATTACAGCCCGGTTGCCTTTTGCCCATCTCAACTGAGCGTCTATATCCGTACGAAGTGCAGAAACAGTACCATGTTCATACACAAACAATCCACTGTCGACAGTAAGCAAAACCATTCCGCTATTTCCATAAGGCAATATTGCTACTACATTGTCATTACCTACAGCTGTGCGCTCCAAAAGAAGATGAAAACGTTGCCCGTCAAACTCATAGAAACCTTCATTAATCATCTGAGCATAAACTTTATCATGACAAGTATAAAAATACAAAGGGCGGAATCCACTTTTTCTGTCCATGTAGCTGACAGCTTTTCCGTCGTACGAATACCAGCCGGTAAACGACTGGAAATAGATTTTTTCTCCCAGGCGTATGATGTGCCAGATTTCATCGTTAGAACTTATTTTATCTTTAATCCCAGCACTCAAAGAATGATATTGCATTTGTCCATCCGTCTTCCGAATAAAGTAACCGAACTCTTCGAAAGAACCAATATATACTCTATCGCCATCAACAAAAACAGAACGGACAATATATCCACCGGGAACCCGGTGAAGTTCCCAGGAAAAACCATCGTAGACCAGCAAGCCATTATTATTACCAAAATACATTACTCCATCGTCACCTTGCGCACACGCCCAGTTCTGATGACCTCCCTCATAATCTTTTACCGTATAGTTTGTAATGGCAGGAATAAAATCAGCTCCCCAGACCTGAGAAAAGGGAAGAAACGAAAGTATTAGAAGTATCTTCAATAGTACTGACTTCATAGGAATTTTTTATAACATTTAAGTACAAAGATACACGATTTATTAAAATTCAATCATATCCATATACAGATTTTGCAGATAAAACAAAAGTCATTCATAGCTTACTGTGCCACGAATGACTTTTACAAATTCCCGTTCTATATTCTCTTTCTCTTATTTACAATGTAATATTTCAGAACGTTCGGCTACTCCATTCTCATTGAATGCCTCCACGCAGAAATAATAATCCTGTGTTGTTGTAAGCGAACGCATAAATAATTCATTTTCATCGTATACCATCCACGAGCTATACAACTTATCTGGAGCAATTCCCCATAATACATTATATCCTTGTGCACCTGGAACAGGTTTCCAACTGATAGCTACATCTCTGCGGTCCGCCTGACGAACCAGTTTTAATCCGTCAACTTTTTTAGGAGCCTTTCCTGTTCCTTTACCAAAAATACGCAATTCTGATATGGCCAGATGAGGGGTAGGTACATGAAGATTACGGTAACGTACATATCTGACTTTTGCAGGATGTGCCAGTTCGACATAGTCATTCGGAGTATCTTTGTAGCTTCTACGACGATCTACCAGAATCTTCCAATTTTTACCGTCGGATGAGCCTTCTACATAATAACGATGATATAATCCTTCATAACGTCCATACATATTGCTCTGATAATCATGATAATTAATCTGTACAGCACATACTTCAGCTTCTTTCTGCAAATCAATCACCACCCACTGATTATCATTATTAGCTTCAGCAAGCCAAAAAGATTTTGTCTTTTCATCGGTCAAGGCAGCAGGAGTGTATTCTTTTACATAAGAAGAAGCTGTGACAGGCTTCTTGTATGAAAGCAACATCCAACCGCGGAACTCTCCTTTTTTCCCTGGTACGGCTGGAGCATAATGAGGATAATCTCCAAAACGAGTATCACAGAACATAATACCGTCATTATCAAAACCCATAGGGAACATACAAAGACGACGCTCCCAATTTACATTGATAGACAAAGACATAGATGCAAAATGCCAGTATGTACTGTCAGGACCAAGTACACTGCTTCCATGACCTGCTCCATTCATAAAGCCACCAGGTTTATACGATACCGGATTATGTTTCTGATACGTATAAGGGCCCATTGGATGATCGGCTACATAAACTCCGTCACCGTATACATTAAATTCGGTTCCGGGAGAACCATATTGCAAATAATACTTTCCATTGTGTTTAGTCATCCAGGGGCCTTCTATAAAACCTCCCAGATCAGAGTCGCTTACATGATTTTCTCCAAATCGTTCCCAACCGTGATTTGCCAAATCAAGTCCAAAAAGCTCTTTCTTTTCTCCTTTTGGCAAGAAACGATGGTTACGATCCAATTCTATTCCTCGAATAGGGAAAACATTCGATGATCCCCAGAACATATAAGCCTTACCATCATCATCTATAAATAAATCCGGATCCTGCAAATCGTGCAAAATAGCAGGAACTCCTTTCCAGTTACCTTTCTTTGGATCATCTGTATAAAGCACACTCATTGACCCAGAGGGATCGCCGCATACATATAGCAATGAATCTTTATAATTATGTGCAGCAGGAGCGTTACATCCCTGCGGATACCAGTTGGCAGGAGCCGGAATAAAATTCCAGTTTTGCAAATCTGTAGAATGCCAGTAGCCATGTGAACGAGTGACAAACATATAATACTCACCACGAAATTCCACAACGGCAGGATCGGCTCCCGAACGATATGAAATATCCTTATCCGAATTGTAAATCATATACGTATAATCTACATTCAGCGGATTACAAAAAGTTTCCATACGGGTATTCTGAGCAAAAAGCGGCAAAGTCAAAGCCGCACAAGACATGGATAACAAAAGTGTATTCAGTTTCATAGCTATATAAATTTCGTTTCGCCAAAAGTAGATACATTTTTACGACTACCACTCATCGGCAACTACTACAAGAATACGTTTCCCTTGTTATCCAACCTACTTTTTACTACGTTTATCTTATGTATATCGTTATAAAACAAGGACTTAGATAAGCATCAGTCTATCAGTCTATACAAATGAAAAACAGGAACTTAATAAAGAGTCCCATCGAAGTTAATCAAGAGTTCAGAGTCAGGCTCATCAAATTCCACATAAAAATAATCATTACGGTCCGACCAGTCAAAAAGTTTCACATCATCCACCTTTTTCCCTTTTGCTGCAATAGTTTCTCTAACAGCACGAGGAACAACCAAAGAAGAAGAATCCTGATAATCCTTCGTCACATCAAACTCAGAACGTACCCATTTTCCTTCCTGAGTGATATATGCCTGCGCTTCTACTTTATCAAGTATAATATGCTGCCCGTTTTCTGAATACGTTCCACTATATATAAATTCAGCTTCATAAGCACCGACCAATATTTCCCATTTGAAATTTTTCACATCCGGATATTTTTGTTGAAAAGCATTTACAACCTCTTCAGATGGAGTAAGAGTTACATTTACATCATTCTTGCTGCATGAAGGGAGAACCAAGAACAATGCTGTCATCAGCATTACAAATGTGATTTTTAAAGTTTTCATAAAATCTTAATTTTTCAGGTTAGGTTTAGTTACATAAAAAATAATACAGACAACATCATACAAAAATCTTTTGTTCAAGCAATTAGAGTTTATTAAGTTTTCATCCTTTTTTCTACAACTCCAATCCACCCAAACGACAAATGTTGCATTTTTATTGCGCGGTTTTTCTGAAAAATCGTAACTTTGCGACATATATTTGGATTATAGTGTATGAAAGATACAAAACAGCAATTTGAACATGTGATTGCAATCTGTCGGGATTTGTTCGCGAAGAAGTTACACGATTATGGCGCTGCATGGCGTATAATGCGTCCTTCATCTGTAACCGATCAGATATTCATCAAAGCCAACCGTATTCGGAGTATCGAAATCAAAGGTGTCACACTGGTAAACGAAGGTATACGTCCGGAGTTCATTGCTATTGTAAACTATGGCATCATTGGGTTAATTCAGCTGGAACAAGGATATGCTGAAACTGATGATATGACCGAGCAACAGGCACTTGAGCAGTACGATAAGCATGCTAAAGCAGCATTAGAACTGATGCTTGCCAAAAACCATGATTATGATGAAGCATGGAGAAGCATGCGGATTACATCGTACACTGACCTGATTCTGATGAAAATCTATCGCACTAAGCAAATAGAAGCCTTGAGTGGTAATACGCTGGTATCCGAAGGAATAGATGCCAACTATATGGATATGATAAATTACTCAGTATTCGCATTAATAAAACTGGAATTTGGAGAATAAACATTTACATAGAGCCATTTTTGTATGGGTAAACATTTGCCGCTTTTTACTGGCAGGTGTTTTCATCTTTTCCGGATTCATAAAAGCCAATGATCCTTACGGAACAGCTTACAAAATACAGGATTATCTGGAAGCATGGGGATTCCAACACCTGATACCTGACGCATTCCCTTATCTGGGAGCAATGGCTATGGGTGTGTTCGAATTTGCCTTGGGATTTTACATGCTGTTCGGAATACACCGCAGAATAACCCCTACTCTCATGTTGGCTGTAATGTCTTTTATGACTCCACTTACTTTATGGCTTGCTATTGCTAATCCGATTTCAGATTGCGGTTGTTTTGGCGATGCCGTAAAACTGACAAACTGGGAAACATTCTGGAAAAATATCGTATTGCTTATTGCCGCCATTTCTGTGTTCAAATGGAGAAAAACAGGAATCGTAAAGCTTGTCAGCGAGAAAGTGGACTGGCTGGTTGCCCTCTACGGAGTTGTATTTATTATCATATATACCCTATATTGCATACGTGAACTCCCGGTATTTGACTTTCGTCCTTACCATATCGGAGCTGACATACGTAAAGGAATGGAAATACCTGAAGGTGAAAAGCCTACAACCTATGAAACAACTTTCATCTATGCCAAAGACGGAGTAGAAAAAGAATTTACCATAGACAATTTCCCATCGGATACAACCTGGACATTCATTGATTCGAAAACTCGCATCAAGGAAAAAGGCTACGAACCTCCTATCCACGACTTCTCGATTATGTCGCAAGAAGACGGAACCGATCTGACTGATATGATTCTGGATGATGAAAGCTATACATTCCTGCTCGTAGCTCCTCACCTGAGAAATGCAGACGACAGCGATATCGATCTAATAAATGAAGTATACGACTACAGCCTGGAACATGGATATAGATTCCTTTGTCTTACTGCTTCATCCGACGAAGACATTGCCATGTGGCAAGACAATACAGGAGCCGAGTATCCGTTTGCCCTGACTGATGAAATTACACTAAAAACCATCATCCGTTCCAACCCGGGACTGGTATTGTTGAAAAAAGGAGTGGTTATCAACAAATGGAGCAATAACCAACTACCTGACGAATATATATTGAACAAGCCATTAAACCAGCTACCCATAGGAGAACTGAATCCCAAGACTGCCAGTCATAAACTTATTGAGGTATTGGGATGGTTTGCAGGCCCATTGATTTTCCTTACCTTATGCGATCTTGCCTGGCTGAGATGGCACAAGCGGAAAACCAAGAAAGAAAATGCCAATAAAGAAAACTAATTATATAAACCCTTTAAAATTTAAACAAAATGAGAAAAAACATTGTAGCAGGTAACTGGAAAATGAACAAGAACCTGCAAGAAGGTATTGCTTTGGCAAAAGAACTGAACGAAGTATTAACAGCAGATAAACCAAACTGCGATGTTATCATCTGTACTCCGTTCATCCACTTGGCTTCTGTAACTCCTATCGTTGACAAAAACATTATCGGCGTAGGTGCAGAAAACTGTGCAGACAAAGTATCAGGAGCTTACACTGGTGAAGTTTCTGCAGAAATGGTTGCTTCTACTGGAGCTCAGTACGTTATTTTGGGACACTCTGAACGTCGTGCTTACTACCACGAAACAGTTGAAATCCTGGAAGAAAAAGTTAAATTGGCTTTGGCAAACAACCTGAAACCAATCTTCTGTATCGGTGAAGTTCTGGAAGAACGCGAAGCTAACAAGCAGAATGAAGTAGTAGAAGCTCAGCTGGCTTCTGTATTCTCTCTGTCAGCAGAAGACTTTGGTAAAGTTATTTTGGCTTACGAACCAGTATGGGCTATCGGTACAGGTAAGACTGCTACTCCTGAACAGGCTCAGGAAATCCACGCTCATATCCGTTCTTTGGTTGCTGCTAAATATGGTCAGGAAGTTGCTGAAAACACTTCTATCCTTTACGGTGGTAGCTGCAAGCCGTCAAACGCAAAAGAATTGTTCGCTAACCCAGACGTTGATGGTGGTTTGATCGGTGGAGCTGCATTGAAAGCTGCTGACTTCAAAGGTATCATCGATGCTTTTAAATAATTAAGCGAATTATAACTATTTATCACGGAAGGGCGTAATCTGTCTCTTCCGTGATATACTCTTATTCACATTCATAGAATATTCCGGTATGATAAAATATTTATTAGCCTTTGTGTTCCTGTTTACAGCAAGCGTCGCAAACGCACAGCGAAACATCATAGAAAGTCTGCAAACCCGCCAGCCGGGAGAAGGGGTAGTCAGTGTACATCAGGACAGCTACATCACTTCTCTGATAGGATTGCGCTATGCAGGTAATGCAGCAAGCTCCGGAGCTCCCAAAACCTTAAAGGCAAGAGGCTTCCGCGTACAGGTATATGCAGGAAACAATTCACGAGTAGCACGGAATGAGGCAAATGCCATGGCCAATAAAGTCAAAAAAGAATTTCCCGATATGCCGGTATATACTTATTTTCAACCTCCCCGCTGGTTATGCCGCATCGGTGACTTCAAAAGTATAGAAGAAGCACACGTAGCCATGCGTAAATTAAAAGCAAGCGGTGAGTTTAAAGAAGTAGCAATCGTACGCGAACAAATTAATATACCCATTGAATAATGATTGATACGAATCTGATGAAATTCCCCGAAGAGAAAGTGCAGAAACTCATGTCGCACTATAAGGAAATACTTTCTTTATTGGGGGAAGATCCTGAACGTGAAGGTTTGCTTAAAACTCCAGAACGCGTAGCAAAAGCTATGCTGACTTTAACTCGTGGTTATGAAGTTGACCCTAAAGAGGTGCTGAGGGCTGCAAAATTCAAAGAAGAATACAGTCAGATGGTCATCGTAAAAGATATCGACTTCTTCTCCATGTGCGAGCACCACATGTTGCCTTTCTATGGCAAGGTCCATGTAGCTTATATACCTAATGGATATATTACCGGGTTAAGCAAAATAGCACGAGTGGTAGATATATTCTCACACCGGCTTCAAGTGCAAGAACGCATGACTTTACAAATAAAGGAGTGCATACAGGAAACACTCAACCCATTAGGAGTAATGGTTGTGGTAGAAGCCAAACACATGTGTATGCAAATGAGAGGAGTAGAAAAACAAAACTCTGTAACTACAACTTCCGATTTTACCGGAGCATTCAATCAGGCTAAAACTCGGGAAGAATTTATGAATTTGATAGGCAGATAAAATATACATTCCTCCATAAATAGAAAATGATTTAGGTCAAGCCTCCGCGTGTAAAAAAGTCGTAACTTTGCACGCGGATTTTTTTATTATCTAGTGGAACAGGCAATTCAACAGACAAATATTCGTAAAGGACTTACCAAACTGGTTATCCCGATTTTCATTGAAACGTTATTGATAATGATGCTGGGAGCAGTAGACACAATCATGCTCAGCCAGTATTCAGACGAGAGTGTAGCTGCCGTAGGAGTAGTAAACCAGATAGTTATGTTTGCTTTCCTGGTATTCGAAGTTATCAATATCGGTACGTCTGTATTATGTTCTCAATATCTGGGAGCAAAAATGCAGAAGAACATGATACAAGTAGTAGGAGTTTCATTGCTCCTGAATCTTGTCGTAGGGGTTTTAATAAGTATCATCCTCCATTTCGGTGCCACCACGCTATTAGGATGGATGGGGCTTCGGCCAGAATTGCTGAAATATGGTATCGGCTACATGGAAATTGTGGGTGCATTCGCTTTCTTTCAGGCAATATCACTCACGATCTCTGCATCGCTACGCAGTGCCAATAAAGCCATATATCCCATGCTGGTCACCGTGCTGGTAAATATCATGAATATAGTGGGAAACTACTCCCTGATATTCGGAAAGTTCGGTATGCCGGCACTTGGCGCTGAAGGAGCTGCAATATCTACCTCCGTAGCCCGGGGAGTAAGTATGATTGTACTATTCATTATCCTGTTCTTCACAGTGTTTTTCTATATGTTCTTTCTACGTCTGACTAAAACCACGGTTACACCTATTATTACTACAACTGCCACAACAATACCGATCACTGCAGCAAGCGGCAATGGACATGTCTGAGGGATTTCCTCGGTATCTAATATTTCTCCACATTTTTCACACGTAACTTCCTTGCTGCCGGTTGAAAACAGTCCGGCTTCCCTTGTCACTTTCCATTCGCCCTCGGTATGACCGGTTGCAGGAATTGCCTCTTCGTAAGCGTCTCCACATACCTTACATGTATATGTATTCTTACCATCTTCCGTGCAGGCTGCCTCTGTTGTATCTGTTACTTCGTAATCATGACCAGCTGCAGGGATAGATTCTTCTTTTACGTCTCCTGTAATGGAATTGGTATAAACAATCTTACCATCCTCTGTGCAGGTTGCTTCCACTCTCTCTGTTTCTTCCCATGCTGCATCAATTTCTTCCTGTGTTGGCTCTTTCTTTGTCTCTGTCTTTGTTTCAGTCTTTTCCGGCTGTTTATTATCAGATGTACTTGTTTCATTTGGGGTTTCTGCCGGTGTTTCGGTTTTTGCTTCAGCGCTGCTTGTATTTGAAGGTTTACTTCCTGCTGGCGTGAAATCCTGTGGAATCCAGCCTTCGGCTTTGAGCTGGTCAACATATCCAAGTAAATGACCATCATTAATCATGGTTTCAATAATCGGTGTGGAAAAACTATTGCTTTGAATATCCTCATATATTTCTGCATCTGTCTCATATTTTTCGGCGACTTTATATTCATTATCTCGATGTCCTACTGTCTTTTCTCCACCATCAATAACTATCCCACTACATATTGTACGTGTATCATTTTGGCACTCTGTTGTCCCCTGTGCTGAAGGCTGTAAAGTGCGTCATTTGCGGCGGCAACAACATCGATATCGTCATCATT